>Ga0247832_1007265_pt1 | contig 11644 bp, 12 predicted proteins | sample LaCruzMarch2015__10_FD_192407 | JGI IMG/M metagenome (GOLD analysis project Ga0247832, IMG submission 192407) | Freshwater microbial communities from meromictic Lake La Cruz, Castile-La Mancha, Spain - LaCruzMarch2015_4m | ecosystem: Environmental > Aquatic > Freshwater > Lake | place: Spain...
AGGCGCGTGGCAGTTCATCATCCAACAGTATAGCAACTTCTTCCAGGTTCCAGTGGACCCCATTCTTCTTGAGAGCAAGAAGTTGGCACTTTTCCACACATTTGTCATCCCCAAGAAAAACTATTGCAGAATGATGCACTTTACCAAGAAAGTATTGCCAAATATTCTAACCTTCCTGACGGAAACTGGGACCCGACACATTGCTGGCACTCTCGAGAGACTGTTTGCTCTGATCCTCAACTTGGAAATTGTCACTGGCAACATGGCTGACTTTATTTGGATTGATGGCCTGATTCACGATGATGTTAACCTGAGGCTGCGTGACGAGTTTCGTGGTGTGAGTTTACATAAGTAAATTATTCTTCAGAATCATCGGAATCATAATTAATTTCGCGATCCTTGGGCGTAACTGATTTCTCGGCTGCTTCTATGACCATTTTTCCAAATAAAAACACACCAAGGAGAACACTCGTGGAAAAACTGCGTTCGGACCAGATTGTAATCATATCAATGCTCGTGGGAGACAGCCTAGACCTAACAACCCGCGTGGGGCGAGTGATTATGATGGGGCGAGAAGTAGGAATAAAAACGTGCATGGTAGTAGCACGCATGTTTTTTTGATACACTTCAAAGCCGTTGTTATATTCTAGTTCTGACGATATGCGACCTGTACCTTGGAGCCAAATGCCCACCGATTCTCGTGCATGATACTTTCCATTTCTTCCTTTGTATATTCCTGCTTGATTCCCAGAAGTGTACGAAGTTCCCCTGGTGAACGTCCGCGGATGAGTTGGGCAACTGCCATAGACGCCTTCTTGAGTAGCCGCGAAATGTTTAGGAAATTGGCAGCCGACAAGACAAGGATATTTTTGTCAATCTCCATATCAAAAAACACTGAATCAAACTCCTTTTCCTCTTCTTCAAGACGATGATGTGAATAAAACTCGCAGAACTGGATGATCAACTTCAACGTGTCGGAATCCACATTGGGGATGGGGACAGGATCTTCAGTTCCCGTATCCTCGATGATATGAGCAATGGTCTCAGATTGTTTGGCAACCTCCTCATCGACAAAGAAGACAGAGCCATCGCCGGTGAATAGCTGGACAGACATTTGGGTTATAAGTAACACGTCTCCTTAAGATATCAGTTCTGTCGATATGGTGATAATAAAATATTGAGTTCTCTTATTATATAATATGTTTCCCAATGGAACTCTTGTGAATCAGTCTCTGCTGTTCCCGGGTTTACCGTCTGGAACCATAGCACCCATTCGCCCAGGAGGGTCGCTGTCACCTTCGCCAAGCCCCGTTGCCGACATCACTATCATTGGAAAAGTGTTAAAAATTGTTAATCCAAATGTAGTAAAAATAACATACAGAAAACCAGGCGGTCTTGTTGTCACACCAGATGTGACTAAACAAAATCATGGTCTTTCAACGGAAGATTCCGTCACAGTTACTCTCCATGGAACACCCCCATATTTGTTAAAGAGCATAGTAGAAGCCCCCAAATCAGCTGAGATCCCAAAACCTAAGCCCGCCCCTGTCCCTAAGCCCACTCCTGTCCCCAAACCCGCCCCTGTCCCCAAACCCGCCCCTGTCCCCAAACCCGCCCCTGTCCCCAAACCCGCTCCTGTCCCTAAGCCCGCTCCTGTCCCTAAGCCCACTCCTGTCCCCAAACCCGTCCCTGTCCCAACTGGAAATAGATCAGATGCAGGGTTAAAACCAGTGCTCATAAACGTAGGTGGCAAACAGCATGCTTATCAGTCTCCTAAAGATCCCAAGGGTCTCGTTGTTTTCCTACATGGTTGCGCCAGATCTATTTATGGAGGATGGCCGCCATCGGCAAATCCCAGGTTCTATGGCATGCCAGAGGATGTGTCAAGAACAAAACAGAGTCTGAAAGCAGGGTATGCAATTTTGTATGTGTCTCCAGAGAACCAGAAGACTGGGTGCTTTTCTCAGAATGGTCCCGATCCAGATACCACCAAGGCAGTAATCAATCAGGTGAGAAATACCTTGCGCATTCAAAACAAGGCTCTTTACATTGGTGGCTGCTCTGCGGGTGGTGGGATGGCACAGCGTCTTGTTGCCAAAGGCTTCATACAGTGCGATGGAATGTTTAACGAGAGCGCGACATCAGCAGATCCTTCCAACAAGACGCCCGCTTCTCTTTGGACAGTTCTCTCGACACCAAAGGAAAAGGCAGAAGCAGAAAAGAAAGCCGGGGCTCTAAGGAAGTTTGGGAAGCCAGCAGCAGTTCTCGTTTCTCCAAAGCGAAAGATAACTCCTGACTTCTTCTACAATCAGATGGCTTCTATTTCTCTTGAAAACTCAAAAAGAATAGCCGACTCTCTCAGAAAGAGTGGCATGATAAATGCTGCGGGAGATGTTCTGAAAGATCCAAAGGCAAACAGGCAGTGGTATGCTGCTCTTGGGAAGGATGTGAAAATTCCAGAGACCCGGCTTTCGTTCTGGAATTCTGGCATCACACAGGCGATGTTAGTGGCATGGGCAGTACATGACGCATGCTCATTGTACATGACTGCATTCCTGAAGTGGGCAGAGTCCGGGTTCAAAACAGACATCAACAATCTTGGTAAAACATATGCTGCTACAAAACCAGCTTTCATAACGTTGTGATCACGTAGTAGACTTTATCTCTTTGTCAATATTATTTGCCACTTGTGTGTAAAATTTCTTGGTTTCGTGTGGTAATTTGTACATCCTGTGATCCCCTGCTGCACAAATCTTTATCACTTCCGATGCGGGAATTGGTTCGTCCTTCTTCTTCCCGGTCTCAAACTCTGGTTTTGTGAGCTGTTTCATGGCTTTCTGTATGTACCCTGGCATGTATGGAATGTGGAAATCGTCATCATACACATCTGCATTATCTGCCAGGTATTCATTTCTGTATTTTTTCAGTTCCTTTGAGACATCCTTTCCCGTAACTGGGTCCTTGTGTCTCACGACGTTCTTGTCAGAGTCGTACTTTATAATCTGTTGCTCTGCCTTCGTGCCTCTCGTGTACTTGAACAATATTGCCGGTATGTCTTGGGCATCCGCGTGTCGGATTTCATCGAGACATTCCTGGTTCTTGATCGCGTCATAGATAGACGACACCACAGACTTCTCTGGGAGGACAAGATTAATGGTGATATTTTGTCCAATACTGTTAACAGACTGGTCAATAACCCCTACGTTGCCATTCACCACATTCATTGGGGCTTTGACATCACGGTCATAATCTTCTTTGAGGACAAACTCTCTCACTACAGATACCATCTCCTGTCCACACTTTGTTTTTTTATGCTTACTTGCATTACCATTACTTAAAGTGTCATAACCACAACCACAAGTATAAATAGTTGTTTTGTATATTTTCATTCTGACATATCAATATACAATTTATTTAAGTTATTTTACAAGTAGTAAGATGTAGTAAGGTGTAGTAAACTAATGCGGTGCTATAGTTTTTTGGTAAGATGTAGTTGTTTTTTTTTTTTTTTTTTTTTTTGAAATTAGTTTTCATAGACAATGTTCACATGATTAACGACTGGCAAAGTCGTGGAACAATGCTCTTGTCTCGGCACAGTTTACCACAGTCTCTTTTCCAATACTGGCATCCATACAATCATGTTCTCTCAGCATGGTTTTTAGGTCATTTTCGTCCTTCTTGATGTCTGTAGAATAGAAGCACATTATTCCAGGTTTTGAAAATGTGGAATACCGACTTTTTAACTTTTTCAAATCCGTGTTCTTGGTGCGACCAATCTTTCCGCGTGATGGCAAGTCTTTATCGGTGATGTAATAAATTATACCAACACCATCCTCATTATCTTCGTCATCACTCTCCGAATCATACGTTTCAGAAATCTTCAGTAATGTTTTCCGCTGTTGCTGTATAATTTTATTAAGTTTGTCATTCTCATCATTTTTTGTAGCAATAATTGTAGTCAATTCTTCAAGATAATCATCCACTGATTTAGATTTCATCATTTCCTTGACATCATTGACATCCATCACAGTTCGCTCGACCTTTTCTATCTGGGGATTAGAGCATCTTACAGACTTTTTGTGTCGAGAACCATTGACAGAATGATTTGTTTCGAAACCACATGTAGAACACTTATATGTCATTGACAGAAATGTCTTGTCTGCTGGAATATCCATTGATATTAAATCACACATCTTGTTTTGTATACACTTTTGTCGATATAAAAATATATCGACGAAAGTGATTTGCTAGATGATTACGCACAACGAGAGCCGTTCCACTTGGTTGGGGGGTTGCAGACGCACTTACCATCAGATGCGCGTTTAATCTGCCCTGGTTTGCACCCGCTGGATGATGAACCGCCGCCTGACGAGCTTGATTTGCCACCTCCGGAAGACCCTCCGCCGGTTGTGCATCTTTTCTCGGAGTTGTTCCACTTCAGCCCACGAGAGCTGTCGCACATGCACTTGCCGTTTTTCCAGATCTTCCCATCTCCGCAGATGCATGTGTTGCCAACTGCTACACGGCCACTGGTGCAAGTGAACAGTTTTCCGGATTTGCTGTCCTTGCCGCGATACTTTTGATACCAGTCCATTGACCGTTGGCACCACCCTCCCCACTTACCAGAAGGGACCATTGTAGTCTCATTGGGGCATACGCCTCCAGATGGTCTCACGAACTTGGAACCTGTCTTTTGTTGGTACTTCTTTGCACCATCGTCAAACGCGCGTCCGGTCTTCCAGTCGACGCCCTTTGCCTTGGCTTCTGCTTTGCGTTTTTCCAGAAGCTTTTTCTGAGCAGATTTTCCAGCAGCACTTGATGTCTTGACACATTCCTGTCCATTATGAATGAACCCTGCCGGGCATGCTGCTGTAGATGTTGCTGGTGAAGAGTTACCCCCCTTCAAGTTCGGGTATGCTCCCTTGCATTGCATGCACTGGCGAATCCCGCCATCAGGGTCCCCCCAGTTTAGTCCAGTATCTTTCCAACCATCCCTGCATTTCCATGTTGCCCCGCCATCGGGTGTCTCTCTTGGTCTGTACAAGCAATCATACGATGTCTCTTCGTCCATATTGCCATATGTTTCGATTGCAGGTTCGTCCTCCAGTGCGTTCAAGCCATCTACAACCCCCAAGTCATATCCCTCATCGATGGCCGCTGAGCAATCGCATTTTTGAGTGTTCTTGTTCCTCCATAAGTATATCGTGAGTGCTAGAAGAGCTGCTATTACAATGAACAAGAATACGCGCATTTATATGCTAAGAAAATATAAAATTTTACACAGATGTCATGAAATCATGAGTCATGACTTCTGCAACAGTGAGGCGAGAAATGGGATTTGGATCAAGCATGCCTCGGAGGAGACTCTTAAACTTTTCCGAGCGGTTCTTGAGCTTGTCTACTTCGTCCAGCATATCGGGGTCTTCCAGATACCGCATCATCTTCTTGGTTGACATATCGGGGACTGCATTTGTCTTAGTGGCGATGGAAAAAAGAGTTATGCCAAGGGCATAGATGTCCACTGGCTTTCCCACCGTGAACTTTGCCTCATTGTCTCTGTGAAAACCCTTGATGACTTCTGGCGAGAGGAAAGCCAATGTTCCCATAAGTTTAGAAGTGGTAATGTAATCCTCTTTTTCGGCAAACCCGAAATCACACAGCACAAAGTTGCAGTCGCTGTCCATCATAATGTTTTCTGGTTTGATATCCCGATGAACAACGTCCTTGTCATGCATGTGCTTGATTGCCCCGCAGATGTCGTTCAGAATGACCTTAAGCGTCTTTTCCTTGATCAGCCCTTCGTTGTTCATGGTATAGTTGAACAAATCTGCCTCATAAAATGGCATGATAATGTGGGCTGACGCCGCGCTGTGATAGATAGCACTTGCCTTCATGATATTAGGGTGGTCCAGTGAATTCATCATGTTGTATTCTGCTAGCAAGATAGCCGGGCCCTTGGGCGTTGTCGACATCTTTATCGCCACCTTTTCCCTTGTTTCAATATTGATGGCAGACCACACCTCACCAAAGGTGCCCTTGCCAACCTTGTCTTCCAGGCGGTAATCCGAGAACAGTTCGACGGTGTGCTTCATTTTTAATTGTTTGGTATATTATTTTGTCTTGACAAAACACAAATAGACATTTTCCACTCCTGGGTCAAATGACAGCAACATTTCCAGTTTTCAAATCTTTGGGGGTGTTGTCGTGAGGAGTTTTCTTTAAAAGACTCTTGAGAGCCTTTCTGTTGATGGGACCAAGACCTACGTATCTGTGACCAAGGTCCTTGATCACTTCGTCCGAGTCCTCACCTGCCTTGCATCTATTGACAAACTCCTCGGACACATTTTTCCACTCAGCGTTAACATTTGGCCTTGCAGCTGGTTTAGATGGTGTTTCGGATGGAGTATCGGGGACGTCCGGTATATCTGGAACAGATGGTGGTGTTGGGTCTTTGTTTGGGCTTGGGTCCACGTCCTTTACATCTGCGCCCAGGAAAGTTTTACTGAAATCATAAGGTTTCTGTTTGATGCCAGATGTAAATGGATTTGCTCCTTGTCCTGGACCGGGTTGGTCTCTGTTTGTTGACCAGAATCCTACGTATGTCATCCAGGGCGTTTTCTTGAAGAAGTCGTATACTTTCTTGGCATCTGTAATTCTGAACACCTCGGACTGGACATCGTTTACACCAATCATAGGTATGGTGCCTATTTTTGGTGCACCAAATCCTGCCGAAAGAACTTGTGTGCGCAAGTGTTCGCACGACATGATGACATATGTCCCCATGCGGCCTTCTGGTTCGGGGGCAGCAGAGTCGCCAAAGTCCATTGACATGCCATTGAACGACTCGATTGACACATTGTTCTTTCGTGCATTCTGGACCAGTTGTTCTCCTGCGAGAGCAAGACCCGTGGGCAACACTGGTAAGCAGTATGTAATCTGAAGTTTTGGATATTTGGTATTCAGGATTGCAATTGCCTTGTTACGCCTGTCTACTCCATCTGCGTTGGCAACTGCGCCTCCTTCAATATCAAAATCAATGCGAGTGAGCGAGTATAGGTCAATTACCCTACTGTATTCTGCAATGAGTGTATCCAAGTTTTCGATGGCATCTGCCAGTTCGATTCCATTGGCACCTCCGAAAGATACAGAAACATCGCCGCCCGCTGTCCTGATTTGGCGGACCTGGTCCAACATGTGCTGAGTGCCGAGGGGGATGACTCCTGCCCAGCTTGCTTTGTTATCGCTGTCTGCGGTGATGAAAGCGAGAGTAAAAAACTTGAGACCACTTGCCTTGCTCACAGCGGGTAAATCAGGCGTGGGAAACGCGCACGCGTCCACATATGGCGCAATGTTCTTTGCCCCCCAAGAGCCACGTTTGTCCAGACTAGGATCCTTCCCCACGAGTGGAAGTATCTGTTTGTATTTTAGTTTGTCTGGGAGCGTTTCCTTCCCCCCAAAACCCATTGTCTTTGTTGTCTTTGCTGGGATTTTCTGGTTCCAGTCCTTTGGCTGAAAGGTACACTTCGTTCCCTTACGAGTAATGTCGCCTTCTGACATCCACGTGAACTCCTCATTTGCAGGGAAATCAAATGTGGCGCTCCACTGCAGAACATCATAGTCATTCTTGTTCTCCAGAGTGAACACTCCGTCGTACCCCCCGTTCCATGATGATGTTTTTGAAACTGTCATCACCAGATTTGTCTTAGGGACCGCTGCCATGTTTGTAATACTTAAGATAACATCCAAATTAGGATATTTTAACGTGTTCTTGTTTGACCCAGGTTTCTGCGTTAGTATATAACTGTTGCTTCTGTTTTCTTATTGTAAACATGAAGTCGTTTTCTTTCCAGGGGTATACCATAGATGCAGGACAGAGTGCGCGCGAAAATGACATTCTCACGTTGTCAGCGTCTTGCAGCGACATGTGGCTCCACGCCGAGGGTGTCGCGGGAAGTCATGTGTTGATTAGAAATTCAGAAAATGTTACCAAGGACGTCATACGATACGCAGCTGAACTCGCAGCCAAGTTGTCAAAAGCCCCCGTGGGGAACTCCAGCGTAATTTACACGAATGTTTCGAATGTGGAGAAAAGGAAGCGTGCTAAACCTGGGGAAGTTGTTGTGGAAATCTTCGAAAGAATACTTGTTCGCAATGATATTTAAAATATTGGTTTATGTAAATGGATTTGAAATCTCGAGAACTCATAAAGGAAAGGCGCAGGCGTCAGTTACAGGAACAACAGCTTGCCTCTCGAGGCCGTGCTTTCCAAGCAAGAAGAGACAGCAGACCAATGCCCATGATGTTAGATGCACGGGCAAAAAAAACTGCTGTACCACGGCGTGTTCCGGAAACAAGGTTGCAGAAGCCCGCCGCCCGTCCTGTTGGCATCAAGAAAGTTGTTCGCGAAACCATAAAGAACGACAAAGGGCGTGTGTATGCCATAACAAAGAAAAGCACAATTCAGACCAGGGCATCTTCTTGTTCCAAAGTGTATACTCCAAAACAAGAAGGTGCAATTTGCTGGTTTGCAGCCGTGTTTACTACTCTTTTTTATAGTCAAAACATGCGCATAGTTGTCAAGGCACACGCTCAGCGTTTGGTCAGGGACCCAAGTTCTCGTGAGATTTCGCTTGCGATGCTTGAGGTACTGAAAGGTTACGAGACTGGTAAAGTTTCAAGTCGTGTTGTTAACCATATGCAACCGCGTCAATTTCTGATGGACCTCCGGAAGGCGCGACCTGATTACTTCTCCGCTATGCAGAACGGGACAGACGAAGCGCATTACGCTCCCTATCAGCACGCACTGCTAGCATTCCTAAAAGTGCCTCATCTGTCTATTGGAGTTGTAAATGGAAGTTTGTTGTATTCTGGTTTCAACGTTGATCTTCCTCTTGACTCTAATTTATGGGCGCGGTCCATGCAGACAATGGGTATCCGAGGGGTGTTTATAGACACCAACAAACCAGCAGTATTGATGTTCCACCGTGATTCTGGAGAAGATTATGTGCAGACTCTGATAAAAGTTCCTACTCCATCACTTGGAACTGTTGCGGGTTACAATCCCAATGCTCACGCGCCTGTCATTAAATACAATGGCGTGATGTATATCCTGGATTCTTGCATCATAGGAGCTGAGTTGCGAACGCAGGCATGTAGCATTGCCCATGCGATTGCTGGTGTCACTTGCAATGGCGAACGATATGTTTACAATGGATGGACGGCAAAGTCTGCAGACCCCGCAATGGCAGGGTCCTCGTCTGTTATCCGTGATATGCCATGCGCACTTGGAAAATACAATTGGGAACAAAATAAATCTTTCTGCATAAACACTGGGGCGTGCCGTTTCCAAAATGCTCGACCAAATCAAATTGGGCGCGAACTGTGTTTCAACGCAGTTGCAAGGTCGTCCGTTTGTTACATTCGTGCCGATATTGCAAAGAAAGGAGGAGTCAGAAAAGTTGCAAGACTTATAAAACGGTGACACATCACTCGATCTTCTGCCACGTGCGACCGTATGCTGTTTTGCGCTTTCCAGAAACAGAGAGCGTCTCGCTTATATGAGAACTACTTGCTTTAGAATATCCTTTAGATTTTAGATACTTGACGGCGTCACTTTGACCAAGATGATCTTTTTCATGCCTACCATTGATGTACGATGCACACTTCATCTGCGCGGTCTTTGTGCCATCGCGGTTTCCATTGGTGTGAGAGTCCTTGCCATTGTCGGAAGCGGTGCCGAGCCTGAGCTTATGAGGCTGGAAGTCCTCCTTGTCGTCATCTTCGTGGAGGACCATCTCTTCCGGCTCCTTTGCGGTCCACAGTTCTTCATGAAATGTCGCAAACGCCATGGTGTGGCAATAACACTTTTTCCCGTTGATTCTGACGACAGGATACCCATTGTCATTACGTCCCAAGCGATTTCCAGACAGGACATTTTCTGCATGATTTGTAATATACTTCACGCGATTCATGTTCGAGATCTTCCAATAGTCTCCTCGTTTTGTTTTTGATCCCTTTATTGGTTTCCAAACCTCTCCCTCAAGATTGGGATATTCCTTGTATGCAAATCCGCGCTGCTTCTTTTGAGCGTACATTCTGATCATGCCATATGTGAACTCACGTTCTTTTGGCATCTTTGTGGCATTCATACATTTGACCCACTCATTCACGGTCTTCTCAACGTTATTCTTGACAACGACAAATGCCGATTTGAGAGACTCTGGCATTATACGATTATTGGTCTGGCCCGATTTGCACAACCACCTGATGTTTGTCAGCGCATCATTCTTCTTTTGCTTGCTCATGATGTGGTCGACTGTGTGCTCAGATGTCGGTGGCTTCCCTAAGAACGTAGATGCTACCGCGCGAGCAACTCCTATATTACGCTGTTTTCCATCGTTGTCGACCACACCACAAACATTGTACTTTCCTTTTCCGTAACTCGGTATCTTTCCTGACTTTTTGTGCTTGATGATACCGAGCGTGTCTATTGTGTATTTTTCGAAGATGACATGCGTTTCGTCTTCGAAATAGTATTCTAGCGTCTCTTCCATGTATCTTTTATTACAAGGTACGAGTTCTTTATAATCACAGTTTTGTCGATATAAATGTATATTACTTGACAATTGCTGATGGCTCCTCGCCGGCCATCTGCCAACTCATATTAGTTGGTACAGTGTTCCTCTCGTTTAGATAGTTTTCCCACGCTTTAAAAAATTCCTTCAGTTTGTGCCACATTCTTTTTAACTCTACAGATTTTTTTATTTATGTAACGTTTACACCAGGGTAAAATGACATACATATCGACGCCAAGTTAATTTAAGGAACGCGAAGAATTGAAACAAAAATTTTCTCTGATGTTCTCAAGCACCAAGATGCGGATGAACGTTATCAAGCGCGATGGTTCCGCGGAAGCTGTTAGCTTCGACAAGATCATGACTCGTATTTCTCGTCTGTGTTGGCCCGAGAATGGAAAGCCAACACACAAGGGATCTCGTGCGCAAAATGGTCTGGCTGTTGACATCTCCCGAATTGTTGCCAGCATCTGTGCTTCAATTGTCGACAACATCACCACAGTCCAGCTCGATGACCTCACTGCCGACAAGGCTGCTTCACTTACTACTCTGAACCCCGACTATGGCATCCTGGCAGCTCGGATTGCTATTTCCAACCTGCAGAAGCAGACTTCTGACAGCATTGTTGATACATACTCCAAACTTGAGCACCTCCTGAGCGATGAGTTCATGAACCTTGTCCATACCTATGGTGACCAATATCAGGGGTTTATTGACTATGATCGGGACTTTGACTTTGACTACTTTGGGTTTTCCACGATGCAGCGTTTGTATCTGACCAAGGTTGACTCTAAAATCATTGAGCGCCCCCAGCACACCTATCTGCGTGTTGCCATTGCGCTCTGGGGTTCTGACATTGAACGCGTGAAGGAGACATATGACGCTCTTTCCCGGCGCAAGTTTACCCACGCGAGCCCCACTCTTTTCAATGCTGGCTTCAAGAAGGCAAATCTGGCAAGCTGCTTCCTGGTTCACTGCAATGACTCTCTTACTGACATCTTCAAGTGCCTTGGGGACGTTGCCCAGTTGTCCAAGTATGGCGGTGGCATTGGTCTCCACATGAGCGACAT
>Ga0247832_1007271_pt1 | contig 11630 bp, 10 predicted proteins | sample LaCruzMarch2015__10_FD_192407 | JGI IMG/M metagenome (GOLD analysis project Ga0247832, IMG submission 192407) | Freshwater microbial communities from meromictic Lake La Cruz, Castile-La Mancha, Spain - LaCruzMarch2015_4m | ecosystem: Environmental > Aquatic > Freshwater > Lake | place: Spain...
GAAGCTCATCTGCAAATGCGGTGAGATTTCGATTGCAGAGGCCACCAATATGCAACTTATCACCATCAACTATTGCCCATATCTGCCGGGTTGCAATAAGGCTTAGTCCGCCACCTAATAGTAAAATTGCAAAGCCTGTATAAACTAACGGTACACCGGGGTCGCGTTTTATAAGTAGTCCGCTAGCTGGTAATACATCAACAAGGCGTATTGGTAAACCTTCAATTTCAATCGCATCACCCCCCACAGGTAGAAGACCTAGTAATTCACTACCCGCTGCAAATACTTGGGCAGGACCGAGTTCAGTTTGCAAAGCTATTAATACTGGATCTGAGCCATCTGGTTTGGTTGGTATTACTAACCCCCACACCTGTTCACCTAATTCAGGAAAGGTTTGCAAGGGTAATTGCAGCAACGGGCTATTACCGAGCTGAAGGGTTATGGCAGCCAAAGACCAGTCTGCCTGGTAAATAGTGATACCTCGATGCCGTATCGGATGGTTAACACTTACTTTTGCAGCTAGCGGCGTTGTGGAATTGCTATCGCGTAATTCAAGGCTTGAGCTGAATTGTTCAGGACGGCCAACTGGATCTCGATCTATAGCAAATTTGTTTAACGACAATTCCAATTGTGTTTCCCCCCCCCGGTTGAGCAGTTCTAACGAACGACCCGGCGCTAAGAAGCGCTCTAATCTTTGGCCGCCAAATGCACCAATTACTGCACCCACCATGAATACAATCAAGCCTCCATGCACAAGTAGTGGCCCCACTCTGCCAATTAATCCTCGCCTAGCTGCCAATCGATTACTAGCTGGTTTTACGGCCCAACCATTTTTATTTAAGTGGCTTGCTAATTCTATAAGGGCTGCATCACCAGCCGGATTATTAATGCTAGTGGCAACAGCTAATTTACTTAATTGCCTTGGTTGCTGGTAATCAAGCCAGCGCAATCCAGCTTTTAAGGCCGGCCATTGGCGTCGCAGGCTGCAAAGTAATAGTGCTACAGCAAGCCAAGCAAGCAAAAACAAAAACCAGTTGCTTGTGTAAAGGTGATCCAGCTCCCAAGCAAGCAGCTGCCGGCCCCTAACAACACCAAGCCAGGGATGAAGGTTATATCGCTCTATGTAGAAAGTGTTGGGTTCCCCTTGAGGAATTGCAGTGCCAATTGCACTACTAGCAGCAATCGCCAGCAGCAAAACAATGGCAACTCTGAGATCTGAAAGCCAAGCCGCCAGTTTGTTTGCCGATTGTTTGATCAATGTGAATAATCCAAATTTCATGAAAGGCGTGCCACCAAACTCAATCCCCCTAAAGCCACCAGTACAGCGCCGCTGATGGGGGGAATCCACCTACTCACTTGCCGCAGCGCTAAGAGTTTTGGCAGTGATGCTGCCAAGGTTCCCGCCAAGAGCAATGGCAGCACTTGGCCTGCACCAAAACAGGCAAGTAAACCCATTCCCACCAGTGGTTGGCCGGTTTCAGCAATCCAGGCGAGTAGCACTGCCAAAACTGGGGTAGTGCAAGGGGATGCGGCTAAGCCAAAAGCAAGCCCAGCAGCTAAGGGCGCCAGCACTGGAGGTACTTTTTGACGCCAGCGCTCAGGATCAGGTCCAGCCGGTAGGCGTAAGGGCACTAAGCCAAGCAGGTTTAACCCCATCACCACCGCTAAAACCGCAACAACTAAAGAAACCCCCTCAGGGGTTTGGCCATAAAGACTGCCCAATAACGCACTGGCAGTGCCAAGGCACACCAAGGCAGCCACTACTCCAATACAAAAACCCAAGCTGCGTTGCCAGGGGCTGCCGGCCGCTGGTTTGCCCTCTTCCGCGCCAAAGCCAGCAAGGTAAGCAAGGCTCAAGGGCAATATCGACAAACTGCAAGGGCCAAGGCTGGTGAGTAAACCAGCGCCAAATATCAAGCCAAAAGTGCCAGGCCCTGGTTGTTGCAGCGCACTGCGCAGCAGTTGTTCGCTGCTGCGGGCGAGATCACCGATAGCTAAGGAAAAGTCCACCCTTAGAGCCTATCTACAAGTGGTAGCAACCCAATGACTTATTAAGAGTGTTGTTCAGCTGATTCCAAGGAACAACGAATTAATAGTGCTGCAGTGGCAAGGCTAGCTAGCAACGAGTTGCCGCCATAACTGATTAGCGGTAGTGGCAAGCCGGTGGTGGGCATGGCTCCACTTGCTACAGCAATATTCATAACCGATTGCCCAACAAGTAAAGCGGTGCAGCCGATAGCAACTAAACGGGTTTGGTTGTTGCGGGCCCGCATCGCTACTTGTAAACCCACAACAGCAAATATTGCGAGGAAGAGCAGCAGCACCAAAGAACCAATAAAACCAAATTCTTCGGCGTAAACAGCAAAAATAAAATCTGTGGTTTGGATGGGTAGATACATCATTTTTTGGGTGCTAAGGCCATAGCCAGTGCCCGTTACACCACCCGAGCCAATCGCTAATAGGCTTTGCACCAATTGATAGCCGTTGCCTTGGGGATCTTTCCAGGGATCAAGAAAGGAGGTAACCCTGAGGCGTTGGTATTCATTAGCCATGATGCTGATGCTGCCAACTAACCCACCAAGGCCGGCGCTTCCCAACAGCCAGGCAAGGGGGAGCCCTGAGGCAAGTGCAATAAGCCAAAGCAATAGCCCGGTGAGTGCTGCCGTGCTGAGGTTTGGCTGTTTAAGGATCATCAAGATCAAAACACCAAATAATGCAAGCCAACCAAGCCTCTGTTCTGCTCCCATGCGGCGCCAATTTGCAAACAAGGTGGCCCCTTGCAACACCACAAACGGTTTGATCAATTCTGTGGGTTGCAGTTGGATCGGCCCTAATACCAACCAACGGCTGGCCCCGTTAACTGTTGTGCCCATCACCAAGGTGAGGGCAATCAAGCCCAGCCCAATCACAAGCGCAGGGCCAGCTAAACGCAGCCATCGCCTTAATGGCGAACGAATAATTACTAAAAACAAACCCCAGCTGGCCACGAGCCAGATCAATTGACGCTTAATTGTGTAAAGAGCATCGCCCATTTCCCTGGCTGACACCCACCAACTTGCCGATGCCAAAATCATCAAGCCAAAAGCGCTCCACGCCACCACTAGGCCCAATAGCAAGCGTGTTTCCGCCGGCCAAAGGCTCAGATTTAGTGGCAACAAACCGGAGCTTGAGTGGGTATCAACCCGGGCCATGGCGATCAAAGCTTTAAAGCTCATTTAGCCGCTATATCCGCTCCTTGGCCCGTTTTTAGGGACAAAAAAAAGCCCGGCTAGGCCGGGCTTGGAAATCAGTTGCCAACGTTGATTTGGCGTTTTCCAGTAACTAATTCAACTTTAAGAATTTTGCCTCCCTGTTTCATAATTCGCTGCTGTTCAGCAAACCAGCTGTCGTAAGGCACCCACTTGGTGAAGTAGGTATTTTGCAATTCCCTTTGGGTTCTCACCTTTTCGGGAGAAGGAATGCAAGCGGTGATTTTAAAGAGGCGCATAGGGCTCCTCAGTTTCCAAGGCCAGAGCAGATGTAGTCGAGGTAAACAGCCATTTCACGGCCGGCATCAGCGCCAACAAGAGAAGCTGTGGCTTCTTTCATTGCTTGAATCGCTTGGACGGTGGCACCTATGGGTACCCCTAGTGAGTTGTAGGTTTCCTTAAGACCATTCAAAACCCTTTCATCGAGGATTGAAGTGTCGCCAGCCAACATGGCATAGGTGGCATAGCGGAGGTAGTAATCCATGTCGCGTATGCAGGCTGCATAACGACGGGTGGTGTACATGTTGCCGCCTGGACGGGTGATGTCTGAATAAAGGAGGGCCTTCGAAACAGCATCGCTGATGATCGCAGCTGAATTAGCGCTGATCGTGGTAGCCGCACGCACCCGCAGTTCACCACTGGTGAAGTACTGCTCAAGGCGCCCCATGGCATTTGTGTCTAGGTACAAGCCCTGAACATCTGATTGGTTGATGACGTTGGTGATCGCGTCTTGCATGGATCCCTGAGGGTGATGTGGTGGATGCGGTCGGGGCTATTAAGAAAGGGCGCCGATCAGGTAATCGAAATAAGAACCAGCTTCCTCGGCATCAGCTCCAGTGAGCAAGCCCATGGCTGCGCTCTTCATTTCCCGTACGGCGGTAGCCATAGCCTCAAGGGGGGTGCCAAGAGCTCTATACATTTCTTTGGCTCCAATTACACCGATTTCTTCAATCGGGGTAACGTCGCCAGCTACTACGCCATAAGTAACAAGGCGTAAGTAGTAGTCCATGTCGCGGAGACAGGTGGCGGTCATCTCCTCGCCATAGGCGTTTCCGCCTGGGGAGATGACGTCGGGACGACGTTGGAACAGCGCGCCGCCAGCCTGCTTCACAATCCGCTCACGACCCTCGGCCAAGACCTGAGCAACGCGAAGACGGCGTTGGCCGCCGGTCACGAAAGCTTTGATCTGGTCGAGTTCGCCAGGGCTGAGATAGCGGGCCTCGGCATCCGCGTTAATGATCGAGTTGGAGACGATGCTCATGCAATTCTGCCTCGAAGCAAGGGGCCACCAAAGCGGAGGCCGGGGTCCTGTGGGTTTGGGTGCTTCCAGTTGGAACTGGTTGCTTTGCCAGTGTGCCTGATCGAGGAGGCTCTTTGCTGAAATTACTCAAGAAATCCGTGATTGTGGTAACAGTTCTTCATGGCCTGCGGCGCTTGCATCGCAAAGCAAAGGCCAGTAACCACAATCACTTTCACCTATATATAAATCAATAAATTGCTATTGTTAATTAAACTAATTCAACTGCTTTGATTGAAAGATTAATAAACTAATTAATATAGAAATAATATTAATTAGTTTATTAAATTGCTTTCTTTGATGAAGGGGTTAGGCCGCTATTGCCGCCATAAAGAGTTGCTGTTCGCACAATATTGCTTACAGATACTCCGCTTTGAGATCCCAAACCTTGAAGGTAAGGCACTGTGTCGGAGCCAAAACTAATTTTGTAGTTTTCTGAATTCAGCAGACTTGCAATTGCTTGCAGCTGCCCTTGTTTGGCTCTGCAGGCCAGAAAGTTGCTCGATTCCAGGGGCTCCGGCGCTCTACCTAAGAGGGCTAGATGGGCAGCAGCAGCCGATTGCATCGGTGCCATTTGCGCTAACCGTTGTTGAAATAAATCGCCTGCTGCAACTTGCGCTACAAATTTGGCTACATCAAATTGGCCATCGCATAACTTTGATTCAGCCTCAATAAGGCGTTCTGAGGCAAAAGGAATCCGATTTAGTAGTTGGCGATAAACAGCACTAATCAACTCCTCTGTTTCCGCATTGTTAGCACCTTTGGCTAACCGGAATATTTTGTTTAGTGCAGCTTCCTGTTTGAGGGCAAATCCTTGATTAAGGCCAGTTGCCAGGGAGGAAGCATTGGTTTGGGCAGGGGCAGGTTGCCAGCGGTTGCTATTGCGGCTGAAGCGAAATTCGGCTTCAACTGTTTGTTTGGCTTCCTGGCCAGCCACATCAGCTCGCCACATTCCAGTAGTTGAATTTGATTGGGCTAGAAAATTCCTTGGCGTGATGCTGCCAGGGGTATTCATAACGGATTTTTTATATAACTCTGGGCGCTTTTGCTGCTCGTATCTTTTTTGTGGTTCAACTATCGCCGCGAGATCAAGCGGTTGACGCAAGGCGGGCACTCTGCGGCAATTTAAATCATTAGGAGTAATGAAACGCTCGTATGGAACCATATCTTCGCCATACGCTTCTAAATATTCCTTACTATTAATTAGTGCATCAACAACGCCATAGAAACCTTTGCGAGCTGCAATATCAAAATAACCGTTTATCTCCCAGCGGCCAAAAGTGGGGCGCCCAAGTAAACGCCTGTGCATCACTTCGATGGCTTTAGTGATGTAGAGATTGCTCCAATATCTGCGGCGGAAAGCTTTTGAGCGAGCCACCATACGAATGAATTCCCGCAGGCTGATATTGCCATTTTCTAGTTTGTTTTCTTCAGTGGTTATGCGGTCTCCCTCATAGCCACTGCTACCTAATATCTGCACATATACAGCGTTAATTACAGCCTGGGTGCTGGATTCGGTATTGCGGATACTTGCCTGGCCGCCGCGCTTTGGCGTTGAGCTGCCCCCGGTAGCAATTTGCTGCAGCCGCACCTGCCGTGGACCCACTCGCCTCGGCTGGGCGGATCTAAAACCAGGGCTATCCATTTGACCAGGACCAGCCATTCCGTTGCCCACCAAAAGCCTGCGGGTGCGATAGGAGTGGGGGGCTGGCCGGGTTGCCACAGAGGCGGTGCTTGAGGGAAAGATTGCGCCGTATTGCAAACCGATTGGATCGTTGCCACCGCCATAAACGTGTTGATCCGCTAAAGGTTGGCGATAGGAGGCGTAGAGGGTTACGTATTGGGGAGCGCCTTCAAAGGGAGCGCTGAATTGAAATAGTTTTCGATTTGAGCCCCAGCCAGCGCTTTCTTGGGCTTCTTCGCCGAGATCGCGGAGATATGGCACGGTTTCTTCGCCAAATACCCGGGCATATTCCATGCCATTGATCAAGGAATCCACCAGGCCATTGAGCCCCTTTGCACTCACGATCGCAAAATATTTCCGAAACTCTTCAAGGGAACTGATTCCGCGTCCAAGGAAATGCCGAAATGCCAGTTCCACTGCGCGGCTATTTGAGAAACCGCCAAAAAATTGAGTGCGATATTCCTTGCTTTTGCCAAGGGAACGAATAAATTCGCGCATTGAAATTTGCCCTTGTTTCAGCTGAGAAGCTTCTACAGAGCAGGGATTTTGTGAGTATGCCTTAGCTATATCCCGTTCAAATACCTGCCTTTGGGCGGCGCGGATGATTTCGGCCTTCTCACTGCCAGATAGGCCAGGGCGCATCACAAAACGCTGCGCACCTTCTGCTGCTAGCGCGTAGATCGCTGGCAATTGCAGCCCCTGCTGCTGAGGGCTACCTAAGCGCTGCCGGGTGGAGGGAGTGGCAACCGCCAGCTCATCTATGAGCACATTGAAGCAAGAAATTACCAAGGCTCGAGCCGTGGGGTTGTCTTCAAACAAATCGGCAGAAGCAGCTCTCATTTCCTGCAAAGCCAAATTTGTGGCAGGAAGTGAACAACCTTTTTCAAGAATGTCTTTTAACCCTCTGGCGTTCACAGCAAGGATGCTTGGATCGCCTGCCACTAGGGCATAGCCCACATAACGAAGGAACCAGCCCAAATCCCGCAAAGATTTGCGCATTCGGGAATTGCCGTAGCGCGAAATATCTATGGGGCTGAACCCGGTTGGTATCACTACCTGCACATCAGCCGCTGCACTAAAGCCTTCACGAATACGCCCAAATAAGCCGCCGCCGCCGCTGCCTTGCACAAATGTTTGGATCGAACTGGCGAAGGCCGCTTGATCTGCCGCCAAAGGAAGAGCTGCGTCGCTTCCTAGGGCTCCAGGGGTAAGTGGTTTGTCTAGGTATGAGAGGGGTGTACCCCCAACAAAAATTCGATTAGCCGCTTTTGCCACGATCGCATCGGCATTGGCACTTAGCCGTTTTGCCGCATCCACGCGGTTTTGACCGCTTTGAAAAAAGTTGATGAGGCTGTCCAGCTCTCCCTTATCGGGAAAGCGGTCTTGCTGCTCCGCCTTACGAACATTGGAAAGTGGGAGGGTGTCGTAGAGCTGCGGGCTAACCCTGGGGCTGCCGCTACTGGCTGTTACAGACATAAATGAGCTCCTCTATTAGGCAGATTACGGCTGCGGCAGCTCTCAATGCAGTTCAAGTGAACAAATGTTTGCAGCTCCGCGGGGTGAATGAGAGGCTCTTTTCTTGTTGTGGTTTGTTGTTGTGATGGTTACACCCGATTTTGAAGCTGCTGGTTTAGGCGCTACAGACAAGGCCACCCCGGTGGTGGGTGCCTTCTACGACCGTTTCCCTTATCCCGGCGACCCCCTTCAAGATGGACCTCCTCCTGGTTACAACTGGCGTTGGTGCAATCGGGCTGCCCGCAGTTATTGCACTGGCGTGGCGCCAATGCCCACCGCAAAAATCCGCATTCTTGATGCAGGTTGTGGCACGGGGGTAAGCACTGATTACCTTGCCCATCTCAACCCCTTGGCGGAGGTTTTGGCGGTTGATATCAGCGCTGGAGCCCTTGATGTGGCTCGAGAGAGGTTGAAACGTTCAGGTCCGCCAGCCCAAGTGCGTTTTGAGCAGCGCAGTTTGCTGGATCTGGCGGGAGAAGGGCCTTTTGAGCACATCAACAGTGTGGGGGTTTTGCATCATTTAGAAAATCCCCTTAATGGCTTAAAAGCATTGGCACCACTACTGGCGCCAGGGGGGTTACTACATCTTTTTTTGTATGCCGATGGGGGCCGCTGGGAGATTCATCGAATTCAGCGTTCACTTGCTTTATTAGGGGCGGCAAGCGATGGGGAAGGTTTGCGTTTGGGGCGCGAATTGTTGAATCACTTGCCTGAACAAAACCGCCTTAGGCAACGCCACGAGCAGCGCTGGGCCATTGATACAAGCGCAGATTCAAATTTCGCTGATATGTATCTCCATCCTCAAGAAACCAGCTACAACTTGCAACGGCTTTGGCAGTTTGTTGAAGGAGCACAACTCACTTTCCTGGCTTTTAGCAATCGTGAGCAGTGGAAGCTTGCACGCTTTTTGCAAGGGGAATTACTGGAAAGGGCCCAAGCCTTAACGCAGCAACAGCAATGGTTACTTGTAGAAGCGCTTGATCCTGATATCAGCCACTTTGAATTTTTTCTCAGCAACGCTGAATTGCCATCGGAGAGCTGGGGAAGCAACGAAACCCTTTGGGAGGCCACTTTGGAGCGCAATAGCTGCCTTTGGGGCTGGCCGGGCAAAAGCTTGTTAGATCAAGATTTGACGCCTTTAAGCCTCAGCAACGATCAATTCGAATTTATGCAGTGTTTGGACGCTCTCAGGAGTTTGGATGCCACTAAGGCAGTGCCTGTAAGGCTTAAGGATCTCAATTTGAGTTGGGAGACAAGCAAAATCAGCGAAATTGCTCGCGGCCTATGGGGGGCAGGGGTGCTGCTTTTGGGCTTGGATAACTAAAGGAACGTGATAGATTCCGCGAGCCTTTGCCACTGAAGTTTTCGTGTCGTCAACGGCATCCTCCCCATCAGCTCCGGCCGAGGGTGGACTGCTACCTGAACCGAATTCTTTAGATGGAGCTTCAATTGGTGCGGTACTCGTTACCGCACCGGTAGTTGATCCCATGGCTGAATACAGGCGCTTACAGAAGCGTTTGTTGTTATTCACTCTTGGGCTTTCCGCCTTTGCGGTGATATTGGCTGGGTGGCGTTTTAGTAGCGCCACAGCCTTGAGTGTGGCCATCGGGTCTGTGGGTAGTTTGGTTTATCTATTTCTTCTTTCCCGTTCGGTTGAGAAGTTGGATGGAACCAATAAGCAAGTGGGAAAAGTCCAATTGCTCGTACCCGTAGCGCTGGTGCTGCTTTCAACCCGTTGGCCCCTAATGCAACTCTTCCCGGCCCTGATTGGTTTTCTGATCTACAAGCCGGCGGTAATTATCAGTACTGCTTTTGATCTTTGGATCAAAAAGCCCTCTGAATAATTCATTCCAACCCCCCTCAAACGCTTAGGTTCTGGTGCCTTTTAACCTCCCCCTTGCCGAACTCGAGGTTGGCAAACACCTTTATTGGAAAGTTGGCCAACTCAACCTGCATGGGCAGGTTTTTCTGAGTTCATGGATTGTTATCGGAGCTCTACTAGCCCTTGTGGTGGTAGGTACCCGCAAGATGGAGCGCGAACCGCGCGGTGTGCAAAATCTGCTCGAATTTCTTTGGGATTACTTACGTGATCTAGCCAGAGACCAAATCGGCGAAAAAGCATACCGAGACTGGCTGCCTTTCATCGGCACGCTGTTCTTATTTATCTTCGTAAGCAATTGGGGAGGTGCCTTGATCCCCTGGAAACTTATTCATCTTCCCAGTGGAGAACTCGGTGCTCCAACAGCAGATATAAACACAACAATTGCGTTGGCTCTGTTGGTTTCACTTGCTTATTTTTACGCAGGTTTAAGCAGAAAGGGTTTGCGGTACTTCGAGTACTACGTGGAACCAACTCCGATCATGCTTCCGTTCAAGATCGTTGAAGATTTCACGAAGCCCTTATCTCTTTCCTTTCGATTATTCGGCAATATTCTTGCTGATGAATTAGTAGTAGCTGTTTTGGCTTTTCTAGTTCCATTGGTGGTACCACTACCAGCAATGTTTCTTGGATTGTTTACCAGTGCTATTCAAGCTTTGATCTTCGCAACTCTCGCCGCCTATTACATCGGTGAGGCTGTTCACGAAGAGCATCACTAGAGGTCGCACCCACGATCTGCTAGACCTCCTGCGCGCAGGTACGACTTTGAGTCGCACCCGTTAGGTCTTCGACCAACGTCCCAGTCGCAGGTTCAATTTCCAGTTAGTCCCGCGCTTATCCCAGCGCACCACCCCATCTGTTCCACCATGGATTCCATCACCTCCGCTGCGTCCGTTTTGGCCGCTGGTCTTGCCGTCGGCCTTGGCGCCATCGGCCCTGGTATCGGCCAGGGCACCGCTGCCGGTGGTGCTGTTGAAGGCATCGCTCGTCAGCCTGAAGCCGAAGGTAAAATCCGCGGCACCCTGTTGCTCTCCCTCGCTTTCATGGAAGCCCTCACCATTTATGGCTTGGTGGTTTCACTAGTGCTTCTGTTTGCGAATCCTTTCGCCGGCTGATCGCTTGCCTTTCGGGGGCGTTGTTCGCCCCCGCAGCATCATTAACCCTGTCCCAGCGCCTCCGGTTCCATGCATAGCTGGCTAATGCTGGCCGAAGCAGCTGCCCCCAAGGGCGGTCTGTTCGATCTAGACGCCACCCTGCCTTTAATGGCAGTGCAAGTGGTGTTGCTCACTTTTATCCTCAATGCTCTGTTTTTCCAACCTGTTGGGAAAGCAGTTGAAGAGCGCGAGGGTTTCATAAGTTCAAGCCGCGCCCAGGCGAAAGAAAAGATTGCCCAAGCTGAACGTTTGGAGGTGGAACTCAAGGCGCAACTTCTTGAGGCCCGCAAGCAATCCCAGGCCCTTGTGCAAGAAGCAGAAATTGAGGTGGATCGTCTCTTCCGGGATGCCCTAGCTCTTGCTCAAGCTGATGCAAATGCCACTAAGGAGAAATCCCGAGTTCAAGTGGAGGCTCAAAAAGCTGAAGCTTTTGCTGGCATCGACACTCAAGCTACGAAGCTTGGTGCTGTGATAGTTGATCGCTTGCTGGCAGCCAAATGACAAGTATTTCTCCACTGTTGCTGGCAACCGAAGGGTTTAGCCTCAACACAAATATTTTTGACACCAACATCATCAACCTGATCATTGTGATCGTGGTGTTGGTTTGGTTTTTAAAGGGATTCCTTGGCGGCATTCTCGAGCGTCGCCGTGAAGCGATCCTTGCGGATCTCAAAGACGCTGAAGAGCGTTTGTTGATCGCTTCAAAAGCATTGGAAGAGGGGCAACTTGAACTGGCGCAAGCTCAAGCAACCGCTCAAAAAATCCTTAGCGATGGCAAGAAGCGGGCAATGGCTATTCGTGAAGACAGCGAGATGCGCACCATCCAAGAAATGGCTCGCATCAGACAAGATGC
>Ga0247832_1007279_pt1 | contig 11619 bp, 7 predicted proteins | sample LaCruzMarch2015__10_FD_192407 | JGI IMG/M metagenome (GOLD analysis project Ga0247832, IMG submission 192407) | Freshwater microbial communities from meromictic Lake La Cruz, Castile-La Mancha, Spain - LaCruzMarch2015_4m | ecosystem: Environmental > Aquatic > Freshwater > Lake | place: Spain...
GTGCGTCTCCCCCCCTCGGCATCACCATCGTCTAATAATGACGACCCAGACGCTGATCCATTCAAAACGTCGTCGAGTATTGACCGGACCGTGGCACCGAATGACTCCTCTCCCCGAAAGGCAGTCGAGTGTAAATTATACAGGTGCTTCCTAAATGCAAGCAGGTCGGGTACGACCATCTTTTCCATATCCTTGAGATTAATGTTGTTGTTCGCGATGGGGGTGCCATCCGATGACAATTTAGGGAGTCCCTGCTGAACAATCTCGTGACCACGGATGCGTCCGTACTTGCCAAAGGCCACACGAAGGAGATCCATCGCCGTCGACGTTGTGGAATCCCCACCACTGGACGTGGATGATGCCGACGCCGTCATTCTCCAACAGAGACCGTACAAACGTTTGGCATCCTCGTAGGTCTTGCTTCCTGTCCCATGTGACTTCCATGCAATCTCTCCCCCGTTTCCCATCGTATCATCATCTAGCATGGGGAATAGGTGACGGATTTCCAGTACCCCCGAACCAGGAATGCATAAATTTGGTCCAAGCAGTCGCCGTTCGATGATAGCGGGGAATATCCTACGTGCACAGTCATCCGCCGGGGACCAGACCACAACATCGTCCACAATTGTGCCAGAGGACGACTGCTTGACGTTGGCGCCTTTGAGATAATCAAGCCTTGACAATCCCCTCAGTGCTACATTCACGCCATTGGCATTCCCAGGGAAGTAGTAATCCGCAAGTCCAACCCCCCTTTTCAATCGATGTTCCACGTGCAATAAAAAGTCACTTGCCGATCTCCGTCCTTCGGACAATGCCTCCTTCCATGACATACCCTCTCTCCCGAATCGACTGGATGCAACGATGATAATTTCTTCCAATAATGATGGGAGTGATCCCAAATCGATGATTGAACGGACACAGTCTCGCGTGAGGGGACGGACATCGTCAAACACCGTGGAAGGTGTAGACGACGATGAGGATGACGATTTGCCATCACCACCACCACCACCACCATCACGTTGTTGATCATACTGGGACAATATCGTATGCGTCGTTGCAAGGATCAATGTCATAAGGACTGGGATAGTCCCTCCTCCTCCTCCACCATCGACGACAGATGGCATGCAACGATGTCGTAGACATGCAATGCCAACATCCCTCAATGACCATATACGTGTATCTGTATATGCACTCCCTCCTCCACCCAACATTCCCCCAGAAGTTACACCCACTGATGAACGGTCAAGTACTCTCCCCCCCAATGACGACTGCAACGATGACGACGACGATGACGACAATATGCATCCAGTAATATCCTCAAGGGAAATGTCTGACTGATACACATATGCTCCATCTAATGCAAGGAAGATAGATCGGACAAAGGTTAAATATCCCTCGACATAACTCGACCGTAATACATTACGCATTCGTCGTAGAAGATTGGTCCTACGTACATCATCATTACCACTGTCCAAGGTAGAAGAAGAAGAATTAGGATGACCACCAATTTGATGATCAAAGACGTTATTGTTGGCTATTGTTGTACATAATATTTGTGTAATATCATATCCCACATGACCTGTGTTCGAATCAATAATAGCATTGATTTCAACGTTATCATCATCATTACCACCACAGTGAGCACATAGACGTCGGACAGTCTCACTTGCTGCATGATCCATCAATGCTGCCACATCGAGAAATAACCTTGTACCGTGTCCATGAACACGAAGGTCTTCAACAGAGCGGTATAATTCCTCCCGTCCCAGCTTGGAGTAATGTGGTCTCGTTTGTTGTTGTAATGTGGTAATAGTAGTAGTAGCGGTAGCATCCTCCATACATACATCATCTTGCGATAATGATTTACTTTGTTGTTGATTTGGCGATTGTATAATATTAGTACCACCATTTGCCTCAAAGTTACGTACTAGTACCGTGGACAATGCATCACGTAATGCTGCAAGACTTGTGTCATAAAAGTCCGCAGGTAATGCTGGTGGTTTAGCATATGCTTTAATTAGTACACTCCCCGTCGGTCTCTTCGTTGACTTGGTCGTTGGTGCCTTTTTGTTAGTAGTGTGTGACTCTTGAGATTCGGGGGGTAACACGGTCGTTGGACTTGGGGGGGCAATAGCTCCTCCCACCGCAACTCCGCCCGCTATGGCAGTAGACGATGCCAATGATGATGGTTGGTTACTACCGCTACCGGAGGAGGTGGGTGCCGGTGGTCTTTTCATGGAAGAAATGACAACCTTCGTCTTCTTCTTCTTTGGAGCGATGACGATTTTTGGATGAGACGACGACATGGTTTAGATTTTGAGTGGACCTGACAAAGAGAGGTTCAAGAGGGTGTGGTCTATGATGTTGATGGACGCAACTGTCACTGAATGCCGTGTTGTGCTACTATGATCGTGCTTGAACAGAATACTTTCTGAAAAATGAGAAGAATTTGGCGCTCGAATTTACACCTGGGAAGGAGGAACGATGATGTCGACCGATGGTATTTATGAGACGTATGATGACCAAGTCTTCATCTTCACGGGGATGTAAGAGCTGTTATTCCTCGTGATATGGTCCGTGTTCGGGTCGATCCCTTCGTCGCGTCGATCCCTGATTTTGCATTTTACAAACGCAAGAAGTTGGCCGAGGTGGAGCTGTGTGAAGGCCTCGTGGAAATTGGGGAGCAGTCCTTCAGGTATTGCTGCCACTCGATAACAAAGATCAACATCCCCAATTCACTCAGGAGGATTAAAGATTATGCCTTCGCAGGCTCTCTTCGAACCCCCATTCGACTCCACGATGGCATAGAAAGCATTGAAGAATACGCATTCGCTTGGTGTATCTTCACCAACTTTAGAGTCCCGCTCTTCATCACCGTGATCCCTGACCGCATGTTATATAATTGCAAATTAATATTTTCCCTAGAGATTCCCAAGAACGTAACGGAGATTGGAAATGGTGCATTACAAGGTACTTACTGTTTACGAAACGTGGCCATTCCTCCCACTGCTGTCTTCGGCGATGATGATATCTTTATTGAAACATTAATGGGAACGACCATAATCTCAGATCTTCAGCGGCTGTTTGGTTCCGAAGCAGAAATTATATGGGAGCTACAGCATCGATTCAATGGTCTACCAATACACAGCATTGTCTACTACCACTCCTATAATGAGAATGTGCCTCAGAAGCTAATTGCTGCGATGAACATGAGATCGGGTCAAAGTCGGACATTACGCAGTAAGCTCAACCCAACGGGGAATCAACAAGATTGTCTCGGTATGACTCCGCTGCATATTCTGGCGTGCTCGTCCGTACATGACTTAGAGCTATATCGTGTGATTGTTGAAAAGTACTCCATGAATCTCATTACCGAAGATAGATGGGGGGCTCTGCCACTGCTCTATGCATTTTGGGGTGCTGCACCAACTGAAATTATTGAGTTCTTACTCAAAAGCTATCAATCACTTTACCCTGGTCATGCATTCAACTGGACCATGATGGTGGAGACAATGGGGAGGTGTGATACACCAAAGGAAAGAATTGAAAAACTGCTCACTGTGAAACAAATGCACTTCCCTGAGCAGCCAATCAATTGGGAGTATCTACTCGATGAGTTTGCCAAGCCCTCCACATTCCACTTAAGTGTAGTACTGCTTCAAGAGCAGATGCGTTTTTTGTTCATGTGCGGCATGTCAGACCGTGTAGAAGCCCTTGCATTCAAAGTTTGGCGTGTTCATATCAAACATATGATTCACACCGCCAATTTCAAATTGAGGAAGGACAACTCTGTTATTTTGCGTGAAATTCGAGCAAAACTTGCCCTGTTTGAAGATGAGCTCACTAAATTGAAGGAAGCAACGACCATACTTGAGCTTGCATTGTGGAAGATAATGTCTTGTCATCAGAAGAAAGTCAAAACTGACGAATCAAGCTTTCGAAGGCAAAGCCGGGTTACCTGTGGGGCAGGTGTTGTCATTGGACATGTTTTGTTATTTTTGATAACGTCCGAAGTTTGACAATAGTTGAGCAGAGAAGGAATTAGATTGAACCGATTGAGTTGAGCAGAAATGCACAAGAAGGTCTTGTAATAAAATGAGCTTTTTCACACAACATAGCTGGGGAGGTAGCGAAGGAGTATGACTGACGGAACATGACACATACAAATTGTATACTAAATTACATAACCTGCCTATTTCTTCTCCCTCCTCGACCTCCCGTCGAGTTTTATTAGATCAGACCTTGTCTTGTTCACAACCTGAATAATAATTGTTATCATGAACGAGGTTGATTGAACTCATCGTGACACATTGCTGATTCCTTCATTTGTATTGTATACTCTCAGAACCATCTCTCATCAAATCCACATAGTAATTGGGTCAGATTTATTGTCTAATTCTCGTCATTGGTGTCGGATTCATAGAAGGAGTGATCAAAAATGGCAACACGTGACCAATAACAACGTCAGCTCCACATATAACACGGCATTGCTGTCGATTGCTTGCTCCATTAGACAAGAATATTCACCAAGGGAGAACAAAGCTTTGAGTATCCATATCTTGGTGACTCTTCTCATTCATCTTCATCTTCCATAATGCAAGCTCCAGTATGGTTGTGACCTCCTTCAATTGAGTAAGTTTGTCTTCAAAATGGGCAACTTTTGCTCGGACTGAACGCAAAACATTTGAGTTATCCCTCCCCAGCTTGTAATCGGCAGTCTGAATCATAGCCGTGATATAATTACGCCAGACTTTGAACGGGAGAGCTTCCACACGCTCCGACATACCACAGATAAAGAGAAATCGCATACATTCTTGAAAAGGAGCTCCATGGAAGTTACGATTGGATGGCTCTGCAAACATGTCTAGCAAATATACTTAATCAATTGGTTGCTCAGGGAAGTGCATTTGTTTCACAGTGAGCAGTTTTTCAATTCTTTCCTTTGGTGTATCACACCTCCCCATTGTCTCTACCATCATTTTCCAGTTGAATATGTGACCAGGGTAGAGTGACTGATAACTCTCAAGAAGGAATTGATGCTGGTGCAGCTCCCCAAAATACATAGAGCAAAGGTAGCGCCCCCCATCTGTCTTCAGTGATGAGATTTGTAGGATAGTTCTCAATTATCAGGCAATACAGCTCTATATCATGCACAGAAGAACACGCCAAAATATGCAGCGGAGTCATACCGAGACAATCTTGTTGATTGCCCGTTGGATCCAGCATACTGCGTAGTGACTGATGTTGACCAAAGCTGACCGGATTTTGTCTACCGCTGAGGCTCTGCAGCATGCCCTGATGATAAGACTGGTAGTAGACAATGCCGTGTATTGGTAGACCATCGAATCGATTCTTTAGCTCCCATATAATTTCTGCTTCGGAACCAAACAGCTGCAGTAGATCTGTGTTTGTGTTCAAATACATAAAGACGTTATTGCCGAAGACAGCAGTGGACGGAAAGGCCACACTTCGTAGGTGGAACATTGGCGGAGTGCACTTTATCCGATCTTCGTTACGTTCTCAGGAAGCTCTAGGGAAAATATTAATTTGCAATTATATAACATGCGGTCAGGGATCACGGTGATGAAGAGCGGGACTCTAAAGTTGGTGAAGATGCATGCAGCAAATGCGGCTATTCCAATGCTTTCTATTCCATCGTGGAGACGTATAGGAGTTCGGAGAGAGCGTGAAAAAGCTTCATTACAAATCCTCCTGAGTGAGTTGGGGATGTTGATTTTAGTAATCGAGCGGTCGCAATACCTGAAGGACTGCTCCCCAATTTCTACGAGGCCTTCACACAGCTCCACTTCGGAGCTTCTTGCGTTGGGCAAATGCATTAGTGGGGATCACGTGACAGAGGGAAGAACCCGAGCGCGGACGACATCACGGAACCCTGAAACCTCACCACACCCCACACTCTTTCCCGCCCTCCGCTTCAACACACGCGACGAACCATGATAGATTTAACCACAATCATAGGTGGACGGACCGTCACTCCAGCCTTATCCATCGTAGATGGCTCCTCACCCACCCCTACTGAATTATCCTTCCAAAATACACTCGATGCCTACATTGCCAATCACGTCCCACTCGAAAATGAAGATGGGATACGTACACGCGAGCGTGTACTTGTGCATATTGGTACAATGCATCGCGAATGGGTCAAGGTTGTGGCCACAAAGCGTGGATTGAATGTCGAGGCTGTCAAGAGTGCCGGAGGGGAATTATTTACCAGCGGTAGTTACAGATTAGGCGTACATGAACCTGGTGCTGATATTGGTACGTGTCGTACATATAAATTGTGTGTGCTCGTTAACACATCTCAACGATTGTAATAAATCAATCTCAATGTGGCTCACAATTTAACTTCTTCTTCTCCAAAGATTGCATCGCCGTAGCTCCGAACATGTGTACCCGCGAAGATTTCTTTGGAAGTGGCTACATTCCTCCCGAGGGATCATACAGCAACAATGATGATGACGACGATGAGGATGCTAGTATACCAACTCGTGATCCAGATAGTCTTGCAGAACGCATACGTCGTCATCCAGATGTTACCAACTTTGTTGCCATTGAAACTGCTGCCGTACCTATATTAACATTTGACTTTGAGGGGGTGAATATAGATTTACTATTCGCTCGACTGGCGTCACCCAGTGTCCCACCGGGGATTGATATTGATAATGATGCTGTACTTAGTGGCGTAGACGCTTCTACTGAGAAATCGTTGAATGGACCACGTGTTACCAATCTTATAGCCGCATTGGCACGCTCGGGCAGTGAGGAACGGTATCGCACTTTCCTAACCGTCGTCCGACTAGTACGTAAGTGGGCCAAGGCACGTGGATTGTACTCCAATAAGATGGGATACTGGGGTGGTGTGAACATCAATATTGCAGTAGCTCTTGTATTACAATTATACCCCAACGCTTGCCCCGCAAGCTGCCTACGACGATTCTTCCTCGTCTTTAAAAGCTGGCGCTGGCCGAATCCTGTCATGCTAACGAAACCACATGATGCCGAACTTGGCTTATCAGTATGGAACTCGCATCAAGCTGCAACGATGCGTCAGGTAGCACCGATGATCACACCGGCATATCCCGCAATGAATTCGACATTAAGTATTAGTCGACAAACGTTGCAGATATTGCATGAGGAATTCTGTCGTGGACATGCCATAGTTGACAAACTATATAAAGATTATCAACGGGGAGATGTCCTTGATGACGATGATGTAGCAAGTGGCGAGATGTGGCGTGAACTATTCGAACCATCTGATTTTTTCATTGGTTATCCTCACTACCTAAGTCTATGCATTGTAGGTCCGACTCAGCAGGATGCACAGTCATGGGCAGGCTTCGTTGAAAGTCGTTTGCGTAAGCTCGTGTCGGACATGCTCGGACGGTCTTTACCACTATCTAAAGTTCAGTTATGGCCAAAGAAGTTTGATGCATGTGTAGCAGATCGGACGGCATTGCTCACGCATGCCCAACGTGCCAATTCGATTACGTACTTTGTTGGATTTCGTGTCGATATATTACGTATGAGGGGGAGTCAACTCGACGTTGAGAGACAGTTAGCCAACTTTCGGAATTATGAATTGTCACGATTCTATCCTCTAATTCCGGGGATGGACATACTGCCTCGATCGTTTACCGTGAAGGAATTACCAACAATTTGTTTTGATTCGTACGAGGGAGGGAAAGTCAGTGCCATGAAACGACGGAGGATGCTCATCGAGGCCGATCCGAAACGACAGGAGGCTCAGAATAAGAAGAAACTTGCAAAGCTGAAGAAAAAGATGGAGGCTATTCAGCGCAAAAAGAGAGAGGCGGTAGAGTTGGCATCGTCATCTGCTAGGAATGTGAAGAGTGAGGGTGGAGAAAATCATACAGGAGATGACGAGACAGGCACGGAGGTAGACATTGTAGATTCGTTGCACAAGAAACGCAAACGTGAGGATGACGAGGGCAATGCTTTGGACGAAGATGACGATGAAGAGGAGGAGGCAGCTCTTTTAGAAAATGCCCTTGATGCAATTGAGGGCGAAGGCAGCGAACGTAAGACAAGAGAGGAGGCTGAAATTGATAGAATAAAGCTTCTTGCCGGTGAACTTCTCGGTGATGGAGAGGACGAGCCCACTGAAGAACAGAGTGGAAATGTCAAACTAGATCAAGGTGATCGCAAACTAACACGACAAGAGATTGAGGCTGAAATACTACGACGGGCGGGTCTTGTCCTTGTTAGTGACGACGAGGCGACTATACTCGGGGGGAACAGGATACTCCCATGGAGACATGGATACAAGAGGACCATTGTAGGCGTGAAGAAGGATGAATCTTCCATTAACGATTTGGGGACAGACCAGAAATTCAGCGCCGAGACAGTACAGAAAGCTATGCCACGAAGAGTTCGAACCATGATCAAATTCAATACCAAGTTCGACGTTGTGGAACTTGATGCCGCAGGACGTGTGATTGACAAGGGCGATGACGACTTTATGCCAAGTCAAACATGGATTGGACGGAAGGGTGGGTTCGAATTCAAGCTAGGAGAGCGTGGCGTTGGATACTACCGAACAGGGAAGAGGGTGATCGTTCCGTCAAATATGTCGTATTCTTGATTTTTGTTAACATGACTATGATGAATATGCACCTAAGATTCTCTTGGTGCCGGCTGCAATTCCCAGTTGGAAGTCTCCACAAGAGAGAGAAGAACGGGTGAAGAATTGTGGAAATATAAATCTTGCTCTTAGAAGAATATCGTGGATGGCATAACACTATAACAACTCAGCAACGCTAACTACTAAATATCCAAGGTCCTTCCTTATAATGAATGTCTAGATGATGATCATCTCCTCAAGAAAACTTCTGCACCGTCTAATGAAGATGGTGGGTCCGTGTCAACTTTGTTCAGCCAGCTGTCGAATGTTTATGCTCCACAATGGCAATCATTTCGTCAAGGATACACGATGTAATAAAACGCTCATGAAAACCCAGGCAAGATGAATTGAATGTCAAATGAAAATTCTGTCTTGATGTTGTCGGGTCAATGTCGAGAGCAAAATAGCTGTTTGATCCAGCCATGGCAGATGTCTGCCTTTCACACGAGACTGATGATTGAGATGTAAAAGGCGACGTCATACCGTCCAAATAGAACTTCGTCGGTCTCACAGATGACTGGGTGGTAAATACTTTACGTATCGGAGGAGAAATCTGCCTCATGCTAGAGGTAGGTCTTATGCTGTCGAACCAATTCCTTGTTGAGGAAGCACGATAGTCAGGAATCCTTCGTGATGGTAAAGACATCTGCACCGTGGGAAGAGTAGGACTTCGATAACAGTTCAACGCTGACGGTGTACCAAATCGATGTTTCCTCAATGCATCCATTTCATTCGTCAATCCAACTCGATTGCTCGAGCTTTGGAGTGAGGCAGCAAGCCTCTTCTCCTCTTCACGCGCTATTTGTGATTGCTTTGCATGCAACTTAAGAATCACAAATGCTTTCTTAATTTTGAATGTGGCCCAATGAAGAAGAGCAGTGTCTCTCTTCTTTTGTGCCTCGATACATTCATCAGTATATAATTGCCAGCGGTTGAATAGTGCCATCAAGAAGTATTTTTGACGACGTTTCAACGTTAATAGTGTGGCGTCTCTCCAAGAGCGCAATACTTTCTCCAAGGTTCGATGACGTCTTGAAAATGCTTGCGCTTCGACCATTTTACACTGCAACCTCAATCTCTCTATCCGAGATACTCGTTTACTAGATTCTGACCAAACGAATAGTGCACCACGAATTGTTGCAGTTGATAATACACGGTCCATTACATCGAATGCTTGGGCGTGGTTGATTCTCTGATCAATATTGTATACCAAGCTCTCCTTCAGAAACATTTCATTGAGCAAGATTTCAGAGGAAGAGGAAATGGACAAATGATCCATAAAATCATTGCCGCCTCCATCCTCCTCAACATGACTGTCCAGAGAATCATCAAGAAGCCTAGGTGTGGAAATAGACGAATTATTTGAGCTACAATATTGTCCGTCTTCATCGTCATTTTTTCCTCGCATCCAATGGTCGAACGCACACCGGAGGCCGAACGCCTCCAGAATGACGACGAAAGTTTGCAGCGTATGAAGGTGATGCATTGCAGTAGTAGCAGATGAACTTTTGAAACTACTTGCTTGTCTATGTCGGGGCGAATTCAGAAAATCATCTTCTTCGATTGAGTAATCACTCAACGCATCACTTACGCTACCATCGTAGTCATAATCGCCGTCATTCTCAAAATAGTTGATCATTTGTGAGTCGTTATCGGTTTCGTCGCGGCTTTTGCAGCGAGTTGATATTACGGACTCTACGCTTTCGACGCTGTCATTGTTTGAGTCAACGCTGTTATTTTGATCTCCAGCATTGGAATCGCCACAGGAGATGCAACAAATAGTTTGTACAGCGTCGCAATCATTACTATCAAACCCGTCGGATTGAGGCGGAGGTGGAATATCGCTTAGATCACTGCTTTCAAGCTCCATATTCATCCTTCTTGGGGCAAGCGTGATTCCTTAAATATCATCAAGTGAAGATCGTGGAAGGAAGAGTGCCAAGTGGTTTAAACTGCGTCTGGAAAATCGATTTCTTGCGAAGAATTGAATTTATTTCAGTTTTTGGAAGGGTCACGCACCACGCACCTCACCCAGGTTCACGCACCTGCATGAATCATCAGTCCACTTCTTCCGTATGGCCCTGGTTGTGATCAGATAGTGGGACGAGGCTTTAGTCCTCCACCACAAGTCCTAGCAGGCCCCACGAAGGTCCGACGGGTGCTAACCTCTTCATTAGTCGCCTTCCATATGATCTTACTGATGGCCGATCTTGCGACGGCATTTAATCCGTTTGGCAATGGCATTAGTGCCACAGTTGTTGTGGATAGGTACACTGGCCACTCCAAGGATTCGGATTTGTCTAGTACGACTCCATCACGAGTGCAGAACTCGCTATTGAACAAATGGCTTCCTAATTGATTATCCATAGGCTTCAGGTTCAGCACAAACGTGTGACCGACCTTGGGACAGACCTGGAGATCTTGCCGAAGAATTGATTGAATTTTAGGGGAAGAAAGTTCGTTTCAGTTTTCAAGTGAATCCACAAAACATCCACCTTGGCGATCGCTTCATTGTTCGCACTCCACAATCCACAAGTCACGGAGACTCTTTCATTATCACCATAACTGCAAACACTGCACTGCATCCCATTCCCAATGGCGGCGTTGTTGTCGTCGTCATCGTCGTCGTTGTCCTCTGGGCAAATGCGTACATTAAATGATTTAACAAACTCTTTACCTGACGGAACTTCATTAACGAGGAAGACAGCACCAACCTATCCCCCAATCATTCATCAACGGCAAGCTCCTCCGAACGTTCCGATCCCTGCTCCTGGGGATACAGAAGTGTATCTCGGAGGAGCCGTCGATGACGACGACGATGATATATTCATTGGAGAATCCGTCAGCGCTCAGGAGCTTGTCTCTCGAGCAAGGGCCAAGGCAGAGGCAAGGAATGAGATCATAGTTGTGGATGACGACGAAGACTCACCGCCGCGAAACATTAATCCGCCACAACC
>Ga0247832_1007284_pt1 | contig 11614 bp, 5 predicted proteins | sample LaCruzMarch2015__10_FD_192407 | JGI IMG/M metagenome (GOLD analysis project Ga0247832, IMG submission 192407) | Freshwater microbial communities from meromictic Lake La Cruz, Castile-La Mancha, Spain - LaCruzMarch2015_4m | ecosystem: Environmental > Aquatic > Freshwater > Lake | place: Spain...
GCCAATCTGGCCTAAAGTTTTCGTCCAGGGAAATATGAATTGGGCTTGCGCCAACTAATAAAATGGGAACTTCGTAGCAATCGTAACTCGGGTCTAAAATGATTACTTCTTCTCCGGCTGAAACCAAGGCTTGAATGGTAGTAAAAATACCCTGAGTAGCACCTGCCGTTATTAAAATATTTTCATTTGGGTCAATTTTACTCTTGTATTTAGTATTAATAAGTTCAGCTATTTCTTGCCTTAATCTTACATTGCCCTGCATTGGGGCGTATTGATGAACATCAAGCTTGCTGTGTTCTGCTATTAAGTTTTGTAATTGGTTATCAATGGGGTAATTAGGAAACCCTTGGGCAAGATTTATTGCCTTGTTTTCGGCAGCCATCAATGACATTTTGGTGAAAATGGTGGTGCCAACTAATGGCAATTTACTTTCCATAATTAATTGTTTAGTATGAAATCAAGGCACGGGTCTATTCCCTTAATCAATTGATTTTGAGTGGGGATTATTATAAAATCGGGTACAATTGGACTTAAAGAAATTTCCGATAAATGAGCCGGAGTAATTTTTAAGGTGGAAATAGACACCGATAACATGGTGTTGGGTAAGAAGATTACTGTTGAATTCGCAAAAGTGCCTGATAATGTGCCCATGCAAGGTGTACCAACTATCTGCCCTCTGTCCACGGTCCTAAACCATGCAGCAAAATTAGCAGATGCTGACATCGATAAGCCATTCGTCAAGAGCGTACATTTATTTGAATAAGAATCTATCGTTTTATTTTTAAGTTGTGTAGTAATTAAAATGGTGTCAACAGTGCCATAGGGACTATAAAAAAACGCTAATTCTTTTCGTAAGGCATCGCTTGAATAAGGTCGTTTTGCTAATTGTTTGAACTGCCAACGTTGCTGTATACTTAAGGTTGAAAAACGATCGTGCGCACTCCTTTTGTAAATATATGCGGCTTTGAAACTGGACGTATTCTTGGCTATTAAGAGCATAAGATATTCTTCTAGGGCAACATAACCACCTAAATTATCCCTTAAATCTATTATTAAATGTTGTATGTTTTTCATCTTTATTTCCTCAAAGATCCTGGTAAGTTCTAATTTAAACTTCTTATAAGATTTCGGACTGAAACTATGTATAACGAGGTGAGCTGTGGAGTCATAAATGTTTAAACATAATTCTTTCTTCGGTGCATTTAGTTTGTTTCCAGCTTTGGATCTCCAAAATACAGGAGGGGAGATTATCGCGGTTACAGTGTCTTTTCCTGGCAAGTAATATTTTATCCTTTTTTTATTTGTTGCAGATGAAACATTTAATAGGAAGCCAAGCTGGGAAATTGAAAATTCTTTTTGCGCCGGAAAAACATTACCTTCAATGGGGCTCATCCGAAGTGATCTTTCAATTGTTTTAGAGATGGGTACCTTGTCAAAATCGATTAATTCAGCACCTTGAGGAAGCCGGTTCCTCCAACTTTCAGCAACAATTAGTTTATTATCAATCTCGCACAATCGAAAAGGATACGAGTGGCGCCCCTTTGATTTATATTGTACTAAATTTTTGGGGGGCAAAAAAGTATGGGAATCATGTAATAAAGAAAGCCAGTCCGAAACCAACAAAGAAAAATCATATATCGTATATGGTTTGTTTAGCGCTAATAGTGTCGCATTATAAGCGGAGTCGAAGGATTCTTTGGAGCAATACAGGTATAAAGACGGGTGAACTTCCTCTAGTTTTTTTTTAATAAATTGTAGATCATTCAATAATAAATCATTGCACACTTTATCCTGTGAAACATCCACTGATTTTCTAAAAAAGAAAAACTTGCACGGTTGTGTATGTACAAAATGGCAGGAGAATACAAACAATAACAAAACAATAGTGTACTTCAAAATAGGGGCTTCATTTAATACAAAGTTAAAAAAGTGCATCACTTTTATAGAAAGATTTTGGTTTTTTAGCAGATAAGGTAAAGAAATTAGTGCGGAAGCGTACTCTAAATCACTTGTTCCGCAGAATGGATACGAATTGGAATGTAAACAATATGTTACTGCTAACATACCACTGTAGATAAGTTCAATAAGAACTAATTATCCTTTTTTGAAAACAAAGTACCTTCATCGAAAGACTTTGTAAATGAAAAAGACAAAAAAAATATTCGTGTTAGACACTTCTGTTTTACTACATGATCACCAGGCTATCACACACTTTAAACATAATAATGTGGCTGTTCCAATAACTGTTTTGGAAGAATTAGACAAGTTTAAATTAGGAAACGACACGAAAAACTTTTCGGCACGTGAGGTAATCCGATTTATTGATAAACTTTCTGCAGGCGGAGGGCTTCAAGAATGGATTTCTTTAGGAAGTGGTTTGGGGGAATTCAAAATTGTAATGGAATACAATCCCAAAACAATCGATGCCGAAAAAATATATTCTCAAGGTAAAAACGATCACAAAATAATTAATTCAGCCCTGTTTCTCAAAGAACAAGAGCCTAAAAAGGAAGTTGTTTTGGTTACTAAAGACATAAATCTTCGCATCAAAGCAAAAGCCCTTGGCGTAATGGCAGAGGATTATGAAACAGGGAAAGTCGATGCAGATGACATTACGTCAACAAGTTCCTCTACCATCGAGGGCATCGACTCAGATGTTATCCGCGAAGTTTTCACAAGAGGGTGGATAACAGAGAACGGTATATTAAAGGATAAAAAGATAAATAATGGATATTATATATTAAAAAATGGGAAGTCATCTACACTTGCCTTTTACAATCAACAAAACAACCAAATTGAACGAATTGAAAAAGAGTTTGTTTACGGAATAAAGCCTAAAAATGCCGAACAAGCTTTTGCTTTTCACGCCCTATTAAACAACAATGTTAAATTAGTAGCGCTTCAGGGCGTGGCGGGGACTGGAAAAACACTTTTAGCGCTCGCTGCAGCACTGGAACAAGATAAGCAATTTAACCAAATTATTCTTGCGAGACCCATCGTGCCACTTTCTAATAAAGATATTGGCTTTCTTCCTGGAGATGCTAATGATAAGATAAGCCCGTACATGGAGCCATTGTGGGATAATTTAAAATATATAAAATCTCAGTTTGGTGAAAACGAAAAAAAGCATAAGGCGATTGTAGACATGCAAGAGTCGGGTAAGATAATCATTACCCCCTTGGCTTTTATCCGTGGAAGAAGCTTATCCAATATCATGTTTATTGTTGACGAGGCACAAAACCTTTCTCCACATGAAGTAAAAACCATAATAACAAGGGCGGGAGAAAACACAAAAATTGTTTTCACGGGAGATGTACATCAGATCGACACGCCTTATTTGGACGAAAACAGCAATGGCTTGGCGTATTTAATTGATAAACTAAAAAATCAGGTGTTGTTTTCTCATGTTAAATTAGAGAAGGGAGAAAGATCTGAACTGGCGAATTTAGCAAATGAATTACTCTGATTCTTTTAACTCTCCGCCTTCTATTTTAATGATTCTTCCGGGAAATTTTTGAATAATTGATGAGTCATGACTTGCCATCAATATCGCAGTGTTCTCTTCTTTCGCCAAGGCAAGTAATAATTGCATTATTTCTTCCGAAGTTTCAATGTCTAAATTGCCTGTTGGTTCGTCAGCTAAAATTAGTTGGGGTTTATTTAAAAGTGCACGAGCGATAGACACCCTTTGCTGTTCTCCTCCGGAAAGCGCGTGAGGAAAAACAGCTGCCTTCTGCTCTATACCCACAAGTTGTAAAACGCTTAGGGCGCGGTTGTGTATTTTTTCTTTATCCTTCCAACCGGTAGCCCCCAATACAAAGTACATGTTTTGAATAACCGTTCTGTCCATTAATAATTGGAAGTCTTGAAATATAATCCCAATCTTTCTTCTTAAGAAAGGTGTTTCTTTTTTTGTAATTCGCCTTAAATTATAGTCAGCGACAATTCCCTCTCCTTCTTTTAAGGGTATTTCGGCGTAAAGCGTTTTTAACAGGCTACTTTTTCCGCTTCCCGTCTTTCCTACTAGGTAGGCGAATTCACCTTGTTCAACGGAGAGCCAAACATTGTCTAAAACCAATTGGGTTTGTTGATAAATTTTTGCGTTAGATAGCGTAATAACTTTTGACACGGTCTGTTTTTTTTTACAAATATGTGTATCCTAAACGTATTATTTTCAAATGCAACGCTTTTCTCTTAACACGTTAAAGTGTATAACTTTTAATCCTTGAATTGATGCTAGTAAATTCACTATGTAACTTTGTCCTTGATGAAAATTAAGATTTTTTATTTTAGCGTGTTATTCGTATGCTTGGCATTTCATGTCAATGGGCAAAAAACGAAGAAGTACACCGGGGACAATTCTTCATATTACCATGCGGAAGAACTGTTCGAAAAGGCGCAATATAGTGCGGCAAGGGAGGAGTTCCGGGCTTTTATTAATGCGCACCCGTCTGAAAATGATCTCTTTGTCCAAAAAGCCTACTATTATGAGGGGCTTTCTGCATTAGAGTTATTTAATGAAGACGCTATACCCTTGTTGATTGCTTATAATAACCGCTACCCAGAAAACATAAATGAAGCGGTTATTTCATTTAAAATTGCTAATTTTTTCTTTCAGAAAGAAGATTTTGAAAATGCCGTAATATGGTACGCAAATACACCCTTAAATACTGTTGAAAAAGACCGTAAAGATGAATTGTTGTTTAAACATGGCTATTCGGCTTTTCAATTGGGTGATCGGTCAACGGCACTTAACGCATTTAGAGATGTGAAAGATGGTACTTCGCAATACGCATCACCAAGTTTATACTTTTTTTCACATTTGAGTTACTTGAACGGGGCATTGCAGGTAGCATTAGAGGGATTTGAAAAACTAAAGGTGGATCCTAATTATTCTGGGGTGGTTCCTTACTATATCATTCAGATTTACCACCGACAAATGCGCTTTCAAAATGTAGTGGATTACGCACCAACAGTATTAGACTCTACCTCACTAACAGACATTTCTGATGTTTATCATTTATTAGGGGACGCGTATTACAAACTCAATCGATTCAAGGAAGCGGCAAAGTACCTTGAGATATATTATCAAAAAGCCAAAACAACAAGGGTGGATGATTACCAAATTGCCTATTCATTGTATCGAAATGAGGACTACGATAAGGCAATTAAATACTTTGATCGGGTAGCAAGAGTGGATGATAGCCTTGGCCAAATAGCAATGTATCAAATTGCTGATTCATATCAAAAATTAACTAAATTATTACCTGCCAGAAGTGCTTTTTTCAGAGCTTCAGAAATGAAAACGCTAGAAAAAGTACAAGAAGACGCTTTGTATAATTTTGCGGTTTTATCTTTTAAGGTTGACATTAACCCCTATGACGAATCCGTTAAAGCTTTTGAAAATTACCTAAGAAAATACCCTGAATCTAGCCGTAAGCAGGATATTTATCAATGTCTCGTGAATGTGTATTCGAATACCAGTAATTATTCGAAAGCATTAGAATCATTGGACAAGCTTCCTTCAAAAGACACAAAACTTAAAGCCTTATATCAAATCATCGCGTATAATTACGGTGTAGAATTGTTTCAAAAAACGCGTTATGAGGATGCTATCACGAATTTTGCGCTCGTTAATAAATACGCCATAGATCCACAACTTGTCGCTCTTGCTAAATATTGGCGGGGAGATGCTTTTTACAGATTAACAAAATATACGGAGAGTATCGCAGAATATAAATTATTCTTAGGGTCACCGGCATCAAATTCTTTAGAGGAAAAAAACGATGCTTATTATAACTTAGGATATGCCTATTGGAATAAAGAACTATATAATGATGCTTTAGACGCCTTACAAATATACTTGCAGGGAAACCCAAAAAATAAGGAGAAAAAAGTAGATGCCTGCTTAAAATTAGCTGACGGCTATTATACCAGTAAACAAAATGCCCTGGCTATAAAGTACTATAAAGAAACCATTGATTTAAAATCTGATCTATCAGATAGAGCAAGCTATTATTTAGCAAAAAGTTATGGATATAACGGCCAATTGCAACTAAAAATAAAGGCATTACTTACCTTAATCGAAGATTATAAAGACTCGAAATATATAATGAATGGGGTTTATGAACTAGCCAAAAGCTATAAATCTGGTTCTGAATACGATCCTGCACTAGTTTATTTTAGGAAATACCTTGCGGATTATCCTCAATCGCCCCTTCTAATCGATTGCCAATTGGAAATTGCTGATATCCACTATAAACAATGGAATTATGCGCAGGCAGAACTCGACTTTAAACAAATATTATTAGAACATGATAATGTGCGTGATGTCTGTGCAGCGGCTGTAAAAGGACTTATGGATGTGTATATTGCACAGAAAAAGCCAGAAAAAGCCTCTGATTTAGCCGATCAATATCCATGTGCCAACGTTTCACCAGACGAAAAAGAAAATCTTTTCTATAATCCCGCTTTACAAAGTTATGTTGATAGTAATTACGTAGAAGCTATTCCTAAGTTTGAAACATACCTCACTAAATTCCCTCAGGGTAGGTACGCGAGTGAAACTTATTATTTTCTAGGTAATTCCTACTTTAAAATTAAAGACACGGTGAAGGCTGTTCGTAATTATGAAACGTATTTGTCTGGTGAGAACAATGCTTATTCAGAGTTCGCAGCTGTGAGGGTTTCTGCTTTTTATTACAACAAAAAGGACTATGTGAATGGTATTAAATATTACCAGAAACTTGATAAAATTGCAACGAAAGCATATAATATTTTCGTGGCAAAACTCGGATTAATGAGGTGTTATTTTCTTAACAACAACTATCAAGAATCTATAGCTTATGCAAAAATCGTCCTTGAAAGTAACGGCCTTACAACAGCCAATCATATAGATGCGGAATATGTACTAGGACTGGCTAATTACAAGCTTGAAAATTATACCGATGCGGCGCTTTCATTAAATTGGCTGGTTAAAAATACCCGATCAGCAATGACTGCTGAATCCCGCTACTACCTTGCTGAAATTCATCAAAAAAACAAGGCGTTAACGCTCGCTGAAAATGAAATTAATGCCATCTTAAAAATGAAGCCTAGCTACAATTTCTGGATTGGGAAGTCTTTGATTTTAAAAACAAAAATAGATATCGAACGTGGGGATTATGTTCAAGCAGAACAAAGCTTAAAATCGGTGATTGATTTTTATCCTAAAGATCTTAATGATGGTGTTTTACTTGAGGCAAATGAATTGATGGAGGAACTCATGCAACTAAAAAATCCAGTCAAAATAATTGAGGAAGAACCCGATAAAAAAATTGAAATAAACCAAAACTAAAAATGAAAGCTCTCTTATTCTTTCTTGTGTTTTTTTCCTTAGGAACATTACTCGCGCAACCACCAGATGTTTTTGAAGCAGAGGGTTTAGGAAATAGAGAAGTTGAACCAACTTATCGACTGATTTCTAGTCCGAAAATTATCGATAGTTTGGCTGTTGCTCCTATAACACCTCAGCCACTTCTACAACTTTACGGCAATACTAAAATAAGCCTCGATACGATTGCAGCAGCAACTGTTGAAACGACTGAAAAAATTAAAGCGCTTTATCCATTTTATGCTAAAATCGGTGTCGGTTCAACCATTATGCCTCTTGGAGAGTTGTTTTTTAATTCAACGCGATCTAGAAGCTCGGTATATGGGGCACACATAAAACACTTGAGCTCGTTCGGCAATGTTAAAGATCGTGATAAGGTAACGTATGCACCGGCAAGTTTTGATAAAACTAGCGCCCTTGTCTTTGGACAATTTATTAAAAAGAATATTACGGTGGGTGGTGACATAAATTACGAAAACTACGGCTATCATTACTACGGAATTCCTTCGGAAAATATAAGTGCCGACTCTATAAGACAGCGTATTCAACGAACAGGTTTTGGTCTTAGTTTAATCGCAAATCGAGGAGATAGCGCGCGTTTAAATCTTAAATTTTATCTCGCTTATAAAAATCTTAACTCGCAAAAACCCCTTATCGATTCATTGTCAGACTGGAAAGTGCGCGAGAACAGTTTTAATTTTAATACCCGCGGGTGGTACAATAAAGGAAGTGAATCTTTCTATACCAATTTTGGGGTGAGGTATAATGGCTACAAGTACGGAATAGCTGATTCGGCCATAACGGCGATTGATACTGGAATTGTACTAAATAATACGATTATTGATCTTTATCCTGGGATTGCAACAAGCTTGCTACAGAAAAAACTACTAGTAGATGTTGGGGTAGGTATTAGTATTGATGCAAATAAAATTACACGAGCTTATATTTATCCGCGGGTTTCGATCTCTTATTCCCTATTAAATGACTTAATTATTCCATTTATTGGTATTCGCGGGGGATTAAGTCAAAACACCTACAGTTCCATTAACAGCGTGAATCCATACGTTCTAACTAATCTCGCTTTGTCAAATGAAAACAAACCGTATGACCTCTACTTCGGTGTTAGGGGAGGAATAACGAAACGAATGACCTATGGCATAAGTGCGAGCTTTTCCAAAATAAATAACAGAGCCTTTTTTGTTACTGATACAAGCTATGCTAAATTAGGAAATCAATTTTCTCTGGTTTATGACTCCCTCAACTTAACGAGTATTGAAGCCAATTTGTCATACCAAATGAATGAGAAACTTAAGATTGATGGTATAGGTCGCTTTAATAGTTATGAAATGAAAAACGAGGCACGAGCTTGGAACCTTCCGCAATTGCAATTTATTCTCCGTGGCACCTACAATTTATACGATAAATTTTTAATTCGCGCCGATTTAACCATGGAATCAGGAAGAATGGCAAAAGTGACTGGGCCAGGAAACGGTGTGTTAACCGAAAATAATCAATACTTTATTGCCTTAGGATTTCTTGCGGATGGAAATTTAGGAGTGGAATATCGCTACAATAAAAGAGTGTCTGCCTTTTTACAAATTAATAATATTGCTTCCCAGCGATATAGCCGATGGTTAAATTATCCCGTAATGCCCATACAGGTCATGGGGGGGATAACTGCACGATTCTAACACTCCATTGTGAGTACGTTTTTGTGGCCTAGGCTATTAATTTAAATCAACTTAATGCTAAGAAACGGCTATTTCACTCGAGCCACTAGAAAAACCGCACCAATAAATTGATGTAAAACATTAACAATGAATTAATTTTTGATTAAAATGTATGCCATACTTTTGTATTGGAAAAATGTCTTTTTATACGTTTATAAACTAAATCACGTTAACACGTTTCATTTTAAACAATCAAACATATGCGATACATTATTATTTTATTAATTGGTGTTTACACATCAATGTATACTTTTTCACAAGAACAAAACGAAGGTTTTTTTAATGCGGCTTACCTTCAGTTATCAGAAGTTCCTAGAGGAACTTTAGAGGCCGTTTCTTTTACTAATACCAGAATGGTTGAAATTAAAAGTGAGGATGTAAGCTCTTGCTCAGGCTTACCTCAGCCTTATGGTATAATGGGGGTTTTCGAAGATGGAAAAAATTACTTTATAGAAAACGGAAAGTTAATCGGAAAACTAAGCGGAATTTCTATCTCACAACAGAAGGAGTCTATAGAAATGCAAATTATGGCTTACGGTCTTGCCTTAGATTCGGTAATGAAGTTGTCCTTAAACAAAGGGCTTAAAATTGAAGAGCGATTAAGGATTGCACTACTAGAGCTATCTGAGATTCCTAAATTAGGCGCAGTAAACGATTTCGCTAGGAATTCATTTGCCATCGAGGTTTTTAGACGATTAAACGAAGTTTCTTTCGCCACCCTTCATCATTTCGATGTAAGAAATTACGATCTCGAAGCATTGTTTGGAAAAGAAAACTATTCCGTCTTAAGCGCTCAAAAAATAAGTGTAAAAAAAAACGGTGTTGTTTCGCAAAGCGGGGTAAGTTACACGCCAATGATCAATAAATCACAAGAATATGGACCTGCTATTTGGACACCAACTCCATCGTGCAATTTTAGCAGTCGAAGCGGAACGGCCGTTTCTGCAATCACCATTCATACTGTTCAAGGCTCTTACTCTGGTGCTATTTCGTGGGCTCAAAACTGCAATTCTGGCGTTTCCTACCATTATGTAGTAAGAAGTTCAGACGGACAAGTAACACAAATGGTTTTGGAAGGCTCAAAGGCCTGGCACGTTGGATCAGAAAACCCCTATACAATTGGTTATGAACACGAAGGATATGTAAACAACCCCGTTTGGTACACAAATGCCCTCTACCAAGCCTCTGCTAATTTATCTAAAGACATCATCTTGAGTGGATACGGAATTAATGGCTTGCGAACCTATTATGGCGCGGCTTCATCGGGCTCCAATGTACTGGGAACTTGCGTCAAAATTAAAGGGCATCAACACTATCCAAATCAAACCCATACAGACCCGGGAATAAACTGGGACTGGGAAAAATATTATCGATTGATAAACTCAAGCCCAACAATCACTACAATTACCAATGCTAGCGGTAATTTTTATGATTCCGGGGGAAGCAATGGCAATTACGGTAATGATGAGCGGAAACTATGGCTAATTCAGCCTGCAAACGCGACCTCTGTAACCTTGTCTTTTACCGCCTTTTCAGTGCACAGCACGGACAAACTTTTCGTTTACAACGGTTCTACCATCAACGCCCCCTTACTTGGTAGCTATTCAGGAACAACGCTTCCGGCGGCTCTAACAGGAACTAGTGGTTCCTTGCTTGTAGAGTTTCGATCTGATTGTGGTTCCACTTCTAGTGGCTGGGCCGCAGGGTATACATCCATTATTAACACCGTCGATAATACCCCTCCAACAAGCACAATAAGCAATGGGCCAACATGGCAAGTTGCTGATTTTCAGACACAAATAAATGATGTTGATGCGGGTAGCGGAGTGGAAAAGGGCTTTTATCTTGTGGCAGACAGAAATCCAGCTAACATTGGGTGGATGGCTAATGGTAGTTTTGGATTCGCACACGAAGATTTTCAAGATGTTAATGTGAATTGGACACTGCAAACGGGCTTATTTAGTATTAACAATCAGGCATTTTTAATGAATGATGCTTCACAAAATAATTCTAACGCATACTTAAATGTTACACAAAATAATAGTGCTCAGTACCTATATGAGTGGGAACAAAAAATAACATCCAGCAATTTAAATCAGCGGGCAGGAATGCACTTCTTTTGTTCCGATCCAACACTACCGAATCGGGGAAATTCTTACTTCGTTTATTTAAGAGAAGAAACAGATAAAGTTCAGCTTTACAAAGTAACGAATGATGTTTTTACCGTGGTAAACGAAGACTCTTTAGTTATTACTCCCCAAGTTAATTATGCTATTAAAACATGGTATAACCCAACAACCGGAACAATTAAAGTATATGTAAACAATCAATTAATATCGCAATGGCAAGATGCCAATCCAATTATTTCGGGTAATTCAATATCACTTCGAAGTGGTGCATGTACTGTTCGATTTGATAATGTTAAAGTATTTAAGTCAAGATCTACAAATATCTCAGTAACTGTAGGAAATAACCAACAAATGCGCTTTCAAAGCAACGCGGCGATTACAAC
>Ga0247832_1007286_pt1 | contig 11612 bp, 9 predicted proteins | sample LaCruzMarch2015__10_FD_192407 | JGI IMG/M metagenome (GOLD analysis project Ga0247832, IMG submission 192407) | Freshwater microbial communities from meromictic Lake La Cruz, Castile-La Mancha, Spain - LaCruzMarch2015_4m | ecosystem: Environmental > Aquatic > Freshwater > Lake | place: Spain...
GTGGTGCAATATGTGTTGGCGCGGGAAACCTTCGATGCCGCCGACTATCGCGAGCAGTACCGCAAGACTTTGGCATGGTCGCAGGGCGCAGCAGAGACTGAATATTTGCGGGATTGGGACAAGACAAATCCAAACGGTATCCAAAGCCGGGTGAGCCCGAATACCCGGATTCAGGTAACGGTGAAGAGCGTGACAATTTTAGGTCCACGTTCAGCCATGATCCGCTTCGATACTGAACGATCTGAAGGCGGCGGAATGCCCGGTATGCGCCAGCCTTGGGTGGCGTCGGTAGTCTATAGTTTTTCAAATAAGCCCATCAGTGAACAAGATCGCTATTTGAATCCTCTTGGCTTCCAGATCTCCAGTTATCGGCGCGATGCCGAAACGACTCAGCCGGTGCCGATGCCTGCCGCGCCGTTGCCGGTAATGCCAGTGCCTTCCCCGGTTCCGCCGACTGGGGTAACCACGCTTCCTGTCACGGGAAGTGCTGTGCCAGGTACGCCCTCGGGTGCGACGCCGTCTTCGCAGGCACCGACGCAAACGAAATCGGGCAATCCGAATGGTGAGGAGTTCCCAGCCCAATGACGCCGCTCAAGCCACGCTGGAACATCTGTTTGGCTGTCGTGTTGACCACGCTGGTTATGGGTGCAGACCCGGTGCGCGCCCAAATGCGCGAGGTGCCAATTCCGGGGATAGTAGATCCTCGCGTTCAGACAATCTTGTTTAAAGAAGATAGCGTCGTCTCGCTGCGCGGCCATTATGGCTATCAGATGATGATTGAGTTTGGTGCCGATGAGCGCTTAGAGAATGTCTCAATTGGCGACTCGCTTGCTTGGCAAGTTACGCCCAATCGGCGCGCCGACACGCTATTTGTAAAGCCGATTGAGTTTGATGCGGCTACAAATATGTCGGTTATCACCTCCAAGCGTCGCTATACCTTCCAACTGAGCGCAGAAGAGCCAACAGGGCTAGGCGATCCAAACATCATCTACCGCGTCAAATTCACCTTTCCCCCTGAACCCGTCGCGCTCGAACCAAAAGACTTGGTGCCCCAACCACAAGCAAATTCGAACCAGAATTACTCCGTCTCAGGCAGCACGCGTAATGTGCCTTCACGCATCTTTGACGATGGCCAGCGCACTTATCTTGAATGGCCATCTGGGGCTGCGACCCCAGCGGTCTTTGCGCTAAGTGCAGATGGATCGGAATCCCTAGTCAATTTTATCATGCGCGGCAGTGTCATGGTGGTTGAACGCGTTGGGCCAGCTTTTATTCTCCGCAATGGCACCGATCAAACCATCGTCAGCAATGACGCTTGGCGCGAGCCTGATCCAGGCCCTAATGCGCCCGCAATGCGACCCTTAGGCCAGACGAAGCCAAAGTCCCGCGGTCTGTTCGGCTTTGGCGCGCCGAAGGAGGCAAAGCCATGAGTCCAACCAGCGTTGCCTCGCATGAGCCCGCAAAACATTTAGCGAGCGCCTCTTTAGGTTTCGATGCCGCTGCAGAAACGAGTGTGTCTGACCTAATAGTGGATGCTGCACCCGCCGTCGCTTATCCAGACCGACCATGGGTGGTGCTTGCCGGGGCGGTCGGTGCCTTGGCGCTTGGAATCATCGTCTTTACCACCATGGTCTCGGCACAAAAACGCGCTGGGGCAGACGAGGTGACCCCCACGCGCGACGCAAAAAATGACGGTAGTCTTGGGCAGGCCATACCAGAGCCGCCAAGCTTGTTTACCCAAACAGCGCCCCCGCCTGTTGTGCCCGCTCAGCCGATGGTTCCTGAAAATCCCGCGGCCAATGAAGCCGTACCTGCACAGCCTTGGACTCCTGCACCACCACCGCCAGCACCACCTGTGCGCGATGTCTACCGCCCAATACCAGAGCCCTCACCACCGCCACCACCGCCAACGCGGACAGGGGCGGATCTAACCCAGCGCATGCGCTCTCCCGCTTTGATCGTCGACCTTGTGCCTGCGGGTGCGGCTGCCGAGGCAGCCGCGAATGCGGCCAATGGTCCTGGTGCTGGTGGCGGCGACAATGATGCCTTTGCAGCACGTGTCAGTTCAGGTGACGTTCCCGCTGCCCGTGCCGGCGCTTTGCGCAATCCCAAGACCACGGTACCACAAGGCGCTTTGATCGCGGCAGTTCTGGAAACAGCAATCAATTCTGACCTTCCAGGCTTCGTGCGGGCCGTCGTTAGTCGCGATGTCCTGAGTTTTGACGGCACGCGGGTCTTAATCCCGCGTGGTTCTCGCCTTGTTGGGCAATACCGCTCCGAAGTCGCATTGGGCCAATCGCGCGCCTTTGTGGTCTGGACGCGCTTATTACGCCCGGATGGAGTCTCGATCCAACTTGCATCACCGGGGACCGACACGCTGGGCCGAGCCGGTCTAGATGGAAAAGTAGATCGTCACTATTTCCAGCGCTATGGCCCGGGCCTGCTGTCAACGGCCATAAGCGCTGCTTTAAACAACACAAGTTCCAACCAATTGGTCATTGGTACAGCTCAAACGCTGCCCAGTGCCGCTTCCTCGGGCGAAGCCATCAAGCCGACGGTCACGGTCAAGCAGGGTACGGCCATTCAAGTCTTTGTTGCGCGTGACCTCGATTTCTCGTTAAACCCGGTCTCTCCAGTGACAGGCGCTGTGCCTGTCGTAGAACAACCCCCCGAGAACAGGCCATGAGTGGGCCAAATGGCGCTCCGCAGGTTCTAGGGGGCGTCTATCTCTCGGCATTTCTGGAGCCGCTATCGGGCTGGCTCAATCGGCCAGACGTGACTGATATTTTGGTCAATCGACCAGGCGAAGTTTGGGTCGAAAGTGTTACCGGCGGCATTGTGCGTTACGATGCGCCAGATGTGACTCAAGTTAATTTGACGCGCCTAGCTGCCCAGATTGCGCGTATTTCGAAGCAGGGGATCAGCCGAGAGCATCCTTTGCTATCAGCCAGCTTGCCGACCGGAGAGCGCATTCAAATTGTCTTGCCACCCGCCACGAGGGGTGAAGTTGCCTTGGCCATTCGAAAGCATGTGCTGACCGATTTGACACTTGATGACTATGTGTCGGCGGGAGCACTATCCCATATTGTTGGTGCAGGTGGCACAAAGGCCTCTTTTGATCCGGATAAAGAACTAAAGGCTAGCCTAGCCAAGGGGGACGTTACGGCATTTTTGAAGCTTGCCGTACAGCAAAAGCGAAACATCGTTGTCTCAGGCGGTACGGGTACGGGCAAAACAACCTTCCTCAACGCCCTGTTGAAAGAAGTAAGTCTTGATGAGCGCTTGATCTTGATTGAAGACGCAGCAGAAATCAGGCTGGTTCATAAGAACGCTGTCGGCCTTGTGGCCGTAAAAGGCCAAACCGGTGAAGCCCGGGTCGATGTCGATGATTTATTGCAATCGGCACTGCGCATGCGGCCAGATCGGATCATCGTGGGAGAGCTTCGCGGTAAGGAGGCGTTCACCTTCCTGCGCGCCATTAATACCGGTCACCCCGGATCCGTGACCACGTTACATGCCGACACACCCGATGGGGCATTAGAGCAGCTGGCGTTAATGGCTCTGCAAACCGGTACGGCCATGACCCACGCCGACATATTGGCTTATGTCCGCAGCGTGGTGGATGTGATCGTTCAGTTAGAGCGTAACCAGGGTCGCCGACAGGTACGCGAAATCCGTTTGTTGAGATAATTTAAAGCGACTCAACTCGAGTTTTCCGACGTATTGCCTGCAAACAATCCCCGAAAGTAAAAATTCGCCCGTTAAGTATACGGTTCGTTATCGTCTTAACACTTATACATCTAGATGGTAAAAACGGGCGGGGCTAGACGTGTATTTGCACGATTGGCGCAAATGGTTTCTTGAGGTGGGGTGCGTGATGAGCAATCGTTGGATTAAAGTAGCAAGCGCTGCGTTTTTTTTGGGAATGCTTTCAGCTTGCGGCGGTGGCGGCGGCGATTCGTCTGTCCCTGGCGGTGGCGGCGGCGGTGTTGTTACCCCAAGAGCGACCGCAGCGGAAACGTCGCGCTTTCTCATTCAATCCACCTTTGGTCCGACCGAAGCTGAAATTGAGGCAACCCGGGATACGACCTTAGCGGCATGGATCACAGCGCAGCAAGCCCTGCCAGAAGGTACTCTTGCGCTGGACTATTTGAACACACGTCGGGACCAATTGCGTAATCCGCCGGCCCCTGCCGCGCCTAACCCAACAGCAGATGTCAACGCCGGCCATTTCTACGAATATTTTTGGCGTGAGGCTGTCACATCGCAAGACCAATTGCGTGAACGGACAAAATTTGCCCTGTCGCAAATCTTCGTGATCTCATTTGCCGAACCTCAAATGAATGTTCGAGGCCTTGGCTCTTACTATGATATGCTCGGCCGCAACGCCTTTGGCAATTATCGAACCTTGCTGCAAGATGTGGCCTTGCACCCCATGATGGGTGTCTATCTGACCCATATCGCAAACCAAAAGGAAGACCTCACAACAGGTCGTTCGCCAGATGAAAACTTCGCACGCGAAGTTATGCAGTTGATGTCCATTGGCGTGTTTGAACTCAATAATGACGGCACTCGAAAGTTGGATAGCTCTGGCAATCCAATTCCAACTTATACGGCAGAAGACATTTCAAACCTAGCAAAGGTCTTTACAGGCTTTAGTTGGTACGCTGCTACGCCCACCAACTCGACCTTTGGTGGCGGCGGCCGCAATGATGCGTCGTTTGTCACACCGATGATCGCCTATCCGAACTTCCATTCCATCTCGGAAAAGCGCTTCCTCACCACGGTCATTCCTGCGACAACAACGCCTGATCCCGCTGGTGATCTGCGCATTGCCCTAGATGCCATCTTTAATCATCCAAACGTCGGCCCCTTCATTGGGAAGCAAATGATCCAGCGTCTGGTGACTTCTAACCCCAGCCCAGCCTATGTGAACCGGGTGGCGAACGTCTTCAACAACAATGGCTCTGGCGTGCGCGGCGATATGGCTGCGGTTGTCCGCGCTATTCTATTGGACACAGAAGCCCGCAACATGTCGGCTGGGGTAGACGCAAACTTCGGCAAATTGCGTGAGCCCATTATCCGCATGACCGGCCTCATGCGAGCCTTGAACGCAACCTCGACCAACGGCTTGTGGCCGGTGAACTCTACCAGTGCCCCCACTTCCTTGGGCCAATCACCCATGGCTTCGCCTTCGGTGTTTAACTTCTTCCGCCCAGGATACACGCCACCAAACACCAAAACGGGTACTCAAGGCCTCGTTGCGCCTGAAATGCAGATTGTCGATGAAGTGACTGTGGCTGGCTACATGAATACCATGCAGACCACCATTAACACCGGTATCGGCTCGAGCAATGACGTGAAGCTCTCCTACACAAAGGAAATGGCGGTAGCCGCCGATGCAGCCGCCTTGGTTGACCGGGTCAATTATCTCTTGACCTATGGCAATATGACAACGACTCGCCGTCAGCAGATCATTGATGCGGTCACGGCCGTCACCATTCCTTCGGGCGGCACCACCACGCAGGCGCAGATTGATGCAGCTCTGCTGAACCGATCAAAGCTGGCGGTCTATCTGACCGTTGTTTCTCCAGATTACATTTTGCAGCGCTAAGGGGGCGGCCATGAAAGATCTACGTCATACACGTCGCCAATTTATGGCAACAACCGGTGCCGTGGGGATTGCTGCACCGATAGCAACCGCCTTCGGTATGCAATTGGCCGCTTTTAACTCGGCAGCCAGCCAAAGCGCTGGGGGATACAAAGCACTTGTTTGTATCTTCCAATTGGGTGGTAACGACTCCAACAACACCGTCCTAGCTTCCGATACGGACTCTTGGAATCGCTATTGGGCGGCGCGCAATACCGGGTCAGACCCGATAGCCCTTATGCCAGTCGGCACCGCAGCGGCGGCAGTTGGCTCAGTTTCTCCGGTCACTGGGCGGACGGTTGCGGCTGGTACACCTGAAGCTTGGGGCGGAATCTTGCCCTTCACGCCAAAAACGGCGCAGGCCATTCCTGCAGGAACAAACGCCACGACGCGCACCTTCGGGTTCCATCCTATGTTGGCACCCCTTCTGCCAATTTACGGCGCAGGGCGCTTGGCCGTGATTGCCAATGTCGGTTCCTTGGTTGAACCTGTGACGAAGACGGAATTTCAGGCGCGCACCAAAAAACTGCCGGCTAACTTGTTCTCCCACAATGACCAGCAAGCGGTTTGGCAAGCAGGCCTCACAGAAGGCGTGCGCACCGGTTGGGGTGGCCAGTTCGGCGACCTAATGGCCTCGGGCAATGGAGCCAACAGTCTGTATACCGCCATGTCGACTGCCGGCAACACTGTGTTTTTGTCCGGCCGCACCGTCGTCCAATATCAAGTCGCAACAGGTGCCACACCTGCTGTGGCCGTCAACGCGGTTGGCGGGACCACCTTGTTTGGTTCAAACCAAGGCCCTGCCAAAATGCGGGAAATCATCCGCGATACTGGCTTTGTGGCCAATATGGGTTCGGACCATGCGACGATTGTTGGTCGCTCGCTCGATGCCTCGGTCACACTGAACACCGCAGCAACAGGTGCTTTGGTGACGGCAATTCCCGCACCTCCTGTTTACCGCAACCCGATCACCAATAATGTGGAAACCAATTCCCTGTCGGTCCAATTGCAGACAGTTGCGCGCATGATCGCGGCCGCTCCAGCCCTTGGCTTGCGCCGTCAGGTCTTTTTCGTGGCAGTAGGCGGGCATGATAGCCACGACTTCCAGAACACAGCCCAACCCAACAATCTCAGTAAATTGGCCACTGCGATGGCCACATTTGATGCCACTTTGGCCAATATCGGTGGCGTGGATATGCGCAGCTCTGTGACAACCTTCACTGCATCTGACTTCTCACGGACCTTTAACACCAATGGCGACGGTACCGACCACGCTTGGGGTGGGCACCATTTGATAATGGGCGGCGCTGTAAATGGCGGCGATATGTACGGCCAGTTCCCGACTGTTGGCAGTGACTTGGGTACATTCCGTAACCCTAATCAGTCCGGCAACACCCATATTCCAACCACCTCGGTGGACCAGTATGCGGCGACGTTGGGAACTTGGTTTGGGGTTTCAAACACGGACTTGGCTGTGATCTTCCCGAACCTCAAAAACTTCGCAAGACCAAATCTGGGCTTTATGGCCTAACTAAAAGCCAGTACATAGACAGGAAGATGGCCGCTTACCTCTCAGAGGGGGGGCCTTTTTCTTTAGTTGGTCTTTTCTTGGCGTAATTGCGACCAGCGGTTTTCACCACCATTGAGCATCGCTTTGAGGTATGCGATATTCTCGGATGCCACTGCGGGTGGCAAGTCCCGGGTTGCCAAGCGCTCACTTTCCTCAAAGCGGCCCTGCAGGCCGACAACGAGCGCCAGATTCTGACGGGCTTGGGGCGGGGCAAGCGGACTTTGGTTGGCGCGCCGCAACATGTCCTCAGCCTTTTTCAAATCCCCTGTCATCGCGATGGATAGCCCGTAATTGCTGAGGATGGCTGCGTCCTCCGGGGCAAGCTTTAGCGCGGCCTCATAAGCAGGTGCCGCAAGATCGGCGCGCTCCAAGCGGTCATAGATGACACCGAGGGCCGATTGAAGATTGGGGTCTTTTGGATTTAAGGAGACGGCCTTCTGCAGGGCTTGCAGAGCGGGTTGATTTTCGCTGCTGGCAACAAGACCCAAGGCTAATGCGCTCCACAATTGTGGACTTTCCCCTTTGACCTGCAAGCCCATGGCTGCAAGTTGAATCGCGCGCTCTGATGAACCAATCCTGCGCAAAGCGATGGAGCCTTCCAGCGCGGCTTCATCATCGGCTGGATTTTTCTCAAGCTCGCCGAGCCAAAAAGAGGCTTGATTGATCATATCTAGGCTCCGTGCTGCTTGGCGCTCTTTCGCTGTTGCAGGTTTTGCCGGAGCACTTTGCTCTGCCACTGATGCCTGAGACGAAGGCGCTTCAACCAACGAGGTTTTAGGGGTTTGCCCCCTCGGCGCCCCTTTGGCTGCAAGTGTTTTAGCTGCTGCTTCTGGCTTTTTCCCGAAAAAGGGAAATGCTTGGGCCGAAGCAGCGGACAGGCAGATCAGGCCTAAGCTTGCGCTTAAGGCGGCTAGTGGCAAGCGACGGGCGCAGAAGCGGAACGACATGGTGAGAACCTCACGAATCACAGATGCCAAGCTTTCGTCAATCTTTGTTAACAAACCCTCAAGTCAGCGCTTTGTGCTCCGTCTTAATCGCTTTTCACGAGGTCCAGATCAGCCTAAAGAATTGCTATGCACGCCAATATCGCCCCCCAAGACGCCACCTTCATTCCGATTTACGCCATTTCTGCCGCCGAATGGCCCGCATATCTCGACGGGAAGTCCAGTGGGCAGGCAGCTCTCGCTGGTCACCACGATTTTCGCGCCCAAGCCGGTCGCGTGCTGTTGGTTCCAGCCCCTGATGGTACATTAGAGCGGGTCCTATTTGGCTTGGGCGCGGCGGCAGATACGGCGGTCTATGGCGCTTTGGCTAGTAAATTGCCGGCAGGTGATTATCGGATTGCCTCACCGCTTGGTAAAGAACAGGGCCACGCTATCTTGGTGGCCTATCTTCTGGGGGCTTATGTTTTTGATCGCTATAAGCGCAAGGATCAACGACTCGCCCGTTTGATAGCCCCTGTTGGCGCGGACGTAGAGGCTGCGAGCCGCACCGTCAGCGCCGTGAAGCTTGGTCGTGATCTCGTCAATACGCCGCCAAATGATATGGGTCCGGACGCTTTAGAGGCCGCGGCAATTGCTTTGGGCGAAAGCCATGGTGCGGAGATCGAAGTGATCCGCGGCGAAGATTTATTGGCGCAAAATTACCCGTTGATCCATGCCGTCGGGCGGGGCGCTTCTCAAGAACCCCGCTTGGTGATCTTGCGCATTGGCCATCCTGATGCTTATCCACTGGCCTTAGTGGGCAAGGGGGTCACGTTTGATACCGGCGGGCTCAATCTCAAGCCGGGCGCGGGTATGGCCCTGATGAAGAAAGATATGGGCGGGGCTGCCTGTGCTTTAGCCTTGTTCTCGACGCTCGCTGAGGCCCGCTTGAATATGCGGCTGTCGGTCTATCTGCCGATTGTTGAGAATGCGATGGATGGCAACTCCTTCCGACCCAGCGATGTGATCTATGCCCGTAACGGGTTGAGCGTTGAGATCGACAACACCGATGCAGAGGGCCGCCTAATTCTGGCTGATGCGGTTACGCGCGCCAGCGAAGACGGCAATGCCATGATCCTCGATATGGCGACGCTAACCGGTGCTGCCCGTGTCGCGTTGGGGCCAGAATTACCTCCCTTCTTCACCGAGGACGAGGAGTTGGCCGCAGCATTGACCGACGCGGCGGCTCAGACGGGTGACCATTTGTGGCGCATGCCCTTGTGGCGTCCATATGAAGACGACCTCGACAGCCCGATTGCAGACATGAAAAACTCAGGCGGCCCCTTTGCTGGCGCGATCAATGGGGCGCTGTTCATCTCAAAGTTCGTCGATGTGAAAGATGACAAGCCCATCTGGGCGCACTTCGATGTCTATTGCTGGAATCCAAAGGAGAAGCCCGGTCGACCCCAAGGTGGCGAAGTTCATGCAGTGCGCACGATCGAGGCCATGCTACGGAAAAGATTCGGCTAAATTTTAAACAGACTAGCGAACGCAATTCAGGCAGGCAATTGAGTCCACAGGGACTCTTTCCCAATAGCGCAAATCGATTCACCTAATGACGCAGATGGCACGGTCATGAGCGGCCACAGCCTTAGGGGTCATAGTTGAATCAGATTGCTGAACTTAACAAGCAAGCCCTTGGCTTGTGGTTGGACGTCACGTCCCGCTCTGTGCAATCCGATGGACCGGACCTGACCGCCCGTCAGACCGCCCTGATGCTGACGGTCTATTTGGAGGCGGGGCCACATACTGTTCGGGCTCTGGCGCAGCGGCTTGGCGTTGGCAAGCCAGCTATTGTTCGGGCCATTGACACGTTGCAGGACGTTGGCTTGGTTGAACGTCGGCCAGACCCGGCCGATCGGCGCAATATTTTTGTGGTCGGAACGGAAGCGGGCGCAGAACGGCTGTCCACCTATGCAGCGTCGATCGCGCGCCATATTGCCGAGATTACGCAAGTCACTCGAGCATCATCTTTGGACGCAAGCGAATCGGCAGCCCAACACCACAAGCTGGCATGATGGACGAAAGATATGTTGGATTCAAATCTTCACCCGTACCGAAGTGATCTGGCGGCGACAAAGCTCAAAGGACTTGTGGAATCCGCCCGCTTTGTCGATCCAATCCCCCATCAGGTTAGCGCAGGCGTTGCCCCGTTGCGCAAAGTGCCGGAGCCGGATGGCGAACAATTGAGCCAGGCGCTTCATGGCGATGTGATTGATATTTACGAGGAACGCGGTGGTTTTGGCTGGGGCCAAATGCAAAGCGACGGCTATGTCGGCTGGTTTGATATGGCTGCCTTGTCGGCTCCAGTTTTAGCGATAACCCACAAAGTGAAAGTATTGCGGACCTATGCTTTCTCTGGACCAAGCGCCCGGGCAGCACCGCATTTTCTCTTGAGTCTCGGCGCGCAAGTGGCCCTTGCAGGCGCGCGTGAAAACGGTTTCGTCGCGGTGGAGCGAGCGGGGTGGATTTATGAACCGCACCTCGCGCCGCTTTCAGAGACTGCGGCAGATCCAGTCGCGATTGCCGAGCAATTTCTCCATGCGCCCTATCAATGGGGTGGCGTTGAGAGTTTAGGGCTTGATTGCTCGGGCTTAATCCAGACGGCATTTAAAGCCGCAGGCATCCTTTTGCCGCGCGACTCTTATATGCAGCGCGAGATTGGGAAAGCTGTAGACTGTGATCAAAGCCTCCGGGGTCTTAAGCGAGGCGATCTTGTCTGCTGGAAGGGCCATGTCGCCTTGATGACGGACGCTACCCATATCCTACATGCCAACGGCTACCATATGGCCGTCGCGCACGAGCCCTTGGCAGCGGCAGTCGACCGGATCGGCGCCAGCTATGGCGCTATTTTGACGATACGTCGGTTAGAAAACTAGACACAAAAAAGGGCCAGCGCGACGCTGGCCCTCTTATTCAAAGTCGATCTAGGCTTTAGAGGTGGTAAGCGCGCTCACCATGCTCGGCAATGTCGAGGCCTTCTTCTTGATCATCGACCGAGGCTTTCAGGCCAATCGTGTATTTGATGATGAAGAAGACGATGGCCGATGCCACACCCGACCAAGCAACCGTGACCAACACACCTTTCAGTTGTGCGATAACTTGCGTGCCCATGTCGTATGGCAGCGCTGGGCAGACCGCGAGAATTTTGCCGGCTTCATCGAAGCACTTGGTATAATCGACAATGCCTGCGCCACCCAAAGCTGGCGAAACAACAATGCCGGTTCCGATTGCGCCGATGATGCCACCAATGCCGTGGATGCCAAATGCGTCCAAACTATCGTCATACTTCAGCGCGGATTTTACGACCGAGCAGAAGAAGATACAGGCTGGCGAGACAACAAGACCGAGGATTAGCGCGCCCATTGGGCCAGCAAAGCCTGCGGCAGGGGTCACGGCGACTAGACCA
>Ga0247832_1007290_pt1 | contig 11607 bp, 8 predicted proteins | sample LaCruzMarch2015__10_FD_192407 | JGI IMG/M metagenome (GOLD analysis project Ga0247832, IMG submission 192407) | Freshwater microbial communities from meromictic Lake La Cruz, Castile-La Mancha, Spain - LaCruzMarch2015_4m | ecosystem: Environmental > Aquatic > Freshwater > Lake | place: Spain...
GTGATGAAGGGCTTCCCAGATGGGCGATGATCACACTTTCCATCCACTCCGACCTCGAGGCGGTGGGCTTTCTCGCTGCGATTACGACAGCGCTTGCCGCGATAGACATTCCCATAAATGCCGTCTCTGCGTACTACCACGACCATATCTTTGTGCCCTATGAACGCCGCGATGGTGCGCTGGAGTGTTTGCGGTGTATGATGTGCGAAACCAATTGTGATTGATTTTTCGGGATGTGGATAATCACAGGAATATCAAACTAATCAAGGACGCAAATCAATTATTTATATCTAATCTTTTTACCACCTTCCTTCATAGTACAATGTCCATCCTTAATCAAAGATTCCTTGATCACAACCTCAGTTTCTGTATATGTATTCATTAACCAAATTAAACGATGATCACATTTGAATATATCTTTCCAAATACATGTGCCGCACCATTGATCAATCCCCAATTCCTTCTCTACCACAGCCTCAACAATAAGTTCTTCTTCTTTCACTTGGTCTAATGTATCAGTACTTTCCTTTACTATTACAACCTCTTTAATTTCATCCACTATCTTCTTTTCTTCAGTTGATGTTACTACTCCTGCTACTACTTTGCTGTCGTCCATGTGTTGAACAATTGTTTCAACCTCTGCTTGTTTCTCGGCCAATATAGACTTTGCATTATTAATTTCACGATTTGTCTCATCAATATCCTCATGCTTCGTTGCGTAGGAGGATGTCATCGCTTCCATAAGTGCACCTTCCTCTCGTGCATTTAATTGTTTTGAAGTGGATTCAGCGTTGTTGTTCGTTACACCTCCTCCGCCTCGTAAATGCAGACCAACATTTACATACTGGTACGTGTCAAGTAGGACTACGACCAGCCCTATAATTAGTATGAAGCAACCTACGATGGAATAATCAAGCAATGATCGCCCGCTACTACTATTATTAGGTGACGACGAGGAGCTTGATTTACTCTTTTGTTGTCTCCGATTGATAGTCGCCATTGTTGCCCTCATTCCATCCTAGGGATAAAATGTTCTGGACGTATCCAACCACCTCTCCCGCTCATTTTTCGAATTTAGGTGTTTCATTAATTTTTAGACTGGGCTTGACTGGGATAGCACGGTGTAGAACATCGAACATCATGACGACAACCAACTGCTGCGCCCAGTGCGGCGTTGCGGGGTGTGCCTCTCTGAAGACGTGTAAATCTTGTATGGAAGCCAAGTATTGCGACGCCACGTGCCAAAGGAATCATTGGCCGATGCATAAACAAGACTGCAAGCTCCGTGCTGCTGAGCTACGCGACGAGGCGCTGTTCAAGGACCCACCGGCCAAGGAGGACTGCCCGATTTGCTTCCTACCCATGCCTGGGAAAATTTTGTCGTGTGTCACACTTCCACCCGCGACTATATCATCTGTACCAATTAACTACTTTGCGGATGCGCATCAGGAGTTGGCAAATTTAACCACGGAAACATATTATTCATGTTGCGGGAAAAGCATTTGCGGAGGGTGCGTGCACTCCTTCCATGAGTCTGGAAACTTGAAGTGTCCGTTTTGCAATGCAGACCGTAACAAAACAGTGGAAGAGCAGGTTGAAGATAATATGAAGCGGGTGGAGGCAAATGATCCCCCTTCGATTTGTTTGCTGGCGTATTGTTGTTACAAGGGATTGAACGGTGTTCAACAGGATCATGTAAAGGCAAAGGAACTTTATGTCAGAGCAGCAGATCTTGGATTTAATAAGGCACATTATCACTTGGGTATGCTTTATCATGAGGGGGGAAATTTAAAGAAGGCCAGGTTCCACTTTGAGGCCGCGGCTATGTTGGGGGATGAACTGGCAAGAAACAACCTTGGATCAATAGAGTTTGAATCTGGAAATATGGAACGAGCTGTAACGCATTGGACAATTGGGGCATCAGGTGGAGACTACCTTGCCATGCATAAATTGAAAATATGTTTTGGAAAAGATTATGTCAGTAGAGTATCAATTGACTCAACTTTGGCAGCTTACAATTCTTCCTGTGCTGAGATGAGAAGTGAAGCAAGAGACAGTTATATTCGATTTAATTTAGAAACAATGTAGATTATGTATAACACCTAGCAAGAGTTATATATTGGGTCTATAACTAGAATACTATTAAAGAATAGAATGATAGTTCTGATTATGCTTGCACAGACATAAAGCAAAATGTCATTGCTACCGTCAATGTCAAAGAGGGTTTGGGCAAAGTATTCTCCACTAAAGACATTATCTAAGACAGACCCATAGGTCGAGCTTTTAAAGGAGGCCATAACAAGACTTGGGTAGTCCTCCGCTCAAAGTGATGACAACCAAGATGCTCTCGCTTTTAAATTGTAATTATGGATGGGAAGACTTCATTTTCGTAGATGCAAAGTTACGATACATTATTCATTTAGTTCATCTATCTAGCTTTATATATATTATACGAATAAAGTTGTCCTACCTTGTGTGTACGTCACATCATGATTGTAAATAGACATTGCGCTCTCTCTCTTTCTCTACAACACATATAATATTCTTCATCCAGCTTCTGGGAATTCAGGCGTTATAAATGGCAAATTATCAACGCCCATCCACATGTCCTCCTCTCGGAATCCATGATTACTACCAGCTTCCTTACGTTCCATATCACTCATGTAGTCACTCCGTTTACAACGATAAACATTCCCTTCGGTCCATGCCTGGACTGGTCGAGCATTACTCTCCTCGTAGTGTGTACTAGTCTTCTTACATGTATCTGGATCTACATGGTCAAACATTAATCGTTTTAGTTGAAAGTATTGCTTCATACTAATCTTCATCGGCACATCAATAACACGCCAATGTATATCCTGAAAGCAGGGTGGTTCGGTTATCGAACCTTCGTAGGCCCAGAAGTGTATAGAATTTAACATATACCATGGCTCGAGCGGATCCCATAAAAATGGATCACGACGAAGATGTCGACTATTCTGTGATGATGATGCTGATGCAGTTTCAGTTATTGACGAAGGACGTAGATTGGTGGTTCGACGAGGACGCCAATTATCACTGTTGTTGTCATCATCGGATGGGACATCATCATCGTCGTCGTTCCTTTGATCATCGTCGTTGTCCCATACTTCAATGTCATCATTCATTGTTGCAGTACCATCATCATCAGTAGTAGTAGTGGGTCCATCATCATTCTCCACCACCACCTTTGCAGCAGCGGCAGCTTCAGCCTCTGCACAAACCCAAACGTGATAATCAAATTCACGTTGAAAGAAGTCTAATAGTATTTGAAAATGTGAATTATCATCATGTCCAAACTCATCACTTTCACCGGCATTTATCAATATAGATAAGGCCTCAAAGTCACGTTCTTTTGTATGTACATGAAACAACTGCATTTCGGCATCATACTGCTTACCACACAACCGGTGTTCACTACGAACCTTAATATCAATATGCGTTAGGTCTTGTATCCCGCTTTGAAAGACATTATGCGCGAAGTCAACGCCGGGTGGTTCAGGTCGATCCCACTCGGAGTCGCGTTGAGGATAGACCACGCGTAACTTGTTCGACATAATTACCGGCTGCGGACGGTACGAACTCGATTCATGTAATCCATATCCACCCGCACGCGGTCGCGGTTCGTGCCACTCGATGCATTCATCATTGGTGTCGCACAAATCACGTGGACTTTGACGCGTACCATCACCACAACGATTAGATCGCGTATCAATATCAAGTCCACGAAGTGATTCATAGTAGTCATCATGTACTGCATCTTCTAAAGTGCCCCAACTATCTGGACCGTATAATGTATTGGGATTGTAATTAAAGTACGATGGCGATCGATCACTGGGTACCTTGGCATTGGCCCATTCCGGTACTACCGTGGGTGCATTCGTCGGTGGGTCTGACCCGAAACTACGTGCCATTACTTTGTTAGTATCAGGCTCGTATACAAAGTTGACGGTCAATTGTGGTCCATTAGCATGCGTCGTTGATGTTTCGCCATCATTATCATTCCTGGAACGGTAGGACACGACGTCATCTTGATCACTAGATAGCCGAACTAATATCCCACGTGGGATGGCATTACTATTCCGAAATGCACTCGTAACATCGATATCGTAATATTTGTTTGGCCATATACTACGAAATTTACCAACATAATAGGTACTTCCATAATGCTCACCGGCGTATGAGACCGTATCCCAAGTTGCCACTCGTTCTTGTAATTTGCCATTGGGTATTATATGGACATATCCGCCAAACATACTTTGTGATTCCATGGAATATAGACGTAATGATGCACTTAATACTTGTGTAGGTTCATCCTTCGTTTGACCGTTTAGGATACTTAAATCAAATTGTATCAATGATACCTTTTGCGAGGATTCGCTCCCATCGACGAGTAGTTGTGACGATGTCCCAAATGTTACATTCGGATAGGCACTATCGACATATGCATCGGCAGACGATGGGAATATAGATGTAGCCACCTTCATGCGTTCGGCAATAGCCATCGTAGGTGCAGTCGTGGGTACAATACCAGTATCAAGATTCTCATATCGTATAGCCACATTCATTACGCGTGGACTAAGTACCTCCCCAGTCTTGCGTTTGCCCACCCCTATATATAACACCAGGTCGGAATTGGCAATATATGGCTCGCCTGCCTTGGCATTCCTGCTCCCACGTGCATCGACCGGCGGTGATGCACAGATATACGGTCCATCGATGGCATGTAGATACATCCCCAGTACCTGTTTGGGACTTAGTACCAATGGTTCGAACGATCCGTATGGGATATATGTTACATTCCCCATACCCGCGCCATTAACTGTTATATTGGCGATCAAATTCCATCCATCTAACGTCTCTTCATGGCCCGCGTAGCCTTCGCCATATTCTCGGACATATAATCGTACAGCGAGGGGTATTGTCAGGTATGTGTTAAAACCGATTTCATTTATTTCGATACGACTGCTACGACGTGATTTGATATCAAACATGTGCCCGGCTGCCACCTTGACATTAGTATTGGTAGATGTCGTCGTCGTCGTTTCCGTGTCTTCGTCGTCTGATCCGGTAGTTTCAAATTTAGTAGTCAGTATCTCATATGCAATGGGCGACGCCGTGGGACGGACGGTAGGTCGTTGACTTGGCGATAGGGTAGGAATGAATGTTGGAGTAAGGGACGGAATGGAGGATATCGTTGGTTGACGTGTTGTGGGTTTCATCGTCGGACGTGATGTTGGCGATTGTGTGGGACTTTTCGTTATTAGACCCACACCTGGTAATAGTACTGCCTCGCCATTTGTCAACATTTGTAATGGATCGAGTAGTAGTAATGGCAGTGTCGTGGTTGGGTCTACTATTACTGGTGCTACCTCGTTCTGAACAAGTCCTTCTTCTTCTTCGTCTGTATTTTCGTCATCTTCCACGTTCGCCTCATCAAGTAGTAGTGGTTGTAAGTAGTAATGCAACCCTCCACAAAAGGTGCGTTCCGATAATAGTCCACCATCCCACCCCAAACGTTTGGCATGTCCTCGACTGCCCATGATGACCAAGTTCGCATCCTGGTAATAGTTGATCTCCAAGTTATCGGCATGACGTAAATTCGGTCCATCGGTAATGGATACATATATGGCAATACGTTCGCGCGGGGCGAGCGTTCTGTACAATGGACGAACCACGCCCACTGCTGATGCGTCCAATGTCGATTGGCCCATAATGCCCCGATCCTGGGGTACATATGTCGGTTCATCCATGGCATTGGGGACGATGCTAACGTTGAACCACCTCGTCCATGCACCCTCGTCCATTTCGTGGCCGACGTGCGTCCCCGACTTGGTGTACGCCAGCACGCGCAACGCGTTGGACGATCGGGGGGCAACGACGTCGATTTCCAAGCCGTACAATATCAAATTGGAATCCGCGGCCTTGTTCTTGACGTCGAACATCATCCCGGATGAGGACCTCGTCGAGGCGTAGGTCGTCGTGAGGGAATGGAGCGTTGGCAAAACGGCCGCAGTCTCTTGACCACGACTCGGCGTCGCCGTCAGGAGTAGAACGAGAATGGTGAGGCTGAGTGACGACAATGCGAGGAGGAGGTGACGGAGCGTCATCGTCAGATATCGTGTATCGTAGAATGTCGTGACTTTGTTGTTGTGGGACAGGCAAATCGCGGTTGTCTTTTTGTCAGGTGGGAGGGCAATTTTCAAATAACGGTCAAATAATTTGAATGTCTTTGCGAGAAAGTAAAATTACGTAGTAAGTAGTCCAGTACAGTAAAAATGACGAAGCCACAAGAATCACGGTGTATGTTATTGTCTCAGTACTACCTATATTTTTATCATTATAATTGCGCAGCACGATTACTCAACGAAACGTCGTCCATCATCATTAGCAGTAGTATCATGCTTTCAACATCATCTTCTACAACGAACGTCATGAGCAAACATCATCGAGTCGAGCTATTCTTTAAAAATCAATCTGAACTGATCGAACGTGTACGGTTCTTACGTGACGGATATGGCATAAGTCGATTCAACTTGGTCAATAAGAACAGGGCCGAACCACTAGCCTCGTGGGTACAAACTATTAGGAAGGAATATCCCGAATCGGACATATCCGTACATTATTCGCTCAAGTATAACAAGGCAGCAGCATCGGCGGGACGTGGCGGGGGAGGGAAAGGAGGAGGAGGACGTCAAAAGAAGCAGCAACGACAGAATCAAGGAGTGGAAGCACACGCTATACGTCTAACAACTTTTTGTAATCAAGTTGGTTTGTTGTCTAATAATGATGGTACTACAACGAATATGAATGCTAATGCAAATGAAATACTAATTGTAAATGGCAGTGGAGAGAAGAGTAAACAATGGAATACAGTTACGGCATTGTCACATGTTGCTGCTGCTGCTACTGTTGCCATTAATTCTCATTCAAAGAGGACGAATGGAGGTTGTGGAATTATTGCCGTGGCATACAATCCATATTTCATTGATAGTAACCTGCAAAATATGGAGAATGAAATGTTGAAAGAAAAACTTAATACCAATATTGTTACTAAAGTTTATTTGCAATTTGGTACCGACCTAACGAAGCTACGACGTGGTTTAGAATATATTCATCAATTAACTACTACTACTACTACTACTACGAACAACAACAACAACAACAACAACAACAACAACAACAACAACAACAACAACAACAACAACAACAACAACAACAACAAGTCGGCAACAGAAACAAAGAAGAAGGAAGTTACTATTGCTGGATCCATATTTTTACCCACCGCAAAGCTAATTGCACAACAGAAATTTAGACCATGGAATGGGGTATATTTAAGTGAACAATTCTTATCTGGTCCCAGTATGGCAACAGAAATTGTTACAGATATTATACGTTTATATAATGAGTATCAGGTTGAAATATTATGGGAGGCACCGGGAATACTGAATGAAAAAGATATGATTGTTGTACAGAACTTGATGAAATGTGTAACGACGGCTGCAGAAGCAGAAGAAAGTGACAACAGTCTCCTTGATCGTGGACAATATGTATCAGTCGATGAGGCAGATTTTGGACAAGGTCAAGTGAATGAACAAGTAGTGAGCAACAAACGAGTAAAGATTGGAACGGATTAAAAGAAGATTTAATAACGTGTACATGAAAAATAATTGGAATAGTGAAAAGGTTGTGATTTTGTTGAGACTCAGTGGATTTGGATCTGAAGGGTGACTAATAAACATTTTGCATTTTTGTTTGTGTCTATTATTCTCCTACATTTCTCCCATCCGATGTATCTCGTTTCATTACTGTACATCGTCCTTCACAAATTCCCATTGGAGAGTCAACTCCTACCGAGCACAGTTGAGTACCAACATTAATTGTAGGTGATGATGACGAGGCAGTGGCAACACCCAAGGCAAGACAATAATGTTTCATTAGCAGTACAAATTCCTCAAGTTCATCGAGCATTTCACATTGGCAAGCACGTTGACGGTCCTCTGATCGGACCACACCATGATCATAGGCATCCATCATGTTACATCCAATGGCAATGTCAAATCCACAAGAGTGTACGAGCCTTGATAGTTGATCGTGTAGTGTACGTGTACGTTCAAGACTTACTACCTCATTTTCATCATTGATATCAATATCATCATTATCGGCATCACTTTTTCGTGGTGGTAATATGACACCAGTAACAATCCCTCTTCGTTTGAGATTATTAATCATTAATCGTCCAAAGTTATCATTTCCTGGGATGGGATCATAAATTGCCAACAAAGTGAATGATGACACCGAGTCATTTGCTCTTGATGATGATGTTGATGATGATGACGATCTCGCAATCCGATGTAATAGATTCCGTACCGATACTTCTGGCATATACATCGCCACACATTCCATAATAAACAATGTCGAACAAGACGTGTAGTAGGTGGTGCCATGATTCGATGCTAATGGTTCGATATATCCATGAGCCGGAAGCGATAATTTACGAAATAATGCATCTGGAGAGGAACGTAGATCATGTCCAATTAGATGATAATTGCATGATGATAGTAATATATTACCATCATTGTCATATTTCTGTCGTGGGGATAATTGGATAGTGTAGGACATATTACCATCTCCATCATCATCACCGTTGGTGGTATGATGCTGCTCAATGTAATCGTATTTGTATTTGTTGGGGATACATTTTGGTAACCATAGTTTGACCTTTTGATTTATTGTGGAAGGATGATCAACCTCATACCAATGTACATCATAATCTTGGTCGTCGTCGTCGTCATCGTCGTCGTCATCATCGTCGTCGTCATCGTCGACGTCATCAATATCCTGATCCTCCAACGCCACTTTCATTTGCTCTCGTTTCTTTCCCATCTCCTCGAAACGATGGCGAAGGTAGGTTGTATCACGTCCCGCACCAAGTATCACAATTTGCTTTCGATGACATCGTCGTTGTCTCTGTTGCTGTTGTTGTTCTTCCGCCTCATCCGCCTCCACAACAACATCATTCTCGTCCTCTATTTGTTTTACTTCCTCCTCCTCTATTTCCCGCAATGACTCCGTTTTATTGTCAACGGCCAGAAACGCATCAATCACACGTTCCATGGCCATGACTCTAGCATGTGTCCCCCTACGTATCATTGGTCCAGCTCCTCCCTCATTCGACGTTAGTATCCCACCACCACCCCCAGTAGTAGAGCGTTTACTGTTTGAGTAGGTGGTGGAACAACCTCGATTATTACTACTTGAACTTCCAGCAACGCCAATGGACATGGGCCGTAGGAATGGGTCATTGTAATACCCACGCTCTGCACAGGATAACTTTGCAAGGATGGCATCATCAGCTGTGGATCTCACGGCGGCGCTGTTATCGTTATTGACGGCTAGTAATCCACTACGCGACGTCATGTTGTTTGAATTGGACTACGTCTTACCTGATGTACATAAATATTTCGATTATGGGTTGTTGTTGATGTTGTGAAACTTTGTGAAAGATTTGCTTGATTGTTTGCGTGCACAGCAGATAACAGGTATGGTGATTATCAAAACACCGCTCCTTCCGACGATGAAGCTCGCGATTTTCTTTGCTCTCCTCCTGGTGACGACTGCGTCCGCATTCGTCCCTCCTTCCTCTACGAAGACAATCACCACAACAACAGTACTCCTTTCCACTAAAGAGGATGATGTTCATGCTGTAAGCGCCCTTGACAGTCGACGTACCGTCCTCCTTTCCTCTGCGACCATCGCAGGTGCAGTTTGTGGTACATTGGTAGCATCACCACCGACGTTATCCACAATCGCGAATGCTGCCGTTACTTCTCCTTTGGTGGATGCAGACTATACTGCAGTGGCAAAGGATATTGCGGCAATTATCAAGAAAGATTCGAATAAAGGTCCTACATTAGTTCGTCTAGTGAGTTTAAGATTTGTCAATTGTTAGATATGATATTTCCTCCAGATATTGCTCTTAGATCTTTGATTTTCATTGAGAGACTGATGTATACGATCTAATGATTGACGTCTTATAACACTAATATAATCTAAAACAGGCTTGGCATGCCTCTGGGACGTACGACAAAATGAGCAAGACAGGTGGATCGGGAGGTGTGGGCAATGGAGGTGGGACGATGTACTTCAAGGAGGAATTGAAACACGGTGGGAACGCTGGATTGCAAGTCACTGCTGTGAAATGGCTGGAGCCACTAAAGAAGAAGTATGGCAAGTCAATTAGTTATGCCGATTTGTACACGCTTGCGGGTGTCGTGGCCATTAAGGAGCTTGGTGGACCAAAGATCAAATGGAATGCTGGTAGATTCGATGCACTTGATCCATCCTCAGTAACACCCGATGGTCGCTTACCCAATGCGGAGACTGGTCCAAAGGGAGCTGACCCAAGTGATAGTGCACATTTGCGTACAATATTCAATCGGATGGGGTTTAATGATCAAGAAATTGTTGCTTTAAGTGGAGCACATGCCATTGGAAGGTGTCATACTACTGCATCAGGCTTTGATGGACCATGGTCACCAACACCCACTACATTTAACAATGTGTACTTTACCCTACTTGAGACTGTGGACTGGAAACAGAGGGATTGGAGTGGACCGTTCCAGTATGAGGATGGTAGTAAAAAGCTTATGATGCTCCCTACTGATTTAGCATTGATTAAAGATACCAAGTTCAAGAGATATGTTGATGTTTATTCCAAGGATCAGGCGAAGTTCTTTGTAGACTTTGCAAAAGCATTTAATAAATTGGAGGAGTTGGGTACTGCCAACTTGACAGCTGTTGAGTGGGCTTGAGCTTTTGTGATAGTTGACCGGATTAAATATACATGGAAGAAAATACAGTGTGATAAATATCAACTCTACGTTGCTGAAATGATTGACAATTGTTGAACGTCTTCTGTTCAGATCAATGTCCGATAATGTAGTCAGTTCAAAGTCAAAGGGTTAGGAAATATGTTATCCGACAAATATTCCTCCTCATCATCTGATAATTCTGATCAAATATCTCTGAATTATAAGATATAAAATAGGGTGCAGATATCGCACGTTCTAATTCCACGCTGTTGCATTATTGCAGTGTCAACTCCGCTTCCTACACGTCAACTCTTTCTCAGGCACCTTAGGCACGTAGAAGTTTATCCTTAGGTTGTGTCCAGAGGCGATTGGCAAAAACATCAATATCGTAGTTTCGTACCTTTTTTGCATACCTTGGTACTCTAGGTACCCTTCCCAGAGGCGAAAATCGATTGGCCAAAAATCAAATCATAGATTCGTACCTTTTTGACATACCTTTGAATTTGGCGGGTTAAAATGCAACGGCCAACCAACGAACCTTCTACCGTATGTTTGCTTTGCTTAGAAACTTTTTTTCTCATTCTTGGCCGATTTTGACGTTTAGTGGCTCTGTGGAGAGCTGAGATCAAGACAAAAACGATTGGTGCTGAGAACGTTATGTACGCATCGCTGGTTAAGAAGTTATAAGCGATCAAAGTTAAGTGAATTCTGTCTTCGATTTCGGAAAGGAATTAGTTTTTGAGGGAAATCGTTAAAAGAATAAAGAATTCCCAAA
>Ga0247832_1007291_pt1 | contig 11607 bp, 8 predicted proteins | sample LaCruzMarch2015__10_FD_192407 | JGI IMG/M metagenome (GOLD analysis project Ga0247832, IMG submission 192407) | Freshwater microbial communities from meromictic Lake La Cruz, Castile-La Mancha, Spain - LaCruzMarch2015_4m | ecosystem: Environmental > Aquatic > Freshwater > Lake | place: Spain...
CTCGAAATCAAAAGGTGGACCAGAGTCGGGATCGTTCTCGCCCTGCGGGAAGACGAAGCCGGACTTGAGGTCATCTTTGATCTCGATGGAAGCGGTGAACTCCTCGCCCTTGCGGCTGCGGAAGCCTTCGATCGGACCGACGAACCGTTTCTCGATCAGCGTCTTGGCTTCTTCATCGGTGAAGGCACGTCCGGCCACGGTTTTGTAAACGCGCAGCTTGCAGCCCTTGCAGCCATAGAACTCATCGCTCTGCTTGAAGCTATGCATGCCGCAGAAGGGACAGGTCGCGTCGAAGTCTGGATACACGCGATCCTTCGCAGCCTTGGCATAGGCCTTGGTCTTCTCGACCACGGACGTCGCCATGGCGCGGATCTCCTTCATGAAGCTGGTGCGATCCAGCTTGTGCGCTTCCATTTGGCGCAGCTTGTATTCCCACTGGCCGGTCAACTCGGGCGAGCGGAGGGCATCAATGCCGAGATTGGTAATCTGCTCGATCAGTGACAAGCCTTTGCCCGTGACCACGAGGTCGCGCTGATTGCGCTCGATGTAGCTGTCGTAGATCAGGCCTTCGATGATCGCCGCGCGTGTGGCAGGCGTTCCCAGGCCACGCTCGCTCATGGCCTCGGCAGCCTCTTCGTCGTCCACCAACTTGCCAGCGCCTTCCATGCTGCTGAGCAGGGTGGCTTCGTTGAAGCGCGGTGGTGGCTTGGTGACTTCCTCGTGCAATTCGACATCCAGTGTGTCAGCGTGCTCCTTGCCATTGAAGGGCACGAGCAATTTGCCACTGCCTCCGCTTTCACCTTCGGCAGCGGCTTCTTCGGCAGCCTTCTTGCCATACACGGCCAGCCAACCGGCTTCCTTCAGCACCTTGCCGTCGGACTTGAAGCCATCCTCGCCAATGCGGGTGAAGCGTGTCGTCACCTCGAACTCCGCCGGCGGGAAGAACACCGCGATGAATCGGCGCGTGACCATATCGAAGAGCTTTTGCTCGGCCTCGCCCATCTCCTTGGAAGGGATGACGCCGGTAGGGATGATAGCAAAGTGATCACTCACCTTGCTGCTGTCGAACACACGTCGATTCGGGCGCACCCAGTTGTTGCTCAGCGCCTTGCCCGCATGAGGGATCAGGTCCTGAGGCATCGCATCATGCTTGGAGGTCGGATGCTGCGCGAAGGTCTTCATCGTGCCGATCACGGTGCCCAGATAGTCATCAGGCAGGAATCGGGAATCGGTTCGCGGATACGTCAGCACCTTGAACTTCTCATACAACGCCTGGGCGATTTGCAGTGTGCGGCGGGCGCTGAAGCCAAAGCGGTTGCTGGCCTCACGTTGCAGGCTGGTCAGGTCATAGAGCAAGGGCACCGCCTGACGCGCAGGCTTCGTGACTTCAGTGATCGTGCCAAGCTTGCCAACGCAGCGAGCGACGATGGCTTCCGCCTGCGCCTTGTCCCAAATTCGCTCGGCTTTCTTGTGCTCGTCGTGCTCGTCTTTCTGATGCTGCTCATTGAGCCAGCGGCCATGGTAACGGCCGCTCTCAATGCCAAACAATCCATGCACTTCAAAATAGGTGCGTGGCACAAAGGCGGCGATGGCATTCTCGCGCTCGGCGAGGATGGCTAGCGTAGGGGTCTGCACACGGCCCACGGGGGTCAGGCGGAAGCCACCATGCTTGGAGTTTAGCGCGGTCAGGGCGCGGGTGCCATTGATGCCCACGATCCAGTCGCTCTCGCTGCGGCACTTCGCGGCATCGGCCAGCGGACGCATCTGCTCATCGGTGCGCAGCTTTCGGAAAGCTTCCAGGATAGCGTTGTTCGTCATCGACTGCATCCACATGCGTTGGATGGGCTTCTTGGTGCCGGTGGCGTCGATGATGTAACGGAAGATCAACTCCCCCTCACGGCCCGCATCGCACGCATTGATGATTTTATCGACATCCTTGCGCTTGATTAGGCGCTGCAAGACGCGGTAGCGCTCAGCGCTGCTTTCGATGGGCTGTAGCTCAAACTCGTCCGGGATGATCGGCAGGGTGGTGAAGCCCCAGCCAATTTTTTTGCCATTCACCTCAGGCATTTTTAACTCAAGCAGGTGACCGACAGCCGAGGAGATGACGTGTGTTTCGTTCTCGAAGTAGTCTTTCTCCTTGGCAAAAGCAGTCATGCCCGGTGCCTTTGCCAGTGCGCGGGCAAGGTCGGTGGCGACACTGGGTTTTTCAGCAATGATAAGGGCCTTGGCCATAGGGGGAGGGAGCGGAGACGATGAAAGATGAAGTGTCAAGGGGTTTGGCAGCTTGCCAGACAGCTCCATACTCGCGCGTATGTATTGTCTATGTTTACGCGAGCCACCCTTTTCTTGACGCTGTTCATTGCTCACCTACAGGCGGAGCGCCTGCCACGCGAGCAGCTTCTGAAGTATCGAGCCTCGGACGGCAGCATTGCAGAAGCCACCAACGCCACTGAATGGTCGATGCGCTGGGCGGAGATTCTCCGCGCGATGCAGCAAGTGATGGGGCCGAAGCCTGGCAATGATAAGCGCTGTGCGCTGGACATGAAGGTCGAAGAGGACGTCGATTGCGGCAGCTACGTGCGCCAGCTCATCAGCTACGCGGCCGAACCGAGCGGTCGCGTGCCCGCGTATTTGTGCATTCCAAAATCCGCCACGGTGGACAAGCCCGCGCCAGCCGTGCTCTGCCTGCATCCCACCGAAAACAAGATCGGTCACAAGGTGGTGGTCGGACTCGGCGGCAAGGAGAACCGCCAATACGCTTCGGAGCTAGCCGAGCGCGGATTCGTCACCTTGTCGCCTAGTTACGTGCAACTGGCGAGTTACCAACCCGACCTGAAAGCGCTCGGTTATGAGAGTGGGACCATGAAGGCGATCTGGGACAATATTCGCGGACTCGATCTGCTGGAGTCGCTACCTTTCGTGGACAAGGCCCCAGGCTTCGCCGCCATTGGTCATTCTCTTGGCGGGCACAACAGCATCTTCACCGCCGTCTTCGATTTACGTATCAAGGTCGTCGTCTCCAGCTGCGGCTTCGATTCCTTTGTCGATTACTACGGAGGCAACCTGAAAGGCTGGACTCAGGAGCGCTACATGCCACGCATGGCCAACTACCTGGGCCGTCCTCAAGACGTGCCCTTCGACTTCTATGAGCTGATCGCCGCGCTTGGGGACCGGCAGGTTTTCGTGAACGCGCCGCTGCACGATGCGAACTTTAAGCACGACAGCGTTGACCGCATTGCCACCTCCACAAGGCCCGTGTTCAACCTGTTGGGCGGCAGGCTGACGGTGGTGCATCCCGATAGCGAACACGACTTCCCTGATGAAGCACGGCTGGAGTCGTATCGCTTGATCGAGTCCGTGCTCCAGCGCTAGCCCACCTTCTTTTGAACACGGGGTATTTGCTCTCTGGAACTCCATCGAAAGACCCAGTTTTCGACGAGAGCGCAGCCAGTGTAGCCGCACTTCGAAGCTGCGGCGAACTTCGCCCCACCTTCGACCGTTAGGCGTTACCAGCCCTCGTCTTCATAGCCACCGCGACGACCACCGCGATCACCACGGTCCCGCCCGCCGCTGCCACGATCACCACGATCCCGCTCGCGGTCCCAGCCGCGATCTCGGTCGCGTCCACCGCCGCCACCTTGGTCACGGCGACCGCCATCGAAGTCTCTGCGCGCGCCGCCGCCGCCACCACCACCAAAGCTACGTCCGCCACCGCCGGCCTGCGGGCGAGCTTCCTTCGGGCGAGCCTCGACAATTTTCATCGGGCGACCGCTCAGCTCCTGATTGTTGGCGTCATTCAAGGCTGCGGTCGCCGCTTGATCATCCGGCATTTCGACAAAACCAAAACCACGCGAGCGGCCGGTTTCTCGATCGGTGATGACACGCGCGCTGATGACAGCGCCGTAAACCTCAAAAACGCGGCGAAGGTCATCATCACTCACCGTGTAGGCGAGATTGCTGACGTAGAGATTCATGAATCAGGTAGCAGTGGAGGAGTTACGCCATGGCACAATCACAGAATCATGGTTGCATGGCAGAAACCTGATACCGGGCGGCTCCGCAGGACGTGGAGCGTCGCCGAAATGCTAGCTTTCGGCCTAGGTGTGTCAAGCTTTCGCACGCATGTCTTGCATTCGGCTATGATTCATAGTGCCGAGCGCCCAGCCACGACGCTTGTGAAATTTTTCACAAAATCGCCTTGCCCGCTTCCTTCGCGCTCGGATACTCGACCAGCCCCATCTTTTTCTCTCCTATGTCAGCAGCTCCTAGCGCCCCTGCCACCAAGCCCACCGTGGACATGGTCAATGTGCAAATCAACGGCACATGGCACCAATTCCCCAAAGGCACGCGCATGATCGAAGCCTGCCGCCAGGCGGAAGCCCAAGTCCCCCACTACTGCTACCACCCGAAGCTCAGCAGCCCCGGTAACTGCCGCATGTGCTTGGTCGAGATGGGTATGCCGCCCCGGCCCGTCCCAGGAACCGAGCCGGAGAAGGATGAGCACGGTTTTGCCAAGATCGGCTGGATGCCTCGTGCTGTGATCGCTTGTGCGAACACCGTAGCCGAAGGCATGGGCATCCGGACCGAGGGCAAGCTCACAGAAGAGTGCCGCCGTGGCGTGATGGAGTTCCTACTGGCCAATCACCCACTCGATTGCCCCATTTGTGACCAAGCCGGTGAGTGCCGCTTGCAGGAGTTCAGTGTCGAGCACGGTCAGGGCGAAAGCCGCTTCCGCGAGGACAAAACCAAGAAGCCAAAGAACGTCGATATCGGCCCGCGCATTCGCCTTGATGATGAGCGCTGCATCATGTGCAGCCGCTGCATTCGCTTCACCGCTGAGATCGCCGACGATCCGGTGCTCGGATTCACCGAGCGCGGCACGCACACCACGCTGACCGTGCATCCCGGGAAGCGCCTGGAGAACAACTACTCGCTCAACACGGTGGACATTTGCCCCGTCGGCGCGCTGACCAGCAACGACTTTCGCTTCCAGCAGCGTGTGTGGTTCATGAAGGAAACCAACTCACTCTGCACCAAGTGCGGGCGTGGTTGCAACACCGAGATCAGCGCCCGTGGCGACACCGTTTACCGCCAGACACCGCGCGAGAACAACGACGTGAACAGCACCTGGATGTGCGATCAGGGCCGTCTCGATTTCCACTTCATCAACAGCGAATACCGCCTGACCGATCCGATGGTGAAGTCTGGCGGCAGGCACGAAGTGACGAACTGGAAGAAGGCCATCGTAGCGGCGGCGGACAGTCTTCGCAGTCTCAGCGGCGAAGAACTAGCCATCATCTGCTCAGCGCGCATGACCAATGAAGAACTCTACATGGTCAAGCAACTCGCTGCTGCCACCAATGCAAAGTTCGTTGACGCTGTTGCCCGCACGGGCGGCTCCGACAACTACCTGCGTGCCGACGACCTCAATCCCAACAGCAACGGCGTGCGCCAAGTTCTCGGCATCGAGCCTGGGGATCGCTTCGACGAGATCAATCGAGCCATCCGCAGTGGCCTGATCAAAGGTGTCATCGCCCTCGGCGAAAACTTGGTCAAGGCAGGCTACGATGCCGATGCCCTTGGCAAGCTGAAGGTGCTGATCAGCACCCACATCTTGGCCAACCCGACAGCTGAACTTTCCTCCGTGGTCATGCCCGCCGCCAGCTACGCTGAGAAGCGCGGCTCGATGATCAATGTCACCGGTCGACTGCAACGCCTGAACAAGGCAGTCAACAGCCCTGGCAACGCCCGTGATGACTGGGAAATCCTGCGTGACCTCGTGCTGGAACTCACCGGCAACAACGGCCTGCACAGCGTGGACGACATTTTCAAACTGCTCGCCGCTAAGGTGCCTGCCTTCCAAGGCCTGACCCTCAGCCGAATCGGCGACCTCGGCCTACCCTTGATCGAGACCAGCGAAGTGGTGCCGATCCTGGAGCGTGAAAAAGAGCGCAAGGCCAAGGGCATCATCGTCGGCTAAGCCGCTGTCCCTTGCGGGCCCAAGTATTGTTCGGTGTTCACGCTTTAGCGTGCTCAGACAGGACACGCTAAAGCGTGAACACCGAACGGCTGTGCTCGTGACTCAACTCACGATCTTCACGGCATGGTCCACGCCTTTCTCGAAGGCATGAATCTGCTTGCCGTTCGCATCGACATGGCGAAGCACCAGCCGCTGCGGATTGATCTGCAAGTGGCTGAAGCCATACACCGGCGTGCCGAAGGGCATCTTGCGATCCTTGTTCTTCAGTTCACGCACACGCGCGCCACCGCCGCCGGAGAGCACGTGGCTGGTCTTCAAGCCTGCCAGTTCCAAGTGCTGCAAGTCATGGTCATGGCCGCAGAGATAAAGATGGACACCAGCTTCCTGGAGCAGCTGTGACAACTTCGCGACCAACTCCTTGGTGTCCCCATGCGAACCGTTGGAATAAACCGGGTGATGCCCCACCACGATGGTGTAGGTGCCACGTTTGCTGGCCAGCTGCTCCTTGAGCCAAGACCACTGCGCCGTCTCCTCCTCAGCGGTCAGGCAATTCTTCTTCACCACCTTACCGTCCTTGTTCTTGGAGGTGCCGCTGACACTGCGCAGGTTGGTATCCAGAAAAAGAAAGGTCGCCAGCTCGCCCAAGTCTTCGCGATACCACTTCGCGGGCATCGTCCAGCGCGTGCCGCCTTGCTTGGCATAGGCCAGCTGCACCTGCTCGCCACCTGCATTGTCATGGTAGTCATGATTGCCCAGCACGGCGGGGCACTTGCCAGGAAAAACGCTGGCCGGATACATGTCCTCAAACCCAGTCTGCCAGCGCGGCGATTTCAGGCCACCTTCCATCTTGCTATAGAAATTGTCGCCCAGGAGCAACAGCAGTTCCGGTTTTAACTTCAGGCGCTCCACGTATGCCTTCATGCCGTTGGCCACGGCTGCCTGTGGTGGCTGTTGACTGCCAAAATCCCCAAGCATCAGCACGTGCAAATCATCGCCTTCGGCGGCGAGCAGCAGGTGCGGGCGCAGATTCAGAGCCAGCCCGGCACTGGAGCAAAACACAGTCTTGAGCAGCCGGCGGCGGGAAAAGGTGGGCGTGGTAGTCATGCGTGAGGGTGAACGCGTTGGCTTGCCGTGAATTATCGCCATTTGAGCCGCACATCACTCGGCAAAACAAAAGGGCCTGGATTGCTCCAGGCCCAAGTTCTCCCAAAGGGCAAAAGTGCCCGCTTACTTCACTTCAGGATTCGGCTCCGCACTGCCCCCGGCAACACCGAGCGCCCATTTAATGCCGCCCAGGATATGCGCCTGGTATTGCTTGCTCAGCTCCACGGAATTCTTGCGATCCTTGATATCGAGCGAGTCGCTCCAGAGGTCTTCGCGGTGGCCCAGGCTGGTGTAGAAGACCTTGCCTTCGCCTGCCTTGCGGCACCAGGAGACAGGGAAGAAGCGCTGATCAGCAGCGTCATTCGGATGATGGCGCATGAACCAGAGCGAGCGCACCTTGCTGCGATCCTGGCTCTTGATCAGATACATCTCTTCCTGCGCCAGATCCCAGGTCGCCCCGATACCAGCATTGGCCGGGTGCGCCTTGTCACCCGCGATCAGGTCGGCAGGCACCTGGGCCTTGTGCGTCTCAAACTCACCCTGCAGCATATCGATGTAAGCTCTGAACGGGTGGAAGGTATCGCTGGCGCTGTGCATGCCCATGAAGGCGTGGCCCGCTTCGATCCACCTGATGAATCCTTCTTTATCTGGCAGCGGCAGATCGCCAGTCGTGTTCGCGAAAATGACGCCGTCGATCTTATTGGCCGTGAGATTCGCGGGGCTCAGCTTTTCCAAGTTCTTGCGCACCTCGACATCGAACTGCGCTTGTGCCGTTTTGGCCTGCGCCTCCACTTCCGGCGTCCACTTGGCCAACTCGCCCTCGTAGCGCTTCATGTCGTTGGCATAGCGCTTCTTGGCATTCTCATCGGCATCAGGCGCTAGGTCCTTGGGCTTGTTCGGCTTCTTCGGCACCACCACATCCGGCTGCTGCGCCATGTCCACCACCGTGAAAGCTCCGCTTTCCGCTCCGATCTTTTGAAGAGTCTTCTCGGCAAATGGAATCGAGCTATGACGGAAACCCGTCGTGACGGTGCAAACGATGACCCGCTTCGGTTCAGCAGCGGTGGTGAGTAAAGGACTGGCCGCAAGGGCGAGCAGCAGAAGGGAACGCAGGGTGTGTTTCATAAGGTGGATTGAAGGTCGATGTTAACGCTGGTGATGCTATGGGGCTGTCGGCGAATCGACAGTTTGAGTGCAGAGTGGTGGTCCGCACCAGCCCGGTGCGGTTCTGAACCACATGGGGACCATGCGCGCCACACGACTACATCCGCTCCGTCGTGCGGATGCCGAGCAGGCTGAGGCCTTGCTTCAAGACCTTGCTCGTTGCATCGCACAGCAGCAGGCGGGTGTTACGCACGGTGCCTTCACTGTTCAGCACGTGGCAGGCCTCGTAGAAGCTGTGGTAGGCGTTGGCCAACTCGTAGAGATAGGTGGCGAGCGTGTTTGGGCGATGGTCGGCGAGCACGTCGTGCGTGGCTTCGGCGAACTGCGCGAGCTTCATGGCGAGGGCGATCTCGGCTGGCTCGGTCAAGGCGATGTCAGCGGTAAGCGCGACGCTGTCGCCGAGCTTGCGGAAGATCGAGCGCGTGCGGACATAAGCGTTGATCAGATAGGGTGCCGTATTGCCCTGCATGGATAGCATCTTGTCCCAACTGAACTTGTAGTCGGTGAGTCGATTCTGACTCAGCTCGGCATATTTGACGGAGCCTGCGCCAATGATCTGGGCGATGTCGCCTTTCTCGGCATCGGTCAGGCCCTGCTCCTTGGCGTCGGCGGCTTCGCGGGCACGTTCGATGGCTTCGTCGATGACTTCGAGAAGCCCCACCGTCTCGCCACTGCGCGTCTTGAACATCTTGCCGTCGGGCCCGAGGATGCTGCCAAACGCGATGTGGATCATCTGCGTCGTATGTCCCATGCGATGGGCGGCAGCGAACAGTTGCTTGAAGTGCAGTTGCTGCGGCGCGCCAACGACATACCAGATTTCATCTGCCTTCCACTCGTTCACACGGTAGTCGATGGTGGCTAGGTCAGTGGTGGCATACAAGAAACCGCCGTCGCCCTTGCGGATGATCGCGGGCGTGGGCTTCCAAGCATCACCTTCCTTGATCAGGAATGGGTCGTCCTTCGGATCGAGCTTGCCATCGCTGAAGATCACAACGGCTCCATCGCTGACGGTGGCAATGCCATTGGCCAGCAACTTCTCTACCAGCGGGGCAAGCGCATCGTTGTAGAAGCTCTCGCCGAGGTAGTGGTCAAAGCTGATGTCCAAAGCGCCATAGACCTTCTCCAACTGCTCAAGTGTGAGGCGCACGCATTCCTTCCAGATGCCGAGGTTTTCGGCATCACCTTGCTGCAGCTTCACCAGCTCGCCTTTGCATGTGTCGAGCACGGCTTCGTCGCTCTTGGTCTGCGCGTTGATCAGCTTGTAGGTGCGGACGAGTTCATGGATCGGGTCGGCTTTCAGTGCTTCATGATTGAGCTGTGTCTTCCAGCCATGGATGATCATGCCGAACTGCGTGCCCCAGTCACCGACGTGGTTGTCGGTGATCACCTTGTGCCCGACGAATTTAGCAACTCGGGCCAGACAGTCACCAATGAAGGTACTGCGGATGTGGCCCACATGCATGGGCTTGGCGATGTTAGGCGCACTGAAGTCGATGACGATGGTCTTCGGCTCAGAGACCTGGGCGACAGCGCAGTCAGGGCCGCTGACGATGGCGTTGATCTTCACGCCCAAGGCATCGGGGCTGATGCGGAAGTTCAGGAAGCCGGGGCCTGCAATGCTGACCTCGCTGCACACGTCGGCGACGTCGAGCGCGGCCTTGATCTGCTCGGCCAGGGCTCGCGGGTTGGTTTTCAGCTGCTTGGCCAGGGTCATCGCCGCATTGCTCTGGTAGTCGCCGAAGCGGGTGTCCGAGGCGAGATCGACTGTGACGGTAAAGCCCGAAGGCAGGGCGATGGCAGCCGTGGTGAAGGCAGACTGAAGGCGGGTGGTGAGCAGCGAGCGATACATGGGCAGCGAAAGGGGCGTGCATGGTAGGCGCAGAGAGTGAAAAGCCAAGTCAATCGACATCGCAGGAGATACTTGGCCAACCAATGGTAATAATGGTGAATTCTCAAGAATCGCTGATTATCGTTTGACCTTATGCCCTCTTCCCTGCCCTCCGCCGCTCGCCGTCCCCTCTGGCTGAACGCTGCCATGGCCTTCATCATGCATGATTCTGGGCTGTGCGCGCTGCTACACCAGACGGTGTGGTTGCCGGAGTTTCAGATGGTCTTCGGTGGCACGGCACCAGCGGCCGCATCTGTGCTGGCGGTCTTCATGGCGGGGCTGGGCTTCGGTGGCTAGTGGTTTGGACGGCGCGTGGAGAGTGCGCGCTTCCCGTTTCCTTTCTATGCTCGGCTTGAGGTCGCGATCGCCATCGCTGCCATCCTGACGCCCAAGCTGCTGGAGTTGGCGCGCTCGATCTACCTGTCCACGGGCGGCTTGCACACGCTTGACGACACGACGGCCACGCTGGTACAAATCGGCATCACAGCGCTGATTCTGGGCGTGCCGTGTTTCCTCATGGGCGTCACGCTGCCTGCAGCGATGAAGTTTGCCCAGCGCGATGATGATCCGAACCGCTCCACGACCGCGCTGTTCTACGCCATGAACATGGCGGCGAATGGTGCGCGGCTCATGGAAGCCTTCACCGACAGCGGAGGCGAACTGCCAGTGCCGAAGGCGAAACCGTTGGCCAAACCCGTGGCGACGGCGCAGACACGATAGAGGCAGCCAAAAAGTGCGGTGCTACGCGGCGAGAGCCAAGTCACTCAGAGCCCCGGCGGGCGCTCGCTGACCGAGCGCTCCTTGCTGGCGGCTTCCTTTAGCTTGGCGTTCTCGGCGATGGGATCGAACTGCAAGCCGCCGCGTGCGACGACCATGTTTTCACGAGTCAGGAACAGTTGTGGACGAGTGGTCTCGGTGTCGCGGAAGAACTCACGGGCCTTCGACTTGCCGTCCGGCCCAATGATTTGATGAATGGTCAGATCCGGCGCGGCCATGAACATGACGTGAAGATTGTTCTCACGATCCAAGGTCATCTGCGGCTCACGCACGACACTGACGGTGCCGAGCATGTAGGTCTGCAACTTCTGGCCGGAACGATCATCCACCAGACGGAAGTAGAGGTAGCTGCGGTCCATATCGCGATGCACCATGATGACATAACGGCGGGAGCGACCGGCTTCAGGATAACCTGTCGGCACGCCGAAGACGATCGGCTTGCCATAGGGTTTCACGTCGGTGATGACGAAGCGGGCGCGATTGGAAATGTAGTATTGGCCAGTGGCGGGATGGTAAGCCGAGACCGTAATGGCGTAGGTGCCTTCATCGGTGATGGAATGGGTCTCGCCCAGCTTCACCTTGTGAGACAGAGTGGTCCCCGCCTGAAAAATGATTGGCTCATCTGAGGTGGATTGCAGCGGTGACAGCGAGCGCTCCTGCGAGTCCTTTACATTAAAGCTCAGCCAGGGAC
>Ga0247832_1007292_pt1 | contig 11606 bp, 10 predicted proteins | sample LaCruzMarch2015__10_FD_192407 | JGI IMG/M metagenome (GOLD analysis project Ga0247832, IMG submission 192407) | Freshwater microbial communities from meromictic Lake La Cruz, Castile-La Mancha, Spain - LaCruzMarch2015_4m | ecosystem: Environmental > Aquatic > Freshwater > Lake | place: Spain...
AAAATGAATAGAAATATTTTACTTCAAATATTTATTGGTTGTTGCATCATTATGCTATCAAGCTGTGGCAACAATAACCAAGATGCATCTAATAAAACACCATCTGTGCAGACAGATGAATCAACAAAACAAAAAGATGAAGGATTGTCAACAGAATTTCTAGGAAATTATCACGGCATTCAATCAAGTTATTTTATGAAAAATCAATATGGTGATGAGATGGTAATTAATGGAAATAAAATTTCTGTTCCATCGATTGACTATAAATTCCTTTTAAAAGAAAACAATGTTGTCAGTTTACAACAAATCAATCTCGAAGACAACAGCCGAGTATACTATGACGGAACCTACAAAATCATTTCGGAGGAAAGTATCACAACCAAAATTGAATGTTCTTTAAGCGATGGTCAAGGTTCAAATCCTACTTATGTGTTAACCATAAATAGAAGTAATAAAAAGGGCATTTGTACTGGTAGTAACGAACCTGAATTTTCATTTGAAAAAAAATAAAACTCAACAATATGAAAAATATTAAAAAACATTTGGCGGTAGCATTAATCTCAATGTCAACTATGGTATTTATTGCCTGTAATAGTAATTCAAACAAAAGTAACAAATCGAATTCAGGTAATTCTGAAAGCAACTCATCTACACAACAGGAACAAACCAAAGTAGAGGATAATATTGATGGGGTTTATTCTGGCACACAGAATATAAGCGGATTGGAATTAGTATCCAAACTAACAATTAGCGGAAGCAGATGGTCTGCTTCATCGCAATTAGGTTATGATAGTCCAGAATATCAAAATGGGGTTGTAAAGGGAAATGATTTGTATGATGATTCTGGAATGATAAAAATCGGATATGTATCAGGAAATTCGGTAAATATTAATGGTTATCCAAGTATGCGTAAATGATAAAACAAGCCCATAACAGCACCTACAAGAAATTGGCGGATCAGTGCTTCGTATGAAAGTTTGTTTTATATTTGAAGTGTGTGCTTCGTATGAATATTTGTGGTAAAAATCGCCAACTTCTTGTAGCTGCAAAACGTTAGTGGCAAGTGTAACGACACCCAAGACTACACAACATAAACCAAAAACGGGAAGCAGAAAATGGGACAAAAAAACGAAGGACAAAAAAATATAGAGGTAAAAATTAAAGCGGACACAGTTTTATTTTTTGATATGGACGGAACATTGATTGATACAAATCTTGCAAACTTTCTTTCTTACAAGAAAGCAATAAACTCTGTAACCAAATCAGACAACGACCTAATCTTTAACCCCGACAAACGCTTTAACCGAAGCAATCTCAAAATCGCTATTCCAAATTTGACTGAAACCGAATACGAAAGGATAATTCAAGAAAAGGAAGAATACTACGATGACTTTTTACACGAAACTAAAATTATAGAAGAAATCGCTGACATTCTTTTCAAATATTCAAAATCTCACAAGACTGTTTTGGTTACAAATTGTCGTCAAGAACGTGCAATGAAAACACTAAATTACTTCGGACTTGCAGACAAATTCAGCGACATTTTTTATAGACAGTTTGCCGACAATGAAGAAAAGATTAACAAATTTCAAAATGCAATTTCAAAATTGGGCGTGCCGCCCAATTCCGTTATTGTTTTTGAGAACGAAATTTCAGAAATTAATGACGCGGAAATTGCGGGTATTCCGAGTGCTAATATTTTAATTGTTTAAGTTATGAAATCATTTACTATTTCTGCTAATCCACCTTTTTTATCGAGAAATATTCAGGCGTTTTATCATACTGAATTTTATGGATATGGTAAACCAAACAACCCCGACTATCTTAATATTTTAAAAAACGATAAACATCAAAATTGGAGTGAAGCACAATTAAAGTTTTCCTACAATAAAGTAGCTGATATAATTGGGAATGATATCGGGTCTATATTAGAAATGCAGTATGGCGATGAATTCGAAAATATTAGTTCGGGATGGAGTGAAAGAAAAGAATTTGTTGTTACTGTTGTTCCAAGAGCAAAAAAAGCAAGTGAATACAAAGAAAATCAATTAATGTTTATAGACGCAGTTTATTGGGCTTTACAGCCATTAGATGACCTTCATTTAATTGATGTTATTCAATGTGGCGAAGTTATTAAGCGACATACGAATACGAAAACAACTCATTTAAGACGACCCACAGAATTCGCAAATGACGGAAAATTACCATATCCTGGAATTACAAAAGACACCTGTTTTATATCAGATAAAATTGCAGGGAGAGATGTAATTTTAATTGACGATATTTACACAGAGACAGTTAACATAGATGAGGATATGATACAAGCTTTATTAGATACTGGTGCAAAATCAGTAATTTTTTATGCCATTGGAAAAACAACCCATCTAATTTAAGCAAAATGAAATATACAAAAAATTCCCTAAATATATTGACGACCAAGTCCTATAAAGGCATTGGTAATGCATGGATTGTAAAAAATCTGAAAGGAAACGAAGATGTCGATACTATTGTTTCCTTGATTAATAAAACAATAAAAGGCGAACTAACAAGCGTAGATGAATTTGAACGCCTAAGAAATGATTTCGAGACAAAACTTGAAGAAAAATTTTCAGAGTGCTGCGATGGCTTTGTCGCTTTAGGCGACCCTAATTTCCCCCAACATCGGGGAAATGTAAAAGATAGCGGTAAGCCTGTTTTTCTTTATTACAAAGGAAATATTGAACTATTAAATATTGAAAACAAAAACATTTGTGTAATTGGACTTTTAAATCCAGAAGGCGATATAGAAGAAAGGGAACGGAAAATTGTTGACGAATTTGTGAAAAATGGAGCAACAATAGTTAGTGGTTTAGCTTTTGGTTGTGACAGTATTTCGCACCGACAAGCCTTAGATTCTAATGGAAAAACTGTTGCAATTTTGCCAAGCCCTTTAAGTAATATAATGCCAGCTACCAATAAAGGTTTAGCATTCCAAATTGTAGAAGAAGGTGGTCTTGTTGTAACTGAATACGGTTCCGATTTTAAAAGTCAAATGGAATTAAGTAGTCGCTATCAAGAACGTGACCGATTACAAGCTTTATTTTGCGACACTATTGTTTTAGCAGCGAGTTACGCACAAAATTCTGCTGAACGTTGGAAGTTGTTCGGGCAAAAACTTGATAGTGGCGCACGATTAGCAATGGGTTACGCAAATGAATACGGTATTCCACGTGCTGTTATGTATGACAAAAATAGTGATGAAAATAATCCAATGTTTGATTTAAACAGAGACTTAATGAAAGAAGAAAAAAATATTACAATTATAACACAAGACAATTTTCCTGAAACAGTAAATAAAATAATGCACAACAAACCGACACCAAAAAACTCAACATTTCAAAAAAGCTTATTTGACTAAAAATAATGCAATTGACAACGGACAAAACACCAGCCACTAACACGGGTTTGGCAAAAGTGGCGGTTCAGTGCTCCGCAGTCACTTTGTGGTTAATCAAAGTTTGGTTCTCCGCATCAACATTTGTGGTGAATATCGCCACCTTCGCCAAGCCCGAAACCGTTACCGGAAACCCTACGACCGACCGTGCGACATCAAAACGGACTGCCTTGAAGCAACCTAACAAGACAAATTTTTCCGACTTTACGACACACCCTTTTCAACGAACGACCCTCGGCTTCGCATTTTTATTTTTTGCCCCCGCACAAAAAAATTGAAGTTTTTAGTGCCACCCGCAAATGGCACATTTGGCTTTGCCCGACACACAAGCCGACCCTTCGCAAAACCAAAAGAGCCATTTTCGCCAACGCACTGTAACGACCATGACAATTAATCCCTATATTTGCACCGCTAAATGAAATTCCTAAGAGAACATATTGCCTTTAAGATTTTGTGGCTTGCTATGGCTCTGCTTATCTTCAACTGTAGTGTAGACACGCCCGACCCGCAATCCGAAAATGTTCCAGAAGATTTGAGCTACAACGACATGGAAAGCGTTGTGGAGATAGTGTTAGAGGAGGTTCTTGACATTGAAAACGCCATAGCAGAACATGATGATACTGACACTGGTGAAGGAAGTGGATTTGAAATCAAAAAAGGCGTTGACTTTTCATACCATCAATCAAACAACAAAATACTTTTCTGCAATAATTCAACAACTGTTTGTAAGCACTCGCATTACAAAGAAAGTTACTACAACCAGTTCTATCCTGAACTGACACCCCCACCGCCTAAGGCGTAATTCTTCATTTTTCAAACCAAAACCCTGATGGGTTTCGGTCTTGCTTGGGCTTTCGCCCAAGCCAATTTTCATTTTCACAATTAATAATCTCAATCAATGAAGAATAACGCATTGCTTTTGAGCATGGGTGCAATTATGATATTAGCATCCTGCTCAACAAATACGACAAAAACAACAGAAGAAAAATATCAGGTTATCAGTCCTTTTATTACTGATACCGTTTCCACCAACGAATACGTTGCAGAGATAAACGCTTTGCAAAATGTAGAAATAAGAGCAAGAATTAGCGGTTTTATAGAAACTGTTTTTGTGGACGAAGGACAAACCGTTCACAAAGGACAAACGCTGTTTAGCATCAGCAGCAAAGAATATCAACAGGATTTGCTGAAAGCAAAAGCAGCCTTATCAAGTGCAACTGCTGATTTAAAATCAGCAAAAATTGAATTGGAAAACATTCAAAAACTATTGGACAAAAAAATAGTTGCACGAACAGAATTAGAAATGCAAAAAGCTAAAGTGGATGCACTGAAAGCTAAAGTTGCAGAAGCCGAAAGTGATGAAGCACAGGCAAACCTCAATCTTTCGTTTGCTGAAATAAAAGCACCGTTTGACGGCATCATTAACCGAATACCCAACAAAACGGGAAGTTTGGTAGAGGAAGGAACTTTGCTGACAAGCATTTCAAACAATAAAGAAGTCTTTGCCTATTTCAATGTTTCGGAGAAAGATTATTTGGATTATGCCATTTCAAAACAGGAAGGGAAATCAAAAGAAGTTTCTCTCATTTTGGCAAACGGCACTTTGTATAAGCACACAGGGCAAATTGAAACCACCGAAAGTGAGTTTGACAAAAGCACGGGAAACATTGCATTCAGAGCAAAATTTCCAAACCCCGAGCAACTATTAAAACACGGTGCAAGCGGAAAAGTATTGGTGAAAACAGAATTGAAAAACGCCATGCTTATTCCGCAAAAATCCACTTTTGAAATTCAGGAGAACATTTATGTGTTTGTAGTAACCGCCAACAATAAAGTGCAACAACACAAAGTAGTTCCGATAGCCCGATTGCCACACTTATATGCCATTGTGCAGACACTTACTGCCAATGAAAAAATTATTTACGAAGGCATACAAAGAGTAAAGGATGGCGATACAATAATTCCTGAAACAATATCATTTTCTGAAATCACTAACTCTAAAAACTAAAAGAAAATGATAGCACAAATTATTAATCGCCCCATACTTGCGATAGTTATATCGTTGATTATTCTTTTTCTCGGAATACTGTCATTGTTCCAATTGCCAATGACACTTTTCCCAAGCATTGCACCGCCCGAAGTAAACGTAACCGTTGAATACACGGGAGCAAATGCCGAAACAGTTACTAAAGCTGCTATTGTTCCCCTTGAACGGGCAATTAACGGAGTTCCCGGAATGAAATACATGAGCAGCGATGCCGGAAACGATGGCGTGGGTGTAGTTCAAATTCTTTTTGAAACAGGCACCGACCCAAACGCTGCGGGAGTGAATGTTCAAAACAGGGTAAGTGCTGTGATGGGTGAATTGCCTGCCGAAGTAATCAAGAATGGAGTAAAAATTGCCAAAGAAGAAAACGCAATGCTCATGTATCTGAACATCTACTCAACCGATACAACCCTTGACGAAAAGTTCCTTTACAATTTTGCCGACATAAACTTACTTGCAGAACTCAAACGCATTAAAGGCGTTGGCTTTGCTGATATTGTTGGAGCAAAAGAATACGCCATGCGTATTTGGTTGAAGCCCGACAAGATGCTTGCCTACAATGTTTCAACCGATGATGTATTAAATACATTGGAAGAACAAAACATAGAAGCGGCACCGGGAAAAATTGGTGAGAGCAGCGACAAAAAAGCACAGGCACTTCAATATACCATTAAATACACAGGCAAGTTCAATACCAAAGAGCAATACGAGAACATTCCGATTAAATCCGAAAGTTCAGGAAAAATTTTACGGATTAAAGATGTGGCGGATGTTGAGTTTGGCACTTCGTATTTTGATGTGGAGGCGAAATTAAACGGCAATCCCTGTGCGGCAATCATGCTCAAACAGTTGCCCGGCTCTAATGCCCGTGAAGTAATTGCCGATGTAAAAAAGAGGGTGTCAGAACTCAAAGAAACCATGTTCCTCAAAGGCATGGACTATGAAGTGAGTTACGACATTTCACGTTTTATGGATGCTTCAGTGAACGAAGTAGTAAAAACATTTATTGAAGCATTAATACTTGTTGCTTTGGTAGTGTTTATCTTTTTGCAGGATTGGCGTTCCACTTTAATTCCAGCATTGGCTGTTCCTGTTTCACTGGTCGGAACATTTTTCTTTATGCAGTTTTTAGGTTTCTCATTAAACCTCATCACACTTTTTGCTTTAGTGCTGGCAATTGGCATTGTGGTGGACAACGCTATTGTGGTGGTGGAAGCAGTTCACGCAAAAATGCAGCAATCAAACATCATTGCAAAAAAAGCCACCGAAGAAGCTATGAAAGAAATCAGCGGTGCAATCATCGCCATTACATTGGTGATGTCAGCTGTATTTATTCCCGTTGCTTTCATGGGCGGTCCTTCGGGAATTTTTTACCGGCAATTTTCTCTTACAATGGCTATTTCCATTGTTCTGTCAGGTGTGGTTGCACTAACGCTAACCCCTGCTTTATGTGCATTGCTTTTAAAAAATCATTACGGAGAAGAAAAGAAGAAAACCCGCATCTCAAAATTCTTTAGTGGTTTCAATAATTGGTATGCAGGATTAGAAAACAAATACAAAAAACTGCTTTCAAAAATTGTAAACCGTAGGGTAGTAACATTTGGCGTTTTACTTGCTTTCTGCATTGGCACAGGCTTATTAAGTAAAATTCTGCCAACCGGATTTATTCCCAACGAAGACCAGGGAACTTTTTATGCAAGTGTTACCACACCTTCGGGTGCAACACTTGAACGCACAAAAGAAGTAGTAAATGCTATTCAACGGGAAGCAGAAAATCTGGAAGGAATTGAAAGTGTTTCAACGCTTGCCGGAACAAACATTCTTTCAGACGGAACAGGTGCAACTTACGGAACGGCTCTAATTAATTTAAAGCCGTGGAAAGACCGCACCGTTTCGGTTGATGATGTGATTGCTTCTTTGGAAGAAAAAACAAATCACCTCAAAGATGCACAGATTGAATTTTTTCCGCCACCGGCTGTGCCGGGTTACGGAAATGCAAGTGGTTTTGAATTGCGTTTGTTGGACAAAACAGGAAGTGGTGATTTCAAAAAAATGGAGGAAGTGGTTAGGCAATTTATTTCCGACCTGAAAGCCCGACCCGAAATTGCAAGTGCCTTTACCATTTTCGATGCAAGTTTTCCGCAATACACTTTGCATATTGACATTGACAAAGCAGCACAAAAAGGCGTTACCATCAGCAATGCTATGGGTTCGTTGCAAACATTGTTGGGCAGCGAATACGCTACCAACTTTATCCGTTTCGGACAGATGTATAAAGTAATGGTTCAGGCTTCGCCCGAATACCGTGCCTTGCCCGAAGATTTACTGAAACTGTTTGTAAAGAATGACAAAGATGAAATGGTTTCACTTTCCGCATTTATGACAGTAGAGAAAACCTACGGAGTTGACCAGTTGACACGCTACAACATGTTTCCTTCTGCTGAATTGAACGGGGAAGGAAAAAAAGGCGTGAGTAGCGGAACGGTGTTGAAAGCTGTGCAGGAAACAGCCAAAGAAAAATTGCCACGAGGTTATGATATTGACTGGGCAGGTATTTCACGCGATGAAGCGAACGCAGGTAACGAAGGCATTATTATTTTCCTGATTTGCCTTTTGTTTATCTACCTTGTTTTATCAGGACAATATGAAAGCTTTCTTCTGCCTTTGCCCGTAATTCTTTCGCTTCCAACAGGAATTTTCGGTGCATTTCTTTTACTCACGGTATTAGGATTAGAAAACAACATCTATGCACAAATTGCCATGCTCATGCTCATTGGTCTGTTGGGCAAAAATGCTATCCTGATTGTGGAGTTTGCCGCACTAAAACACAGTGAGGGAATGACACCTATACATGCCGCTATTGAAGGAGCAAAAATCCGTTTACGCCCAATCCTGATGACATCATTTGCATTCATTGCGGGTTTATTGCCTTTGATGATTGCAACGGGTGCAGGTGCAATCGGTAACCGAACCATTGGCACGGCAGCAGCAGGTGGTATGTTGTTCGGAACCGTATTCGGGGTAATTATCATTCCCGGCTTGTATGTGGCATTTGCCACCATTTCCGAAAAATTCAGCAAGAACAGAAACAATGAAAATCCTGTAACAGAAATTCTTTAAAAATGAAAAAGAGAAAAATTCAAATCATATACATTGCTTTAGCTCTGCTGATTTTTAGCGGCTGCAAAACACTCAATACAAACTTGACAATTTCTGAAAAGAAAATTCCGACAAGTTTTAATTCATCACAAACCGATACAACTACAATAGCAGATATAAACTGGCAACAATATTTTGCCGATACACTTTTAGTAAAGTTAATTGACACAGCACTTACCGGAAACATTGATTTGCAAATGGCATTACAGCGAATTGAAATTGCACGCTCAAGTGTAAAAATGGCAAATGGTGCTTTGCTTCCGCAAGTGGGTTTAAGCATTGGGGGCGGAGTTCGCAAATTCGGGCTTTACACAATGGACGGTGCGGGAAACATCACCACAGAAATTACACCCGGACAACTTGTTCCTATCAATTTGCCTGATATGTATGTGGGTTTAGTCGCGGGTTGGGAAATTGATATTTGGGGCAAACTGCGAAACCAACGCAAAGCAGCCATTTCACAATACCTGTCAAGCATTGAAGGAACAAATTTTGTCATTTCAAATTTGGTGGCTGATGTTGCCATTGCTTATTATGAATTGCTTGCGTTAGACAATGAGTTAGCTATTATTCAACAGACAATTCAGAAACAGCAGGAGGCATTGGAAGTTATAAAATCTCAAAAAGAAGCAGGGCGGGCAAACGAATTGGCGGTGCAACAATTTCAGGCAACACTGCTCAATTCACAAACCTTAGAGTTTGAAACCAAACAGAAAATTTTGGAACAGGAAAACCTCATAAACTTCTTATTGGGTCGCTATCCGCAAGCTGTTCAGCGAAGCAAAGAAATTTTATTTCAGGAAATTTCACAACAATTTGCAGCAGGTATTCCTTCGCAGTTGTTGCAAAACCGACCCGATATTCGTGAAGCCGAATTTCAGGTGCAGGCAACCAAGTTTGATTTAAAATCGGCAAAGGCAGCTTTTTTTCCTAACCTGAACCTCACCGCAGGTTTGGGTTTTCAGGCATTCAACCCCGAATTTTTATTTACCACACCCGCATCATTGGCTTATTCGGTTTTGGGTAGTTTAGTTGCACCTTTAATAAATCGCAACGCTTTACAAGCACAATTCAATACTGCCAAAGCAAACCAACTTACAGCCCTGCATAATTATCAAAAAACAATTTTGAACGGCTATGTTGAGGTGGTGAATGAGCTTTCAAACATTCAGAATTTGCAGCAAATAAATTTGTTGAAAAAACAACAAAGCGATGTGCTGACACAATCTGTTGAAACGGCAAACGAACTATACATAGCTGCCAAAGCAAATTATCTGGAAGTATTATTGGCACAGCAAAATTCGCTGCAAACCAATATTGATTTGGTAGATGTAAACAAACGCCAACGCATTGCAACCGTAAATATTTACAAAGCATTGGGGGGTGGATGGAGGTAACAGCTTACATTTGATTTAATCTACCTTTGAAAAATGGAAATTCTAATTATATTTTTTCTGATTTTGCTTAACGGCATTTTTGCGATGTCTGAAATTGCAATGGTTTCTTCGCGTAAATCACGTTTAGAAACCGCAGCAAAACGAGGCGACAAAGCCGCAAAAAAAGCATTGGAACTTTCCAAAAATCCGGGCAAGTTCCTTTCTACGGTGCAAATTGGAATTACTCTTATTGGTATTCTGACAGGTATTTACAGCGGTGAAAAAATTCAGGACGATTTGATTAACTACCTAAACAAGTTTGAACTGCTTAGACTTTACAGCGAGCCGATTGCAACATCTGTAATTGTTGTTACACTTACCTTTTTCTCATTAGTGTTAGGAGAACTTGTTCCCAAACGCATCGGACTTACAATGCCTGAAAAGATTTCAAAAATTTTGTCTTTCCCGATGTATTGGATTTCAATTATTGCCGCACCATTTATTTGGTTGCTCACTTTTACCAGCGACATGATTATAAAACTTTTTCGCATAAAACCAACAACCGAAAGCAAGATAACAGAAGAAGAAATAAAAGCCATTATTCAGGAAGGAATGGAAGGAGGAGCTATTCAGGAAATTGAGCAAGACATTGTTGAACGGGTGTTCAGTTTGGGCGACAGAAAAATTTCTTCTCTAATGACACACCGCAACGACACCATAATTTTAAAAACCGAATTTGATGCAGAACAAGTCCGCAAAACAGTGAATAGTGCAATGCACTCTGTATATCCTGTAGTTAATAGTAAAATGGATGAAGTAGGAATTATTTTACTGAAAGACCTTTTCAGACATATCAATGAACCGACTTTTAAAATTTCAGACCATATCAAACAACCGCAATATGTTTCTGAAAATCTTTCGGCTTATGAGGTTTTGACACTGTTTAAGACAGGGAATACTCATCAGGCAATTGTAACTGATGAGTTTGGGCTAATGCAGGGTTTGGTTACAATGAACGATTTATTGGAAGCATTGGTAGGCGATGTTTCTGAATTTTACAGCAACGAATTTGCCTTTAGTCAACGTGCAGACGGCAGTTGGCTAATTGACGGACAATATCCTTTGACTGAGTTTTTACGCAAACTTGACTTAGCCGACTTGACAGACGACTACCCTTTCAACACCATCAGCGGCCTAATACTGCACCAACTAAGACGAATACCATCTACAGGCGACACGCTTCGTTGGCTGAATTTTGAAATTGAAATTTTAGACATGGACGGAGCAAGGATTGATAAAATACTTTTGACCAATAAGAGTTAAAACAGGTAACAGCAACCGCACAGGGTCAAGCACATTTGCAAGTCCCGCAAAAGCCAACCCACAGACCAAAACTTGCAAAAGAGCTTGCCCCTTTCCTACCCAAACAAAAACTTCAATTTTTTTCTTCCCCGCTTCTAAAAAAGTAAAAATACCCCACCCGCCACTTAACCCGACAATTTCCCTTTCCATTCCAGTGTTCTTCCTCGACAGTTTAGTGCTAATCCGGCATGACACACCATTCGACAGACAGAAGGGTATAATTCCCCCC
>Ga0247832_1007304_pt1 | contig 11591 bp, 8 predicted proteins | sample LaCruzMarch2015__10_FD_192407 | JGI IMG/M metagenome (GOLD analysis project Ga0247832, IMG submission 192407) | Freshwater microbial communities from meromictic Lake La Cruz, Castile-La Mancha, Spain - LaCruzMarch2015_4m | ecosystem: Environmental > Aquatic > Freshwater > Lake | place: Spain...
GCTGTCATTGCTACTCACCCTGTTGGTCATTCTTTTCGGAGTCTTGGCGTTAGCCCGTCCGAGCAAAGAAGCCGCTGGCGACACACCGGGATCGGTGGTGTGCATGATCGATTGCTCCGCCTCCATGGCCGCAACCGATGGCAACACCTCTCGACTTGATGAAGCCAAGCGGCTAGCGCGCAGTCGCGTGCGCGGATTGCCGGATAGCGTGGTGGTATCACTGATTGCTTTCGACGACAAACCGACCGTGCTGCTGTCGCGCAGTCGGAATCGGCGCGAGTTCACGCGACTGCTTGATGGCATTCAATCCGCGCCCATCGAAGACAACGCCGGGGCAGCCTTGGCTGCCGCCAAGCGCCTCGCGGCGTTGGAGAAGCCCGCGCAAATCTGGCACTTGGGGGATGAACGCATCGCCAATGCAGGCACGGATGATTACCGCTTCACCGATGTATCGCTGACGAAGGTGAGCAATGTCGGCATTACAGGCTTCCAACTGCGCAAGGCACCGCTGACCCGCGATCGTTATGAGGGCTTTGTGCGCGTGAGTGCGTCCAGCGCGAATATCGGCAACGTCGCAGCCACGCTGGAAGCGCGTATCGCCGGACGCATCGCGCATTTGCGGGACCTCGACTTGAAGCCTGGCGAGTCCTCCTCGCTCATCCTACCCTTGGAAGGTGTTCACGGACAGTCATTGGAACTTGAACTGAAGTCGGTCGGCGACTGCCTTTGCTGGGACAATGCCTTGGTCGCTCCCTTACCGAAACTGAAGCCGCTGATCGTGGCCTGGATCACGGACAAGACTGATCCCTTCACAGAACTGGCGCTGGGGTCACTCATTGAGACGGGCCGCATTGAAATGCTGCGTGGTGAACCCAAGAACTGGCCGCTGAAGGACAAGCCAGATGTGTATGTGTTTGAGAATTGGGTGCCCGATGAATGGCCACAGGATCGTCCCGTTATCGCTTTGATGCCGCCGAAGGGGAGCGGTCCGCTACGCGTGCAAGCGCTGAGTACGCAGGTGCCGTATGATACCGTGCGCAGCATCGCGGCCGAACATCCCGTCCTGTATCGCGTGAACACATCGCGCCTGTCTCTTACCCAAACCGCGATCCTTGATCCCAATACCTGCCTGGAGACGCTGTGGCTTGCTGGCACCGAACCCATGCTCGCGGCAGGTGAATTCAATGGGCAACGTGTGGTCGTAACCGCCTTTTCGCCGAGTCGCTCTGAGCAACTGGCGCTGCTGCCTGCGTATCCCCTCTTACTTGGCAATGCGCTCTACTGGTGTGCCGAGAATGCGGAAGCGATGAGCGAACTGAAACCTCATCGCACGGGCGAGCTGCTGTCCGTTTCCGGCAGTGTGCAGTGGCAGGTGTGGGATGGCAATAACTTCACCACCGCGAGTGATATCACGCAGGGCTCCCTGCTGAAGCTGCAACGCATCGGCATCTGGACTACAGACGATGAACGCAGCGGTGCCTGTGTGCTGGCCTCGCAGCGCGAGACGGATGTGAAAGCGCGCGTTAGTGGCTCAGAACTGACGAGCGATGGTTCTGTCGCCGGCGGCCTGAGCTGGCCGCGCCTGCTGCTATGGGGTGTGCTAGGCCTGCTCGTGCTAGAGAGCTTTTTGTTTCACCGACAGGCAGTGTATTGAGCCTGTTCGATGAAGCGCTGCACTAGCGCCAAGTCCTTGATGCCGGGTGACGACTCCACTCCGCTGGCGACATCCACTGCCACGGGCTTCACCTGGGCGACGGCCTCAGCGACATTGTCCACGGCAAGGCCACCCGCGAGGATGAAGTGCTTCTCTGGGAAGCGTTGCTTGGCTTTGATGGCGAGTTCCCAGGGGAAGGTTTTGCCTTCGCCGCCATAGAGGCCGGGGCAGTAGGCATCGAGCAAGATCGTGTGGCAGGGATAGTCACCGATCACGCTCAACGACTCGCGGTCACGCACTTGCAGAGCTTTGACGACAGGCAGGCCAAGAGTCATGACGCGCGCGCACTCCTCTGGCGATTCATCGCCGTGCAGTTGCAACACATGCACTAGAGGCAGGGCTTGCTGCAACTGATCGGGTGTCGGATTCACGAGGACGGCGACGAGCGTGGTCAGCGGCTTGAGTTCATCGACCCACTCGACGGCGAGCGCTGGAGCGAGGTAGCGTTTTGACTTCGGCCAGAAGTTCAGCCCCAAGGCGTCGGCCCCGAGCGCGATGATGGCGTGGGCTTGCTCGCGAGTGGTGATACCGCAGATTTTGACGCTGAGTTTGGCGGGGTCGGGAAAGGTCACGCGAGAAAGGAAGCCAGGAAGCACGCGAGCACAAACTCTAGCAGCAGCGGCCAAGAAGTGATGCGGGCAGAAGTCCCTCCATCACTTGGCTTCAGGCAACAAGGAAGCGATTGCTTGGAGCAACTGATCCAGACGCGGCGGCAGAAACAAGTGACCTCGCACCCGCGCATGACGCGCTAGGTCCTGCCATTGCGGGGCCTCTTCCGGGTTGAGCAGGTAGATCACGGGCGGGGCGGCGTGTAGGCCTTCATGCACCAGCGGCCCGGCTTTTGACAACAACCGATCCAGGAATTCGCCACGCATGTCAGGCAAGGTGAAGGCAAACAAATACAAGGCGTGGCGGCGTTGCAGACCGATCTCGAAGGCGTGTTCGCCACTGGGCGTGTCATCGACTTCGCAGTGGCGGAATGCGGTCAATGCTTCGCGAATGAGCCGACGATACGGCAGGCTCTCCACCGCGAGCAGGACACGCGGAATCTCGCTCATGGCTTCACTCCGATAGCGGTGACCCACTTGCCTTTCCTGACGACCGTGGGGAAGCGCAGTCCGGCGCGCTCTCCTGCGGCAAGACAGCCAGCGGCTTGATCCTTCAGAATACCGGAGACCATGATGATGCCACCCGGCTTGACTGCCGCAGTGATGCTGGGGAAGGCGTCGGTGAGGATGTCGTAAAAGATGTTCGCCACCACGCAGTCCCACTGTTGCTTGGGCGTCCACTTCAGCACGTCAGCCTTCACAAAGGTGCAGCGCTCGACGTGATTGCGCTCGATGTTTTCCTTGGCCACACGCACCGCCTGCGGATCGAAGTCGCAGCCCCAGACCTTGCTCGCACCTAGCTTTTCGGCGGCGATACCGAGAATGCCAGTGCCACAGCCGAGATCGCAGACGGTCCACTTTTTGCCTTCACGACGCCATTGATCGGCTGCATCAGCGATAAAGCGAAGCACCGTCGCCGTCGTGGCATGGTGCCCTGTGCCGAAGGCGAGGTCGGCAGGGACCGCGACGATCTCGCGCCCAGGAAACTCCTTCACCGCCTTAGCCACTTCCTTGGGCGTGCGGGCTGAGCAAATAACCAGCTTGTCACGCACCTTGATCGGCTCTGGCGGATCGGGAGCCATAGCAGCCCAGTTTTGCTTTTTGACCTCGCGCACGCTGCCGCCCCAGTCCTTTTGAATCGCGAGTGCAGAGCCCTTTTTCTCACAGAAGAGTTCCACACGGATGGTTTTGCGCCCAGGCACTTCAGTGATGACCAAGCTTACGCCAGGGACGCCGTTGAAGCGTTCCTCCCATGCATCCGCCCACTTGGCAGCCGACAGTTTGGACCAGACAAACATGGCCACGCCTTAACGCACATCCGCCCGCTTGCAACTCCCGTGTCAGCATTTGCTGAGGAAGAAAACCCAAGCTTTGCCTGGATACAGTGCTTGCCGGACACCCGTATTGCATGGCACATTTCACCATACCCTCCATGGCACGCGCCCACCACCTCACCATCTGTTCCTTCTGCGGCAAGAGCCATTCGGAGGTGCGCAAACTCATCGCCGGACCCGGCGTGTATATCTGCGATAGTTGCGTCGGCGTCTGCCGAGGGATTCTGGACAAGGAAGCCAACGAGGAGAGCCTGCAGCCCTCGCCATTGGTCGTGCCAAAGCCTGTCGACATCATGGCGCACCTCGATCAGCACGTGATCGGCCAGCAACACGCCAAGAAGATCCTGAGCGTGGCCGTGCACAATCACTACAAGCGACTGCTGCACACGCAGGCCCAGGCGGCCCGTGCAAGCGCTGCTTCAGGTAAACGAACGACCATGCCCTTCCCAAACCCTACCAATGAGGTAGAACTGGAAAAGAGCAACGTGCTCCTGCTTGGCCCCACGGGCTGTGGCAAGACATTGCTCGCGAAGACGCTGGCGAAGATCCTGAACGTGCCTTTCAGCATCGCTGACGCGACTACACTCACGGAAGCGGGCTACGTTGGTGAAGACGTGGAGAACATCATCCTGCGCCTGCTGCAAGCCGCCGACTTCGACATTGCTCGCGCGGAGATGGGCATCGTTTACATCGACGAAGTCGACAAGATCGGGCGCAAGACAGAGAACGTCAGCATCACGCGTGATGTCTCCGGCGAGGGCGTGCAGCAAGCGCTGCTCAAGATCATCGAAGGCACCATCTGCAACGTGCCTCCGCAGGGCGGACGCAAGCATCCGCAGCAGGAATACATTCAAGTGAACACGGAGAACATCCTGTTCATCTGCGGCGGTGCTTTTGTCGGGCTTGATCAGATCATGGCCCGTCGTCGCAATGCCAAGGTCATGGGATTCGGCACCACACAGAAATTGCACGAGCTGGCCGCAGCAGCACCGGACAAGAAGGAGCGCCTGCAAGTGGAGCCGGAAGACCTACTGGCCTTCGGCTTGATCCCTGAGTTCGTCGGACGTCTCGCTGTTGAGTGCCAGTTGGACCAACTCAATGAAGCCGAGCTGATCCGAGTGCTCACGGAACCAAAGAACGCGCTGATTAAGCAATACCAAAAGCTGCTCTCCATGGACAACGTGGAGCTGATCGTGAACAAAGACGCGCTGAGTGCCTTTGCCAAAGAAGCGATCAAACGCGGCACGGGTGCACGCGGTCTGCGCAGCATTTTCGAGCGCTTGATGCTGGACGTGATGTTCGACATTCCAAGCCGCAATGACATCCGCAGCATCACCATCACCGAAGCAGTCGTGAATGGCGAACGAGGACCGGTGGTGCGCAAGCGAAGCGCCTCGGAACGCAAGGCCGCGTAATCTTCATGGCCATGCGCCAAGTGATTCTTTGGAGCCTCGGCACCCTGTGCCCGCTGGCTCTTGTCTTGGGCTGGTGGCACAGCCCTTGGTGGGAACTACTGCTGCTACCGCCCATCGCCCTAGCCACATGGGCCACCATCGTTACCCCCTGCACTTGGTGGGGGCCGGTTATGTGCGTGTTTCCCACACGCAAACGCGAAGCCCTGGTGACTATCGATCACGGCCCTGATCCCGATGAGACCCCGCTCGCCCTCGACCTGCTGGACCGACACGGAGCCAAAGCCCTGTTCTTTGTTTCCGGCTTGAAGGCACAGCGCCATCCCACATTGATCAAACTCATCATCGCCCGCGGACACGGACTTGGGCTGCACGGCATGACCGATAGCGATGAACTTTTTTTGCGCCTCTCGCCCAACCAATGGCGAATAGAGCTTGGTGAGGCCCTTCGCGTGATCGCCGCCATTCTGCCAAACTACCCCGTGCAGTGGCTGCGCACAGCGAACGGTCGGCATGGGCCATGGCTAGAGCCCGCGCTGCAATCGCATCAAGTGCGCCAGATGGGTTGGTCCGCTAGCGATGGCAACCGCAGGAGCGAAGACTTTGAAAGGCTCGTCATCCAGCTACGCCGTGACATCAACCAAGGGGCGATCGTTCGTCTACGGCATGGCCTGCGCGATGCGGATGGCCTGCCGCTTCTGCCCGACTTGCTCAAAGAGCTGCTACCCTGGCTGCGAGGTCAGAGCTATCGCCTAGGCGAGGACAGCTGATTACCGGATGACTCGACGCATCTCTGGGTCATCCAAGGCATGATCAGTAGCGTCCTGCAAGGCATGACCGGCCAGCTTGCGCAGGCTGACGACGGGGTCGCCAGCTTGCGGATAATGATCCAGCGACTGGCGACTCGCCGTGTAAACCTTCCGATACAGCAGCTGTCCCGCCGCACTTTTCACCGAGACCCGAAGGGTAGCGACAGCGTGCTGATGGGTGAGGGTATCCACACTCAACTCCAGGATCTCACCCACAATGACGTGTCGAACGCTAGCGGGTGCCAACATGCCTCGGGCCTCAAGAGCGGATGCAACGGTGCGAGACACCACATTCGAGGCAGAGTCATTCAGGAACACATAATCTGGCAGCGTCTGGCCATCAACCGGCTCAAAGCTCACCATGCCAAGATACTTGGGCCCCAGCGTCTCCCAGTTTGGCCCGAAAAAGCCACCCTTCGTCAAAGACACCTTGTATGGCAGCGGGGGCGGCGTGGCGCGCAGATCGAGAAACTCGCCTACCTGGAAAGTAGGCGCACCATTCTGGATCGAACCCGTTGCCGGAACGTAGTCCAGGTTGACATAGGTCTGCACGCAACCGGTCACAGCCAAGGCCAGCACCATTTCTGCAATCAATGTCCAACGGGTGGTATTCATAGTGGATCAAGATGGAGTGCCGGAACTAGCCGACGCATCTGCCAGCCCAGCTTTGGGCGTGTAGTAGCTGGCGTAGTTGTAGTATGTGTATTCCTTCAAGCTGCTGCTGGCGCGGTTCAAGATCACGCCGCCCACCTTGACCTGCCGATCATAGAGCAAGTCTAGCGCCTTGCCCGAAAGACGCGCCATGGTGGAAGACATGCGAACCACGAAGAGAACGCAGTCGATTTTGGGAGCGAAACTAGCAGTGTCGTCCGCGACCAGCACCGGAGCACTGTCGAAAATCACATAGTCGTATTCTTCGCCCATCTCGCGCAGAACGACTTCCGCCGTCTGCGATAGTAGCATTTCGGACGTCTGATCGAGCACTTCACCACGTGGCAGCAGGTCCAGACCGCGGGTCCTAGTTTCCTGCACCGCGTCCCGCCAATGAACCTTGCCGCGCAGCACATCGCTGAGCCCTGGGCTAACCTGGAGCTTGAACAATTCCGCCACACCGCCACGGCGCAAATCACAATCCGCGAGCAGCACTCGGGCACCAGCCAGGGCCATTGTCACCGCCAGATTGGAGGTTACCGTAGTCTTGCCCTCATTCGGCACGGCACTGGTAACCAGGATCGTCTTGGGCGGCTTGCCGCTCCAATTTTTGAATAGCAGGGACGAACGGACATTGCGGAAGGCTTCCGCATACAAATGTCGGTCATCATTGGGCCGCAGCAAGGCCACATCCCCACGCTGGCGCTGCTCTGGCACCTGGCCAAGAATCGCTTCGTTCGGGAACAGTGTCTGGAACTCACTGAAGGAGTTCATGCGGTCATCCAACCGATCGAATAGCAGCAGGATTAATGCCCCAGCCCCGAGTCCCATGCCCAGCCCCATGAGGATCGGCATGATCGGATCAACCAAATCCTGCACGGCCACGGAGGCGCGCTCCATAATGCTCACGTAGTCGCCCTGCATTTCCTCACCGACTTGGAACTTGTGCACAAGTTCAAAGATCTCCTTGTAGGCGCGTTCGCTCTCTTCAAAATCCTTCACCATGCGCTCATACTCGGAAAGCTTGCCCCCCATGTCGGAAGCTAACTGCGTGAACTCCTGAATCTTGGCATCCAGGACAGATAGACGCCGCTCGATGTCAGCTTTCTGCCCCTTTAGTTCGCCGAGAATTTCGTCCTGATAAGTGTCCAAGATGGTCTCCATCTTCGCAATCTTCTCATCCACCGCGATCACATCGGGATGTGCGGGCCGACGGCTCTTGAGCATTTCGTTCCGGTCCGCCTTCAGCAGCGTGATGGAACGCTTGGTTTCCAAGTAATCCTGTTCGGCGCGGGTGAAGCCCCCCATGGAATCCCGTCCAAAAGCGTTGTTATCGGCCGCACCTGTCACAGTCTCAGGCTTCGGGGCGGCTCCAGGCACCTGTTGGGCAGTGATGCGCTGCCGCTGTTGAAGAGAGCTATCCACGTCGGCAACCGCCAAAGAGATATCGGACAACTGAAGCGTGATGCGCTGCTTTTCCTGTGTCACCTGCTTTAAGAATTCAGCAGCTTGATTCTGCCCGTTGCTCAGCACGACGACGTTATTGCTCTTCTTGAACGTCGCCAGCCTGTCACCCTTCTCCTTCAGTTGCGTCTCGCGCTTTACGACGTCCTCAGCCAGAGCGGTGAGCGCTTTGTTGCGCTGTTGTTCACGGATCTGCTCACGGAAGGCTTTGAATTCGTCGAGCAGCGCATCCAAGAAAATTTGGGTGAACTTCCTGTCCGTGCCAATCGCCGCCACGTTAAAAATGGCCGACCCCTTATTCTGCGTTACATGCACATCCACCTCTGCCTCACGCAGATCGGGATTGAGCGCACGCACCCGCTCTAGCGCATGGCGATGCATCTCAGCGCTATGCAAAGTCTCGATGATCGTGCCGTAGAAGTCGGTCAGGTATTCCACGTAGCCTGGTGCACCTTGAGTGGAGGAGACCATGCGACCACCTGCCACGAGTTTAGCAAGCGAGACGAACTGCTGTGGTTTGCCGGTGACCAGCAAAGTCTTGAAGCACACGCCAATGGCCGCCGTGAGCAGAAGAAACCACCAACGGCGGCGCAGCAGGATCTTGTATCGTTGAAACTTCGCCGAGGTCTCGTGAATCCGAGCCAGGGTCGAAGACTGGCCCGCGTTCGGCAGGCTGAGGTTGCTTTCCATAGGTCGAAGAGATGGGATGAGGCAGAGAGGGAGGGCGCTTTGCGACAGCGCCCCTTCCACTGAGCCCTGGCTAGGTCATCAAAACCGCTCTACGGGAGGGCAAGAGCTGGCAGGGGTTTCCAAAGTGCGGTCCAGACGGGGAAAGCCAAGCATTTTTTCGATCAGAAACTCGCGATCTTCTCGGGGATGATCAGCACGTCGTTGCTGCGGATAATGATGTCGTTCTCCAGCGTGCCACGGGTCATAATCTGCTCCACATCGACGAGGACCGTCTTGTTCCCCTGTGGCGTTTTGCGGATGAGACGGACCTTGCTCAAGTTGGCAAACTGGGCAGGGCCGCCAGCACGTAGGAGGGCTTGACTAATGCTCACGTCTTCATCAAAAGGCAGCTCATACTTCCCCTGGCGCAGAACTTGGCCAAACACCGTGAAGTATTCCTGCCCGCGCAGCACTCCACCAGGCCCCATGGACGAGCCGCTAGCCGTCACCCTCGGAATGACATCAATCGCGATGATCACCGTGGCTTTGTTGTAGTAGCTCTTTTCCAACTCGCGCCTGATCAACAGCGCCAGATCTCGGCAGGTCCGGCCTGCTGCACGAACCAGCCCGATGTGCGGAGCTTGAATCTCCCCCGAATCTTGGACACGCAGACGGATCGGCTCGCTGCGGTCTTCCACGATGCGGAAGCTGATCTGGTAGTCAGGTTGCAGCGGGATGGAGTTGTCGAGCAACTCCATGGAGTTGATCAGCCCGGCAGACCGCACGTCATCGCCACCCGATGAAGGGGCAGGCTGAGTTGCAGGTTGGCGCGCTGCCTGCGCAGGTTGAAAACCTGGGTCCTGGGCGTTAACCGATGACAGGGAGCCACCAATCAGGACAGCACAAACAACAAGACGTTTCATAGCGAAGAACAAGCAATAGAGATCAAGATACCCAGCTGGCGACAGCCAAGACTAGAAATTGTAGTTGGCCGACATGATGAAGCGATTCTGGTCAAACTCATAGAGGCTATCGTCAGCTTCCGTCATGAAGAAGCGATAGCCCAAGCCCACACTCAGCTTGCTGGTCACGGTGTAATTCAGGTCCAGGTTGATGGAATTCTGACTGTAATCACGGTCAGGCTTGCTCGATTCAGACGCGCCAAAATGGTAACCAATACCGCCACGTAGGCGTGGCGAGAGCTGATGACTCAGGTAGGCATCCAACCCCCACTGGTCGATGTCTTCCTTCAGCTGTTCAGACTTTAGATCACCATTTTCAAGACTGCCAGTGCGTTGCTCACCCTTGCCCGACTCTTCTGCGCTCTCGTAGTAGCCGCTGAGGGAGAGGCGACTGCCGCGCCAAGCAATGATACCAACGCCATAGCTTACAAAATCAGCTGTGATGAAGTTGGAGGTCGTGTTCAGTGCGGATTCATGCCCAAAGGACAGCGCGTGAGAAATGCGGGAAGTCAGGCGATTACTGATCGTCACGTTATAGTAGTAGTCCGACAGATCGCTGGAATCATTGGTGCGCTGATTCAAGGCTGCCGTCTCTTTCGCAGCTGTTCCATTGACACCGGTAAGTGCTGCAATTTCGCTTTCTTTTTCTTGGATTAATCCTGGAAGGCTCGCAAGACGTGCGCTCTCTGTAGCTGTTCGGCTAGCCGGCACCTTGGCGTTCAGAGTTGTCTGCTCACCGATCAAGTTTTCCTGCTCTGCGACTATGTCGTTGTATGCCGATTGGCTTGTCGTGGTTTTAGCGACCTGTGGCTCATCGAATTCAAAGCTTTGAATCCCACCCGCCACGCGGAAGTAGGTCGAGTTACCGACCGGCATGGCAAAGAACACGCCCGCCGTGGCTAGGCGACCGTCGTTGTTGTAACCCTCAGGATACTTGATCCAGGTCATGCTGCCTTCCAGACCGGCAGTCCAGGTGCCGCTTGGGCTCCAGGCCAAGGATGCCTGAATGGAGTCGGTATTGCGGTCGTATTTTGCGTCCTTGTCTTGCAAGGCAATCGCGTTGGAGTGCATGAAGTTGACCGACAGATTCAAAGCTGAATTGATAGCCCAGGCTGCACCCATACCTGCGTCGTTTTGGAAGACGCCAAAAACTTCGGTGGCGTTCAAGTCAAAGGCGTCCTGCGTGGCCGGGCGCACTGACATACGGTCGTAGAGGACGTAATAAACGGGACCCAATTTTCCATCGAAGGAAATGGAGGTTCCGGGCAGCACATTCAGCGCGAATTCCTCGCCATTGGGCGACAACTCTGGATGCATGAAGTAATGATCGAAGCCGATCGCCGTAGACAGAGTCAGAGAGTTGGTTTCGGAGATCGGGTAGTTGGCCGAGACGTTCAGATAAAGCCCTGCAATGGCTTCCTCCTTTGGATCATTTGCCGAACGGTTGACATTGTCCGTGTATTCGAAGCTGTTGGTCAAGCCGAGGCCTACATTGACGGGGCCAAGCTTGAGGTTGCGCTTGCCACCCAGATGCGGGTCCGAGGTGTAAGCGGGAGCAAAGAAATCACCCGTTGCTGGATACGGTCCAGAATACTGCGTGAAGTCACTCGATAGACGCTTCGAGTAGATCGGGTTTCCAGTGCCGGTATTGCCCTGAATGACTTGGCGCGAGGCCTCCTGAAGCGGCCCCAGGGGCAACCCATCGGGGCCCACAGCAAAGCCCTCTTGAGAGAAGTCGTAAACACCTTCTCCCTGGCGCACGCCACCTGTTTTTTCGCGGCTTTCAGCACGAGCGCGAAGGTCGTCGAAGAACATACCGGTCTGAGAAGGGGAGACGCCATACTGCGCGTGCAGTGTGGCCGCACCGGTCAGCAAACAGACGGTGAACAACGAAAATCTCAAAGATGCCAGGAGTGCGGGAGCGGATGTAACGGACCTCATAAGACGGGTATCTGGAAGGGAGCAGGA
>Ga0247832_1007306_pt1 | contig 11590 bp, 8 predicted proteins | sample LaCruzMarch2015__10_FD_192407 | JGI IMG/M metagenome (GOLD analysis project Ga0247832, IMG submission 192407) | Freshwater microbial communities from meromictic Lake La Cruz, Castile-La Mancha, Spain - LaCruzMarch2015_4m | ecosystem: Environmental > Aquatic > Freshwater > Lake | place: Spain...
GACCTTTCCTCCCTTTTTTCCCCTCTCCTTTTTCTTCCTTTTTCTCTTCTTCTCCCCCTTTCTCCCCCCTTTCGGGGAGATCTAAAAGTCTTCCACCTTCTTGATCTAAAAGCCTCGAAATCTACTAGAAAAATTTTTTTTCACCATCTCGCGCCTGATAGACAAGAAGAATAGGGTGAGCCAATAGTTCTTTCTTCCTGGACCACCACTGCAGTATCATGAAGAGTCTGAATGTCACTGTCTTGGAAACAACCAACTAGTAGTAGTAGTAGTAGTAAGAGTAAGCCATGCTTGCTGAGTTCTAGTATTTAGTATTGGACCATTCTACTTTGGATGGAGGAAGAGAATGATTATTCATCAAATACCAGTGGTGGTGTGTGGGTATTGGTTGGTAGCCCGGGCTGTAGGCGGCGTCATCGCTGTTTGCGCTCATCCCTCCTTGCAATGACAATCTCTAGCTAGATGCATTACCGCAGTAAACGAGTTCACTTGACGATGATGCAAGCACTCCTCTGGCGCGAAAGTGAAGTCGCAAGTGCCGAGGTAAATATCTTGTTGTCGTACAACTTTCCACCAAGCAAACTGGGCAGAGTTAGTGTATTAGAAGGAGGAAGAGGAGAGTATGATGGTGTTACTATCAAAGCTAACAAATGTGAATGAGGAATAGATGATGATGGTGTAATAAGCGGTTACTACTTCTTTACATGTTTAGCAGCATACCCCCAACTTTTCTCCTCTCGCTTCATCCAAGAGACTGTAACATCTTTCTTATTTTTTGTTGGCATCCATGATGCAGTAGTCTCTCTGCTATGTGAAATAATACTTGAATGTGACTTGGATTTCGATGGAAGTTTATCAAAACCAAAACATAATGCAACCTTCTTTACATCTAGATTGGTCTTGTTGTATATGTCCTTATATTCATGACGTGCATATGCAGACAAGTATGCAAAGTAGGCCTCTTCTCCAGCTTGACGTAGTTTCATCTTACATCCACCATGACTATTACTTCTACTGCCCATTACTAACGAAACTGAATCATCTTGTTTCAATAAATCAAGATACCGACTTTGGATGTTACGTAATGTTGATATTTCATATTCATATACCTTAATCCGTGCAGCCTTGAAATACTTGTGAAAATCATATTGATTTGGTGTTAAAAATAATAGTGCACGTGCCAATATTGGTGATGGTTGTTGTTGAGAGTGAGAGTCTAATGATTTACTCCGTCGATGATGATATTGTTGCTGTTGGTGTGTACTACCACTACTACCTCCATGGGTATGTGAAACTCTCCCTATACGATATATGTATTCACTTGGATCAGAACATGGTTCAAATTGTACAATCCAATTGGTTGATGGTGGGATTATAACATCCTTGCCGAAGGAGTTGGGTACACACAATATTTTGCTTCTACTACCAGCCGCACCACCACCATTACTACTATCAATGCCATTTTCCTTGGCTGCATATTTGTCAAGTGCGTTTGTAATTTGTGATGAGGTCATACCCACATACACAGCATCCACATCAAACTTTAGTCGACGCAACAGCATTGTGTAATACACAGTCGATTCATTGGTTAAGAAAAATAGTATTATCCGATGTCCGACACTTTCTTCACTATACTTTTGTAAGAATGTATATAATACTAAGAAACGATGATCGTCACGTACAGTAATAAACATATGTTGATACCCATCGTAGCGTTTATGTGGAGATCGATCCGGTAGATTCATGGCTCGTAATTGTTGTTCTATATTACTGCCAGAGATAATTCCCGACTCCTCATTCTGTTTATTATGAATTTGCTTCTTCATTGTTGATAGAAATTTTTCATTGCTACTACTACCACTACAACTACTTCTACTACTAATGCTAGTATCATTTGACAATGCCTGTGATGGTCGTAATCTAATATTAGTACGACGACCACAAAGCAATAAGTCTGATAATTTACCCCCCTCTTCCTCTGGTTCTAGTTTGCATCTAGGTTTTGTTTTGTCAATTCCGGCAATAATATCAGTAGTAGTAAAATTTGTAGGGGTAGTAGTGGCCACCGCAGAACTAAGCTCATTGATAATGACTTTAGTATCATCGTAGATATTATTGTATGATCCATCCACTAAGACAGTGGGTAGATCTGGACCAAACAAACGGGAGTAGGGATCATTATTACTACCTAAGTATGGCAAAGAAGGAATTATTTGACCATCGTTATTGTCCTTCGTACTGCTACTACTACGTGAAGGACGATAGTTCTCCTCACAGATATCCTCATCATCATCAATGTAGTCATCCTCATCATCATCCTCATCATCATCATCATATTTGTTTGACAAGTAGTCTTCGTCTTCTTTTTCCTCCTCCTCCTCCTCATCATAGTCTGAAAAGAGTTCATTGTCACAAATTGTTCCATTCCCACCATCATATATGGATACTAAATCCTGCGGGGAGTAATAGTGACTCATGACACTTTGACTGAGAGTAGGCCGTGGTGGTTGCTCTTGTTGCTGCTCTAGAGCGAGCCGCGCAGTAAACGACTTTGACAGCACGCGTTCCTCGGTCCAATTATTTGCTCGATGGTGGTACATAATACCCACTAATGAATCATCATCGGCCGCCTCTAAGCAATTATTGTTGTCACAACATGTTACTATTCCATCAACTACGTCTTCTCTACTACTACTACTACTGTTGGTGCTACGACGACGAATATCTTCCAATGATAATGACGCTGCCGCCTCAGAAAGTGTTCTACTCGTTGGACTGAGTGGTGGTCGTGCAGCTGCTGACGATGCCGTACTATCATCTTGTTGAAGGTTCATCATCATCACTCGGAAATTAGAGCAGCCTTCCCGCCCGCGCAGTGTCCTAGCAAAACACCATTTGAGAGTCAATCCGTTACTCACACGGTGCGGCACGAACTAATCTATCGATTGCATCAGCGAGTGTAAGGTAGACAAACCTTTTGGCTACCATGAGTGACAACGATTATGAAGAAGATGATGAATTCTACGATGAAGATGAGGGCCACCTATCCATGACGGATCCCGGCGACGAGATTCCAAGTTTACGTATACTCTGTTTGAATGCCATTCAACCTGTATCCGTGAATGTTGAAACGTCTGCTTCTGAGATGTATATGATGGAGTGGGTGGTTCGAGCAAGAGCTGCAGTTCGCACAATCCAGAACTTCTACTGGCGTCATATTTACTTACGAAAATTGAGCTTATTATTTACTGGATTAGCAACTGGAACGAGATTTGAGTTTCCCTTTTGCGGTATTTGTCGTATTCGACGAACAATGGATCGCTGCGAGATGACGTCGCAAGAACCCCCAAACACTTGTTTCGTCACTTGTGATCGCTGCAAAACCATGTACCCGAATCATCCGAAGGCGATGGGGACGCACTGGTGTGAACACGAGCGTGAAACATTGGAAGCTTGCTACCATCATAAGGGTGTTTGCGATGGGTCTATTCATAGGTTTCGTGGCTTTCTTTTACGAAGATGATGATGGTTGAGAGGGATGTACCAACCAAGTCGTCGTGAAGGGAGGAGTTTGCAGTTTGCGTCACACTGGTGCAGTAGTGAAACGATGCAGCCACGGGGGGATGTGCCAGTGGAGCCGTTAGGAAAGGCGGAGTCTGTGTCACGCATGGTTCAAAGCTGAAACGATACAAGCTTTGAGAAATGTGCCAATCAAGCACAGAAGGGAGGCGTTTGTTGGATACATTATGGCGCTAATACTAATAAGGGGGAGATGAAGCGATGCAACCATGAGGAATGTACCTACCAGTCGAGTACAGAAGGGTAGAAGAGAATGTATCACACATGGTGCCATGGTGAAATGATGCGGCCACTAGGGATGTTCCAAACACGTCGTGAGAGGAGGAGTTTGTAGGACTACATGGTGCAATAGATGAAACGGTGTAGTTATGAGGGATGTACCAATCAATCTAATTTTGGTGGTTCTTGTTGGAGACACGGGGGTTAGAAAAAGATATGCAGTCATGAGGGGTGTAACAGTGCATCTCGTAAAGGTGGTGTGTACGTATGAGACATGGGGTCACAGTAAAATGTTGCACTTATGAGGGATGTTTGACAGCCTATGTAAAATTATGTGGACTTTGTTTCCGTCATGCTGACACCCAAGCGAATTTGCACTCTCCACGAGGGATGCTCAAACCAGGTTCAGAGTAAAGGACTTTGCCACCGCCACAAAGGTATTTTGTGTAGCCATGAGGGGTGTACCACCATCATCTCTGTAAGGAAAGGACGTAGTTGGAAAACATGGGGGAAAGCCATAGTGTGATGGACAGTAAAGCGAATATGCAGTCATGAGGGGTGTGTCACCATCTCTTCAATGAAAGGACTTTGTTGGAAGCACAGTGGGAAAGCCAACAAAGTCGAAGAATGCAAGCCACGAAGACTGATATTATATATTTCTTAATCATTAACTACTACCTTACATTCCCATAAATCATTCAATCGTTTCGGTGCACCATTAATATTATCATCCTCCGCTGTCAAACCTCCAAATATATACATTGTCTCTCCATCCATACCCACACATCCATCGGCATAACCTCTTGCCTCTGGCCACGATGGCATATAGTCTTCTACTAATCCTACATCTAGCTCCAATTGTGAAGTAGGGCCGGATAATACATCAAGTATTGTACCACTCGTCCCATCAAGTATGACAATGTCATTTTCGAATGATGGTGAATCAACTTCACCACCAAATATCAAACATCGATTTAACTTTGGGAATGATCCAAAGCAAGATGCACTACGTTTACTCAATTTGTTGTTACATAATATATCATCATCATCCGAAGACAATCCATTCAATTCCCATGACGCAGTAGAAGCAGAGTAGATATGTCCATCAACAATCGTTGATTCTTCATTATTATTGTTGTTGTTGTTGTTGTTGTTGTTGTTGTTGTTGTTGTTGTTGTTGTGATGATCTCCTCCTTCTCCTTCTACTGCAGCTGCAAATACCGCAATCCGACTATCATAATTTCCCGGTGTCTTATTCAATGATAACATTGCTGGTCCAGCCCCCCCCGAGAGTAAATGTGACTTGCCCAACGGTGTCCATGTTTCATGTATGGTATCAAATTTCCATAAATCATTCAGCCGATACTGCCGTTGATCATTATCAGAGTCGTGTTTATCATCGGCAGCGGTGCTGCCGCCACATCCACCGAATAGATATAATGAATTATTAATCGTAATCATCCGATGATGTGATCGTGGCATTGGTACGACAGCATTACTATCATTACTTTTTGTGGTTTGAACTTGTGTCCATTTGGCAATTAATTCATCATCATCGTCATCATCGCGTATTATTTCAAGTTTCCACATATCATTCAGAGTCTGTTGATTAGTACCAATCCCACCCATGACGTAAGTAATATTTCCCACGGATGCCTGAGAATGTCCGACCCTTGGTGGCGGTACTGCTGCTGTTATTGTATCATCCGTAGCGGATGTTGATGATGAATGGTGGGGGATAGATTTCCACTGCCATCGATCATTCTCGGTGGGATGATCGAATGGATATTTCCACACGGTTGATGGTCGCGACGCCGATTTCGTGGACGTACGTTCGGCGAGCCATAATGCTTGATGTGTACGATCAGCAACGGGCGTCATCGGTGTTACTTCTCCACCGTATAGTACTAGACGCGTCCCACATGACAATGCCGAGAGACCGTGGGATGAACGAGGTGAGGGCGTGATGTTGAGGATGGGGTCTGGTGTTACATCAATCCGTCGAAAACGAACGGACGTTGATTTAGTCCTCGTAGAAGTAATCGTCGTCGTCAGGTTGCTGCTACGGATGATTGGAATGATACGGTTCTTCACGAGGACGTGGCTGCTCTTAGTAAAGCCAAACCCCAGGGGGGAAAGGACACTGTTGGACAGCATGGTCGCCCACTGGTGGTTACGACTGCAACGCTGTCTGGCTACAGGCCTTCGGCGTATGAAGACTCCCTTTGGGTTAACCCTTTCCTCAGTTTACCGCCATGAAAAAATCGGCGAACTCTCACAAGATTGGCGGCCGACCTTCCTGCCGATACTGACAAGACTCGTGTTGTCGGCAATCCGAGACAGCGAGATTCAACGTACTGCCTCATCAGCCCGTCCATCATCGATATCTCGCTTGGCGATGTCATCTGACGACGACTCTTCGTGCAGTTCTCGTAGCCATGATATGACTCGGATTCTGGGGTTTCGAGTGGGTCCGATAGATCTTGCATCATTGACAGTGATGATGGTGACTCCAATAGCGAAAAAAGTGAACACAGTGCTCTATTTGATACTACTGGTTGGGACTCCGACGAGTCCAGCGCGTCGGGTGGTGATGCGGTTGATCAGGACGACGCCCAAGATGATGAAAGATCTGAGCAAAATGAGGAGAATTTGGAGGTTCCGGTAGACGACGCCGAGGAGGACGAAGAAGCACCAATTAAGCCGCCAAAGGGTAGGTCCATTGCCCACCACCATCTTAGAGATGGGACTGTGGTATACCTCTCCTTCGACATTGAAATTGGCGGAATAATTGCTGGGATTATACAATTATCGGGGGAGCTAGTGAGAATTATGATTGTACCTAGTGCGAAAGGTGTAGCAGGAGACACTGCCACGGAAGTTGAGCGTATACCAATTACATTCAATAGTTATGTAAAACCATGGACAGATGTGTGGGATCAAAATTGTATTGATGTACATCAGATTCATCCTACTGACGAGAGGATTACATCAGCCGACAGCATCGACCATGTCTGGCAGCAATTTTCAGCTTGGCTATCACGGAATATACGGCGGACGGATACTGTCATCCTTGTTGCATGGAATGGACAGTCTTGCGACCTCAAATGGCTATGGACACTCACCCAAGCGCCTGGCTCACGGTTATCATTCCCCAATCAAATTAAATACTTTCTTGATCCATCTAAAGTAATTGCTCATTTCAAATCATGTGCACTCAATAAGTCGAAGTCGAAGGTTGGTGGCTACGATGTGGCGTCAATGTATAAGTTTGTCAATGGTGGCAGAAATTTGAATGGTGCACATGACAGCCTTGTTGATGTCAAGGCCCAGACTGACATCCTTATTAGCCCGCAATTCATCCCATTCATCAATCGGTCTATGTCTGTCCAACATATTAGCGACATCTTCACTGCTACGCAACAGAATGACTTCCGGAGGGAACTTGAGCCAATGCGCCCGGTTCATAATCCATGGATTGAGCCCATTGATGTTGATTGGCAACCCAGCACACGTTATTCGTATACCGGCCATAACTCTGGCCCCAGTCTTGGTCCAACGAATCATATAAGAGACGTTGCTGTGGCTTCTGGAAGAGATCTGGCGAAATTATTCCATGCCATATTGCCAGTAAATTTCTAAGATGACTAAGTGCCCTAAGATTGGGGGTGACCGATGTGATCTCAATATGAATAGCGTTCAGCATTGCAGGATGTGTTACAGAGATCGCCCGAGTACTGAAACAAAGAATGAAAAACTGAAGGCATGCCGTAAGTCAAAGTTGGGTTGCCCTCTATGTAAGGTGCCAATTTGTAAATCATGCTGGCCAACATATGAACACAACATATAGATAATTTCATGCAATAAATCAGCTTAGTCTTTAAAGTATACATAGATTGCATATTATTCTTCCCGATCGTTGTGTATTATATACGGGTGTATAGTTTGACGGAAATCACCTTTATTTACCGTAATATTTGCTGAAAACAACAACTTCCGATGTCTTGCACAACATATTAGCCGACTATGTGTCGATCGGCGTCAGCGGAGGTCAGCAGAGATCATGGTGCCGGGGTGGCGGCGGCGGCCTCATTTTTGTGTGGCGTCTCTTGTGAGTTGTGACAACAAAGCAAAAACCGAGTGAAGTACCAACTGGCCTCACCCAAGATATCGGCCATAACTATGCGGTTAATGGACCGATATACACAATCCGAGGATACGAATCGATAGCCAAGAAGGTATAGATCAGGTTTGTATTCTAGATTATTTCGATCGGACCAATATTGACGGAGATATTAACCGTCAAAGTAGAAAGAGGTCACAAAGAGGCTACAACTGAGGAAAGGGTTAAACTGGTCTAGAGAGGTAGTAATAATATCTAATTTTTTAAGTTGTTCTGGACACGACTGAAAAGTAAAGTTGCGAATCAATTAACGTACGAAGCAAGATACGACCACCAACTCCGAACGTGCTCTTGCCAGAAAGTACGTCAATGTCTCCGCCGTTGCCTTGCTCGGACGATCCGCCATCCAATCGAATAGCACCAGCCGCTGATTGGGTAGTGTTACCAGTGGAGATGACAACTGAAAAGGTATTTATGATTGTGATGAGTTGTTCAGAATAGGGAATACTAGTGGTAGAAAGCAAAGAGGCAAGATTTACATACCCGATCCAGAATACTCCGTTCCACTTGATGATCCCGAGCTTATCATGACATTCGCGGCCGCCGAGCCGATCATGGTCGCCCTTTGTGACAATGTGTCACAAAGGGCGGGAAACAGGAGGTGACCCCAATCGAAATCATGGAATGTTGTTATCGCATCCTCGCCTTGTACCGCTTCGTTCCCCTCGTCGAGTTGCACGATGATCGCCTCGTCGAAGACGATGACGTTAGCCAACAACTAAAGCAGCTACAAAATGAATTGCTATTGTCACTGCGTAAACACGACGTGAAAGGGACGATACTGCTCGCACCGGAAGGGATTAACGGAACGATCTGTTATCCATTCACCCCACGTGATGACAACACTCGAGATGATAATGACGACGGAGATCTAGTACATCAATATCTAACATCGCACCCTACCTTTGGTGGTCCACTATTACGAACACGAACATCCATCTCGAAGGAAGGACAGGCATTCCAGCGTCTTAAAGTGAAGATTAAAAACGAAATTGTTACTATTGGCCGTACTACTAAATGTTTAGCTAATCCATTGGCAACAAAAGGACAATATATTACACCTGCCGAATGGGACGAATGTGCAATATTAGACCCAAACGTTCTAGTTATTGATACACGTAATTCATATGAGATTGATATTGGAACATTCCATGGTGCGATTAATCCAAATACGAATGAATTTCATCAATTACCCACCTATCTTGCAACTATGGCAAAAGAATATGATTGGCAAAGTGGTAATACTGATAATGAGGAAAGTGATGAGAGGGAGGAAAAGAAAAATGATGGCTCGGGTGATAAAGGAGGTAGTGCGACGTCGTCGAGAGGATACATTTCAGAAGGAAGAAACAAACTACCACCACCACCCAAAGCCATTGCCATGTTCTGTACCGGTGGGATACGATGTGAAAAATCAACATCCTACGCTATACAATCAGGACTATTCCCGACAGGATTGCCCATTTATCATTTAGAGGGGGGGATATTGGCATACTTGGATTATATTGCCACTGAAAAGAAGAAGAAGCAGCGTGAGGTAGATGACGCTGATGACGGACGAACTACTGATGAAGAAGAGCAGAAGAAGGTGTCGACATTTGAAGGAGAATGCTTTGTATTTGACAAACGTGTCGCAGTAAGTGAAGGACTGAAGCCAACAATAAAGTATGTTTCTTGTCATGGCTGCAGAGGACCGATGGACCGTCGATTGCTTGAAGAATCGTTGACACCCACGTCATCGTCCTTAAACGATGATGATGATGATGATGTTGAAATTGAGCGTTTTCGAATATTGACACAAGGAATAGTTAACCTCCCTTTGCTTCGATACGATGGATTAACGAAGCGATATTATCTACCAGGATTGACATGTCCACGATGTCACGCTACTACGACTAGGGAATCGTTGGAACGATTCATCGAGAGAGAACGACAGGTTGAGATTGCAAAAAGAGAGGGCAAATCGCATTTTCAAGATTTGGGCGTGTGTCCTAAAAATAATGATTTCTAATGCAAAATACATATCCATAGTACTAGAATTCTTCTACCTACTTAGTCAATTGTTACGTTCCTTGAATTTGATAGAGCATTAAAATGAATTGGAATCAATGCTCTTATTTGAGCTGTATCAATAAAATCGGTACATGGTTCGGCTGCACGTATGTTATCATTCTCAACCTTTATCTTCCCAAGGCCACAAGCGAAATGAAAACTCTTTCGACCCTGCATCGTTTGCTGTACTTCTAGTGATGAAAGTGATGACATGGCACTTTGTTCTAGTAGAGACATTCGACTGGCAAGAATTGTGTTATTTGTCATCCAGTTTGATAGAGCAGCCTCTCTTCCTTCAGGTTGGGTCCCCCATAGAAAATACAGCACACCAAGTTGAAGTGAACTATTTTCCTCTAACAATTGGTCATATCTGGTAGTCCATTCCTGTGAAAGCGGATTGGACTTTTCATATGCATTACCAGGAGAGACAATGACAAGATCGCTCTTCCATTTAGTTATCAAATGTGTAACATTAATCTGATCATTAAATGTGGCTGCAAAGATGAATGCAATGCGTAAACATTTCTGAATACTATAATCATCGCCACATGGACAATCTTTGAATGGTTTAGGATCATCAAATGTTGTATTCTCGTATACGGCAAAGAAGTCCGACGCTGTACCATTCTTATGCAATCTCCATTCATAAGACTTTACAATTCCTCGTGCTTTTGCTGCACCATCCGCATGAGCCTCAACAAATGCTTCCATTCCACGAAAACCGTGAATAGTCGCAGTAAATATATTTCGTATATGACTATCTCCAATCATGGTAATAGTAGTCTGGCATTGTGTATGCTGAGTCCATGCAAATGGACTCAATGGTGCAGCAATGCATGACTTTGGGACCCACTCTTGATCAAAACCCACGCCAATATATTCACCACCACTAATGTATTCCTCCATTGTTTTGCACCGTTTTTTTAGCAACGAGGTATCATTATTGTAACGATGTATCCCAAGACGACGAGGCAAGGGTGGTTGCTGATCTTCTGTGAATGGTCCAGCAATCCATCGTCCTGAAGTCGGTAAAAGGCAGTACCTTGGCTTCATCTTTACTCCACCGCAGTATTGAGTTCCATCGGCTGTTACGCTAATGGGAGACATGTTATCAATGCCACAGTGTATTGTTGCATTTGCCAATCGAAAATTTGGGATGCACTTAGTACTATCTTCTGCATCGTTGGTTGCTGTCAAGTCCGGCTGCCATCTCATATGTACCCAATGCGACGACTGTGAGACATTATTTACTTTCTTCATTGATGTATTATCATTGAATTCATTGAGAGTATGTGTCATTGGTTTCATTGCCACAATGATGTGATATAGAATGCATGTTGCCACGAGATACTCCATTAGTGCACGATTACATCCAATGCTTGCGACCCGGCGGACCTGAGTGTTGATCATCATGATGTGCCCAACTAGCTCTAGAGGAGTGATCATTTTAAGGAATGACTCATTTTAAGGCCACGGACATACAGTACGTTTGGGGTCAAGATGTAGATCGGTTTTTAAAACTCGGGAATTTCGCTTCGACTACTTAACACATATGAT
>Ga0247832_1007309_pt1 | contig 11586 bp, 8 predicted proteins | sample LaCruzMarch2015__10_FD_192407 | JGI IMG/M metagenome (GOLD analysis project Ga0247832, IMG submission 192407) | Freshwater microbial communities from meromictic Lake La Cruz, Castile-La Mancha, Spain - LaCruzMarch2015_4m | ecosystem: Environmental > Aquatic > Freshwater > Lake | place: Spain...
TGAGGCCAATGAATTGGGACAGGTTGCCTCCTTGCATTCTCAGATTGGCGAAAGAGTGGACACCGACTATGTCTGCGTTTGTATAGGGGTTAAACCTAATATTAATTGCCTGGAAAATACAAATATTTATACCAATCATGGGGTTTTAGTGAACGACTGTTTGCAAACAAATATTCCTTCTATTTATGCAGTGGGCGATTGTGTGGAATACGCCGAGCCTTCTTTTGGCAGGAAATCAGTGGAAACGCTTTGGTACACCGGAAAACGGATGGGCGAATATGTAGGAAGAAATATTTTACTCGATCATCCTCAACGGTATCATCAAGGGATTTTCTTCAATTCTGCTAAATTTTTTGATCTGGAATATCAGATTTATGGGCATGTTCCATTGTCACCAGAGGAAAATTATGGGTCTGTTTTTTGGAAACATTCACAAAAGGATAAATCAATCCGTTTAGTTTATGACGCTGTTAGTGATGAATTTTTAGGATGCTGTGTGCTGGGTATTCGGTTCAGACAAGAAGTTTGTGAAAAATGGATAACTGAGAAATGGAAAATTACTGAGGTATTGCCCGCATTGCCAAGTGCTAATTTTGATTCGGAATTTTCAGCCAGGTTTGAAATGGAATTACTAAACATATATAATAATAAAATAATATGACAAGTATATTAAAGTGGAGCCAATGGATACTTAGCCATGAGGTCAAGAATGAGAAAGGGGTATGGTTTAATAGTCTGTCAAACAGAGGCATCGTGGGTTGGTTACTCGCTTTGTTTCTTTCTTTTGGGTACATTACTTTATATTTTTTTCCTGAATGGCTGGGTCTTGGACAAAAAGGAATGCCAAATACTGGATTTATCGCCTGGTTTGACAAAATAAGTATTTTTTTTAACGGGTCAGTAGCTTCTCAATGGTTTGTTTATGGATTTTTATACACCTTGATTATTTTATTGATGGGAATAAAATTTATCATTAAGTATAAAAATAATAATTATCAGGTTATTAGAACCTTGTCCCTTCTGTTTTTCCAATTGTGCTTTGCTTTTATTATTCCAGAAATAATGGCTTCTTTGAATCAGCCCGCTATGGATTTAAAGAATATGTGGCCTTTAAATTATTATTTCTTTTTTGACTGGAACATTAAGAAACTGCTAAGCTCTGGCTACTTCGGCTTGTTTTTAATGTTTTGGGGATTAGCCCTGACCTTTATTATTTCCCCAGTGTTGACCTATTTTTATGGAAAAAGGTGGTATTGCTCCTGGGTTTGTGGATGTGGCGGCTTAGCAGAAACGGCAGGAGATCCATTTCGACATTTATCCGATAATTCAGAGACTGCATGGAAATGGGAGCGACGCATCATTTATCCCATTTTATTTATTGTGTGTTTAATGACATTGGCCATTTTAGATAGCTTTTTTAGAAAAAATCCTGCAACCTATTGGATTACTTTCTCGCATTTTAAAATAATAATCCTTCTTCTTTTAGCAGGTATAATTGCCCTTGCCGCATGGAATAAGGGTTGGTTGAAAGGAATTTCGACATTCGGTAAATGGACGATTATCTCTCTGGGCATCGTGCTGTTTATGGGCATCATTTTTTCATGGTCGTATAATAAGCCTGTCCTTTGGATTAATGCTTTGAAATTGAGAGAATGGTATGGATTTTATGTCGGGGCTATTTTTTCAGGCATAATAGGCGTTGGTTTTTACCCTCTGATGGGAAGCAGGGTTTGGTGCAGGTTTGGTTGCCCAATGGCCGCTATACTGGGTATTCAACAGCGGTTTTTCAGTCGCTTCCGCATTACCGTAAATGGTGGCCAATGTATCTCCTGTGGCAATTGTTCAACCTATTGTGAAATGGGTATTGATGTCAGGTCTTATGCCCAAAAAGGCGAAAATATAGTACGTTCATCCTGTGTAGGGTGTGGAATATGTGCCGAAGTTTGTCCAAGAGGGGTTTTAAAACTTGAAAATGGCCCTTTATTCGTTGAAGATGGAAAAATTAAATTTTAGTTCCAACTGATTTTTTTTGTGCTTATCCATCGGAAACTTACGTACCAATAGTAAAGGAAAAATAGAAAATCCATAAGTATTGCCTTATGGATTAAGTCTTTGCATTCCATTTTTCTCATGAGAAGGATCGAGTTTGGCAAAAATATCGCCAAGCGAAAAATGAATAGGTATATAGCCGCCTGGGTGTTGTAAAATACTAGGAAAAATAAAAAGGGGTAAAAAATGGCCTGACTTATGGCCAACAGACTCAATAGCCATTGATGATTCGATTTATAATAAGCCGACGAGGAGATATGTCTTGTTTTTTGCTTAATAAAATCGGGTAATGTCGCTTTAGGCAGTGACATGACCATGGCTTTTTCTGTAAACTGAAGAGCAGTATTTTGGCAGGTGGCCATTGCATTGACAGCAATGTCATCGTCGCCAAAGGATATTTTTTCAAATTTTTCTTTATCCACTTTTTCCAGAAACCTACTTTTCCGATAGGCCATATTTCTTCCCACACCCATGTAGGGCATACCTAATTGGGTGAAAGTGCCATAAATAACGGCCGTCATAAAGGTTTCGTATCGAATGAAATCATTTAAACATCCATTTTCCTTTTGATAGGGACTATAGCCGAGTATGATATCCGTTTTGTCATTGCATTTGGCCGCTAATGAACGCAACCACTGATTACTTTTGGGATAACAATCGGCATCAGTAAAAACGAGCCATTCATATTTTGCCTGTTTTATGCCTTCCTGTAATCCCTGTTTTTTTCCTTCTCTATCTTTATTTTGCATGTGTATGACCCTAAGATTGTGGTATTGAGCCATAAAATGGTCTAAAACTTCAAAGGAATGGTCGGTTGAATCGTCATTTATTACTATTATCTCAAAATTAGGATAATCTTGAATTAAAATATGGGGTAAAAATGTCGATAAATTGTGCGCCTCATTTCGGGCAGAAATGAGGACGGTCAATGGCTCAAGTGTGGTTGTTCCATAAGTTTCTGACTCTTTTATACCTTTTCTTAAAAAGTAGGTCGAAAGCCAAAACAAGAGTTGTACGGTGCCAATAAATAATGAAATAAGGTAAATGAGATTCAATCCAGGGCGATTTTAATTTTTTCTGCTTCTTCATGCCAGATTTCAACCACTTCATTAAATCTGCTTTCAAGGTCCCTCTTTATTTTTTTGTTAAAGTTCCTTTTCCAACGGTAGTAATAAACAAGGTCATGAATATTTTTTTCATATTTAAATAAAAACCAGGCACTTGGAGGTAGTAATAATACATTGATGAAGGCAAGGTTGAGTGAAATATATTTTGATGTTAAAAAAAATTGAAAACTATAAGCAATAGGAGCAAGGACAATGGCGGCCAGTATCTTGACGGTCGAGTTATATCCTACATATAGATTTAATTTATTCTTAATCCAGCGGGGAATCCAAATCGCTATGAAATGATTTAAGAGAGAATAGGCATAAAAGGGGAAACCAAAGAAAGCAAGTAATATTTTTTCCTTCAAAGGAAAGGTATTATTATATATCTGTGATTGTATTTTTAATGAAAGCTTGAATTCAGAAAGCAATTTGGTAAATCCAGTAAATGTTTTTTTCCATAATAGAAAGGAGATACCTCTGGCATCTTCCCATTTCCTGATATGCTCCAGCGTAGATCGGTGTGTATCAAAAACAGTGGTTTCCTGTTGATTTATTTTTCCATAAAAAAGGGATTCAATATCCAGTAAAAGCGCTTCTTCATCCAGGTCTGTTGTATGAATGACTAAAGATCCAAGGACAGATTGTAGTTCAGCCGTTAAATCTTTTATAGTTTTTTGATTATTATATTCATAATCAACAAGATATTGGCTAAAAGGAATTGATTCGCCAACAATAACCTCTAAGTCAAAGCCATGCTTGTCATGTTTTTCATAATTCAGGCCTATGGGCAAAATAAATACCTCTTTTCCCATTGCATGCCCTGTTATAGCTTGAAATCCGATGCGGGCAAAACCAGTTTTCAATGGTCTGAGTACTCTTTCCATGTAACTTGTTCCTTCAACGGCAATGTAAATATTTCCACCCGATGCAAGATGCTTACTACTTTGGTCAAAAGCAGCTGAGTTATCCAGCGTTTTGACACCTGTATCTTCAAATCTTTTTATCTCAATGCAATAGAGATATCTTAATATTTTGGCAATCAGTGGGTTTTTAAAAAGACTGGCATTGGCAAGGAAAAAAATGGGTTCATTCAAATAAGCAGCAATAATTACCGGATCAATGAGTGTGTTAGGATGGTTGCTTACGACAATAGTAGGGCCTTTTAACTTAAAGTTTTCTTTGTTTTTGACATATACTTTCCTAAAATAAGTAAGCAGGACAAATTGGGCTAAAGAGCGAAGTATAAAATAAATGAAAGATTGTAGCCTGGACAAAATGATAATAGTTAGGGTTAAAAATTATTTATTCGAAAAATGAGAATCATTTTTTAAAAAGTTGCTAAAAAAGTAGTAATTTTTGAGGTAACAAACGAATTAATTATGGTTTTTAATGCAGAAAGGGTGTTGGTATTACTTTTTTCCTTTTTTTCTTCGCTGATGATGGGGCAAAATGGGAAGGACGAATTACAACCAGCCCGGCATCAGAATTTATTATTTGAAGAACTGGCTACCACCTGGGACGAAGCAATTCCCCTGGGAAACGGTATGTTAGGTGCGCTTATCTGGGAAAGGGAAGGAAAGTTAAGGTTTTCGTTGGATAGGGCCGATTTGTGGGATCTTCGACCTACAGCTAACCTCGATCATAAAAACTGGAATTTTAAGTGGGTAATAGATCGTTGGAAAAATAATAAATATGAAGAAGTTCAGCAAATGTTTGATCTTCCCTATGATAGAGATCCCGGACCTTCAAAGATTCCGGCGGGAGCTTTAACCTTTGATATACAATCAAAAGTGAAACGCGTTGAGCTGTTTCTCAAACAAGGGCTTTGCGAAGTTGAATGGACAAATGGTATGACCCTGGAGACTTTTATTCATGCGTCTAAACAAGAGGGCTGGTTTAAATTTTCTAAAATACAGGGAACTGTTTTACCTGAATTGATTCCACCTCTTTATAATGTAGACTCAAAATCGGGGGAGGATAATCCGGTAACGGGACAAGATTTAAGACGATTGGGTTACCCAAAAGGGTTTCTGCACAAGGAAAAGGAGTTTATTTCCTACACCCAGGAGGGTTGGAATGGTTTTACTTATCGTATCAATGTTCAATGGACATCGGAAGGAGATGTTTTGACAGGGATTTGGAATATTCAGGTGATTAAAACAAATACAGACGACCATCTGCCTGCAGCGCAGCCCTTAGAACAAATTGCAGCTGATTCTTATAATAAAGGATTAAATATTCATAAAAATTGGTGGTTAGACTATTGGGAACAATGTAGCATAAATATCCCTGATAGTATTTTAATGAAACAGTGGTATCTCGAGCAGTACAAATTTGGTGCTGCCTCGGGTAATGGCGCTCCTCCCATTTCTTTACAAGCGGTCTGGACGGCAGATAATGGTAAATTACCTCCCTGGAAAGGTGATTTTCACAACGATTTGAATACTCAACTAAGTTATTGGCCAGCGTATAGTGCCAATAAATTAGGCCAATCGATGGGATTTATAGATTGGCTGGAGAAAAATAAACCTGTTTTTGAATCCTATACCAAACAATATTTTCAAACAAATGGGATCAATGTTCCTGGCGTTTCTACTTTTGCAGGTAGTCCAATGGGTGGCTGGATTCAATATTCTTTTGGGCCAACGGTTTCGGCTTGGATTGCCCATCATTACTATTTGCAATGGCGCTACTCTATGGATAGAACCTTTTTATCGGAAAAAGCTTATCCCTGGCTGGAAAAAGTAGCTATTTATTTAAAGGAAGTTTCCCTTTTAGACGAAAAAGGAATAAGAAAATTACCCCTTTCTTCTAGTCCTGAAATTTTTAATAATTCACCCAAGGCCTGGTTTTCAACCATGACCAATTTTGATTTAGGCTTGGTGAAATGGCTTTTTTCCAAAACAGCGGAATTGGCCACCGAGCTCGATATGCCAGAAGAGGCCATAAAATGGCAAAAAATGGGAAGGGAATGGGGTGAATTAGATGTAGAGTATTCATCGGGCCTCACCTTTGCCAAAGATTTTCCGTATGATGCCTCTCACAGACATTTTTCACATTTAGTAGCCTTCCATCCACTAGGATTGGTGGATATTTCAAATGGGGAAAAGGATAAACGGATCATTCAAAACACTATAAATACGTTAGATAAATATGGTTCAAGTCAATATTGTGGCTATTCTTTTGCCTGGCTTGGCAATCTAAAAGCCAGAAATTTTGACGGGATAGGCGCAGCAAAAGTCCTGCGTATTTTTGCTGAGCATTTTTGTCTGAAAAATAGTTTTCACGCCAATGGCGATCAATCGAAACTTGGCTATTCGACTTTTACTTACCGACCCTTTACCCTAGAAGGAAATTTTGCCTTTGCCGCGGGCGTACAAGAAATGCTCCTGCAGAGCCATGCAGGTTTTATTCATCTATTTCCCGCCATTCCGTCAGATTGGAAACAGGTTTCTTTTCGACAAATGAGAACAGAGGGTGCTTTTTTAGTATCTGCTAATATCGTGAATGGGAAAGTTAAAGAGGTTCAAATTGAGGCAACTGTAGCTGGAATGACTAAAATTAAAAATCCATTTGGCACTCAAATTATTCGAAGTTCTCACCCTTATGAAAAGCAAAATGATTATTTGATTTTTAATTTACGTCAGGGAGAAATACTTAAATTATCTCTTTGATTAGCTCTGAAAATCCAATAAGCATTGTTTGATTTGTTCGTTGAAATGGTTTCCATCATTTCCATGAAAAACTACCGCTACAGGCAAAACGAAGATGGGAAGATTCTCTTTTTCTATAAAATCTTTGTGTAACCACATTCGAGTGGCATCTTTTTCTGTGGTGAGGATGATTTTTTGGGAACCTTCCATTTCATCCAGCTTTTTTCGAAGTTGTGCCATTTCGTAGTGGGTGAAATAGTGATGATCTTCATGTGCCTGATGTACTAAGAAGGAGGTTCGTGGTTTTAAATAATCCTCTAAATATTGAACAGACGCGATAGCTGTTACTAATAAAACAGAGGGGAGCTGATGGGGAAACCATTTTATCTCCGGATTGAATAAGTGATAAGGATTTCCATATTTGAAGGAGGAAAAATATACTTTCTGATGAGGTAATGGATTTATTTTACTCAAATAATCTTCCCTGATTTCCTCCGTTAACCTTTCAGGACATTTACTTACGATCAACACATCAGCTCTTTTATAAGCATTTCTCCATTCTCTTAGTCTTCCAAAGGGTAGTAGATAATCGGAAAAAAAGGGTTGCTGAAAGGTAGTCAGTATAATATCGAGTTCAGGCTTTATGGCTCTGTGTTGAAAAGCGTCATCAAGTAAAATCACTTGTAAAGCAGGGTTTATGGCGACCATTTCAGAAACGCCACTTACTCTGCTTTCACAAACAGCAACAGAAACATCGGGAAATTTACTTTTGATTTGCAAAGGTTCGTCACCAGCTTCATCTGATTTTAAATAGGGTTCAACCCAAATAAAGCCTGTACTTTTCCTATTGTAACCTCTGCTTAAAACTCCTACCTGGACATAGTTTTTCAAATATTGAACTAGATACTCCACATGGGGCGTTTTTCCTGAACCTCCAACGGATAAATTCCCAATGGATAAAATAGGGAGGCTAAATTTTAATGGTTTGATTATTTCTGTCAGATACAAAAATCTATGAATACTCACCCCAAATCCATAAAGTAGAGATAATGGGAGTAAAAGAAATCGAACGAATAGATGTTGAAGCATTTTACTGTTATCTTTATTCCGAAATGCAATGTATATGAAAGCGATGATTTTTGCCGCAGGACTGGGAACCAGGTTGCGACCTCTAACCAACAATATTCCTAAAGCTTTAGTTCCCTTGAATGGTATTCCCTTATTGGAATTGGCCATTAGAAGATTAAAATACTATGGTTTCAATGAAATAATTATTAATGTGCATCACTTTGCTGACAAAATAATGGCATTTCTTGAGGAAAAAAATAATTTTGACATTGAAATCCATATTTCTAACGAAGAAAAAATACTTCTTGACACAGGGGGAGGCCTAAAAAATGCTGCCTGGTTTCTGAAAGACGAACCGTTTTTAGTGGTTAATGCAGATATTGTTACCAGTCTAAATTTGGCTGAAATGGTTAAATTTCACCAGGAACATTCCTTTTTGGCTACACTAGCCGTTCAAAAAAGAGAATCTTCCAGGCAAATGATGTTCAATGAGCGAAATTTATTAAGTGGATGGAAAAATCATCAAACGGGCGAAGAAATTATTTCCAGGCAAATAGAAAATCCAACCTTCTATTCCTTTAGTGGTATCCATGTCATTAATCCTGAGATTTTTGAATTAATGCCGGAAGAAGAAATATTCCCAATTATGCCTTTTTATTTATCTGTCGCGTCAAACAAGCGAATAGGAGCATTTGATCATACTGGTGATATTTGGGAAGATGTTGGTAAGCTGAATGCCATTGAAAAGGCGGAGGGATTATTATCTATGATTTCAGGTATTTCCACGTAGGATGGCATGGCCGATAGAACAAGAAAGGCAACGTAGTTTATCACAATACTCGTTTTTCAAGTGGATCAAACTTTGGCTTTCTGCGGCTGAAATGGGAATGATACCCATTTTTTTCCATTCTCGTATCAGTAGGTTATCTTCAGCTTCAAGATCATTTAACAGATCAATGGCGTGTTCTTTAACATTGGGAAGCTGGTAAATTTCTGAAAATAGAAATTGAAATGGAATAACAAAGTTTATGGCTATTCGTTGAATTAAATCGTGTCCTGCTGCAGCACTCGTTTGGGCTGATATTTTTCCAAATCTAAAATGATTTTTCCAATAAAGGGAGGTACGAATATCAAAAAAGGCATAGAGTTCTGCTTTGCTTCGCAACTGAATAATTTTACTTTTGATATGTTCTGTTTGAAAAATGAAACCCGCCAATGCAGCCATTCGCTTTTCAGGAAAACCGGAAGGTCTCATTCGCATATATCGCCATTGTCCTCTGGGAATAGGGGTTAAATCATATTTTTGTTTTTGAAAAAGGTACTCATCTTTTAATTTTATTTGATATTCGTCCGACAGTGCCTCTTTCTCTTCACCCAAAAGATTGGCCTGACCAAATAAAATGGCCTCAATCTGGAAAAGATTTTGCAGTCGCTGGAGTTTTTTAATATCTATGCTTCTCGCTACCTGTAGGAAGGGTTCGGTATTGACAATAAGACCCATATTATAGGCAAGACGTTGAAAAGCAAGTTGTTCCCAATCTCCGTTTAAAAGAGTGTAATGTTCTTTTAACACAGCCGTTTTTGATTCTATCCGCTCAACAGAAAGGGTTTCCAGCCATTTTCGTTTTACAAGGGGTGAAACATGAGGCCAGTGAAAGGAACAGGGAAGCTTATCCTTATGGGTAATGAGTTGGTTGAATAGCAAGGATAAATTTGGAAAAATCCTATCCTTTAAGACCAGGCAAGGTATTTCTGATCCATCGGTGCGATAAATTTTGATAGTTTCCTCATAGACAACATGAAGAATCACATTATTATAATGCAAGTTGCCCGCGTGACCATGTTTTAACCAATCTGAGGTGGTCAGATGTATTTCAACCTGCCCAATCCACCTGACATCATCTATAATGAGGTGAGCCTCATAGAAGTCAGGCCCGGCATGGCTATTTAATTTCCCCACCCTTAAAATGGTCAGCGGATGTCCCAGAGTGGTTGTTAAGGAATGGGTGTTAAATTGTTGGTATTGCCAGACAAAATGGAGGAAATCTTCACGCATGATAATTTATTTTGCCTGTAATTTCCTCCTATTTTAAATGGTTTCAAAGGACAAATATCGCTAAATCCAACTTGTCAGAAAGCAGTATTCATTTCAGCAAAGTGATAAATATGAACGCCTGGTCTATTTGAAATTGCCGCATGATACATAGATTTTGCCACTTGTGCCGCCTCGATAGGCTTGTATATTGAAGGAACCAAAAAGGCGAGTGGTTTCATAAAAAGGGTAGAAATGATTTCGCCAATCCTGAATTCTTTTCTATTGCCTACTAAAAGGGATGGGCGAAAAATGGTTATGGAAGGTATGTTTCTTTTGACCACATAATCTTCAACTTCACCTTTTAATGCCAGATAAAAATTTCCGCTTTTACTGTCCGCACCCACGGAAGAAACCAATAAAAAGGTCGTTCCCCCGTTTTCCTCACAAAATTGAGCGGCCTTTTCAGGTATATCAACATCGATTTTTCGATAGGCTACTTTGTCCCCGTTTACTTGTTTCTGGGTAGTACCTACGGAACAAAATACAACATCGCAAGCACTCAGCGCATTTTTAAAAGACAAATCGTCAGAAAAATCAATGACTATGTTTTTAACTCTTTTATCATCAAACACCAAGTCACGACGCGTTATCACATAGATGTCTGCAAAATAAGTATCTTTTAAAAGAAGATTTAACAGTTGATTGCCAATTAAACCTGTTGCACCAATAATAGCCACATTTTTCTTTTTCATTAACTTCTTTTTTATATCATTAATTACATTGTAATGTAGTTGATTGTTGTGTTAAACATCTTTAGTTTTGTAAAATGAGTTATTTAACACAAGGATTTTTTTTTAGGTTTTTAATTAAATATTCCATTAACTTTGTTTTTGGATTTTAAGAATTTATTTAGCTGAATTTTTGAAAAATATGAGGGGCCAACTAGGAAATTATGGAATAATCCTAATGTATATTATTCCGATTTTTTTGTTTTTCGTTTTCCTGGAAAAAACGTATGCCTGGTATTTTAAAAAAGAGCCATTTAAACAAATGGATTTAATTTCGAGTCTCAGTGCTGGTTTTTCAAATTCGATTAAGGACTCTTTAGGTATTGTGTTCGTTATTGTGTCTTATGGTTTTATGGTATCAAAACTAGCTATTTTTGAGATAAAATCTACGCCGTTACTTTATATTACCGCCTTTATTATCCTTGATTTTTATGGCTATTGCACCCATCGGCTGGCGCACTCCATCAATTTCTTTTGGAATAAACATGCTATTCATCATAGTAGTGAAGAATTTAATCTGGCTTGTGCTTTAAGACAACCTGTAGCTCAATTTGTAAATTTATTCACTTTCATTCTTTTGCCGGCTGCTATTCTGGGAATTCCTGGACAAGTTGTCGCCATGGTAACTCCAGTTCATTTTTTCTTACAGTTCTGGTACCACACCGTTCACATTGGGAAATTGGGTTTTCTCGAAAAGATTATTGTCACCCCTTCTCATCATAGAGTTCATCACGCCATAAACCCTATTTATATTGACAAGAATCATGGTCAGATATTTATTATCTGGGATAAGTTATTTGGTACTTTTCAAGAGGAGTTAGACGAAGTACCACCAGTGTATGGTATAACAAGACCTATGAAAACCTGGAATCCGATAAGGATTA
>Ga0247832_1007311_pt1 | contig 11580 bp, 11 predicted proteins | sample LaCruzMarch2015__10_FD_192407 | JGI IMG/M metagenome (GOLD analysis project Ga0247832, IMG submission 192407) | Freshwater microbial communities from meromictic Lake La Cruz, Castile-La Mancha, Spain - LaCruzMarch2015_4m | ecosystem: Environmental > Aquatic > Freshwater > Lake | place: Spain...
AAAGTCCTGTTTTGAGCCAACTGTCTCCCGCCTTAATCCCAAATAATTTCATTTCTTCTGATGGAGCAGAAAGTTTACCTAAAGTAAAATAGTTTGTAAAGGTCACCCTGTTTAAAAAGTAAGTAGTTATTAATGATAACAAAGTTATTCCTAAAAGAAAAAATTGATAATTTGCTTGAAAATTTACATACTCATTCGTAGAAATTGAAAGTAATTTTGATGTTTTAAGATGGATGGATGACAAAAGAATTAGTCCTGTATAAACTACTACAAGAATTATAGGAAGTGTTATTTTTAATTTTACCATAATTTTATTTATCTCTTTTGCTTTTTGCATTTTTAAACCTTGATGGATAAAATACAGCTTGTATTACATTATATTCAATTTGATTTAGGCTAAACTCTTTTCCTCCAATATTAATACTCTCAAAAGGAAACCACCTTAAATTGGTTCTTAGAACAAACCATTGTTCTGTTTTTCCGGGTAAAATATCCCAACCAAACGTTATTCCTGGTGTTACTTTATTGTATGTACTATTTAAATTAGTTGTGTTACTTTTCTCTGAATAATTGATGTTGTCATATGCCAAATTTACTCCTATGTAAGGTGTAAATCCACTATAGTCTGTCAAATATTTGTAGACTTCTAATACAAATGAATTTTTCTTTATAGTTTGTGTTGTGCCGTATGCTTCATTTGTAAATTTGGGATTTCTAAATGATAATGCAGTTACTAATCCTAATTTATTAAATTGATAGCCAAGTGCTATGTCAAAATAAGTGTTTGATATTAATTTTTTGTTGAAATAGGGGAATTTACTTTCATTGTAATCTGAATTTGAAAGCATAAACGAAGTTGAGGGCCCAATTCCAATAAAAAAATCTGTCTTTTTAATTGCATTCATTGATGGGGATGAAACTGTTGGAAATTCATTTAATTTGGCGTTTTCCTTTTCCATATTTTTTGAACGAGTGCTTTCAAATGCGTAAACTAAGCCAAAGTATGCACTCCAATTTGGTGTTTGTATCTGCTGAAAATTAGTTGCTGTTAACGGATATTCCCATTTATTGGTTGGATAAAAATTTGCACCCAATCTTGCCATAAAACTTCCTTTTCCATATACTATTCCTGCGTCAAATAGTAATTTATTTTTTGAAAAAAGCGGTTGATTATTAGTTGGTTTTATTTCTTGATTGAAATTTACTACTGCCCAGCTTACTCCAATAAATGGTCTGATTTTATTGTCTTTGTATGCCCAAGGCAAAAATCTTGCACCTGTTACAACTGATTGATTAAACTGAAAATTAGTGCTGTCATTTTTTTTAAAGTTGAGTTGAGCCAATGGGATTGAAATATAAAAATCTGCGTGACCCCAAAAGTGTAACCCGCCAATATTGAGGTAAGGAACAATCGATGCAGAGTTTTCAAAAGATTGCACTGTATTATTTGTCAATACTCTTTTTCCAGTAAAGGAAGGCGAAAATTGTCCGCCAATTTCAAAATATGTTTTGGCAAAGTTCAACCTATTTTTCCCTTCTGTAATGTACTCTTGTGCAAAAGCATGTTCTGCACTAACCGCAAACAGAAATAGTATAAATAATTTTTTCATCCTACATTGATTCTAAATTCAACGCAAAAATGAGAAATAGAAATTCCATTAAACTTATCGTAAGATAAGAAATGAGGATTAAGCTATTTTTTTTCTTATTCTACTGAAACTCTCTGGAGTAATACCTAAGTAGGAAGCAATATATTTGTTTGGTGTTCTTTGTATAATGTTCGGTTGTTTTTCCAACATTTCAATGTAACGTTGTTCGGCAGTTTTTGAGAGTAATTCTAATTGTTGTGTTTGTTTGTGGATAAATAAACTGTCAGATGCTGTTTGGCAAATCAATCTGCCGTATTCGGTTTTAGCAAGTTCTTGAAAATTGTTACGGCTTATTTTAAAAAGTGTGCAAGGTTCAAAACAAATCACTTCAAGGTCGGTTTTTTGATTGGTCAAAAACGAAAGATAATCGCCAAAAAAGTCGCCATCATAGCAAAGGTCAATACATAAATAATTGTTGTTGTTATACAACATTATACCACCTGAACCTTTGAGAATGAAGTAAAAATATTTTTCTCTGTCGCCATATTTTTTGATTACTTCATTTTTTTGAGTTTGGATTGTTTCTCCTTGCTTAGCAAATGTCTCCCAAATATGCAAAGGTGCATTAAGGTAAAGGTCGAAAGTTGCTTTAAATATTTCTGCTAAATTGTCCATTTGTCATGTTGTTTGTCAATAGTACACTGTCGGTCTTAGCCTTGCAGGTAACTTACTTATATGCGAACAAAATGTACTCTATATATTCCAATATAGCTGTATAGGCGAACAAAATGTACGTTTTGTAAATATATATATAAATATTTAGAGTTCATCAAAAGGGCTTCTGATATTTTGAATGTTTTTTGTTGAAACATGCGTATATATCTCTGTCGTTTTGCTGCTTTTATGTCCCAATAATTCTTGGATATATCGTAAATCAGTGCCATTTTCTAATAAGTGAGTGGCATAGCTGTGTCTTAACCAATGCAGTGTTACATCCTTTTTAATAGTTGTCTTTGCTAACTGTCGTTTTAGAACTAATTGTAAACTCCTTTCACTATATTGCAGCCCAATTGTATCTCCCTCGAAAAGCCAAGTTTTTGGTCGATATATTTTGAAATAATCTCGAAGTTGAATCAAAAGAATTGGACTTAATGGAACCACTCTATCTTTTTTGCCTTTTGATTGGCGTATAATAATTAAACCCCGGTCGGATAAAATATCATTAGGTTTCAGTTTAAGTAATTCACTTCTTCGGAGTCCACATGCATAGATCATACTAAGCATTATGCGGTGTTTCATATTTGCTGATACCAATAAAAGTTGTTTAACCTCCTCCTTGCTTAAAACATTTGGCAAAACCTTTTCCCTCCTCGGGCGATGGATTAATTCCACATCCATTTTTTTATGCTGAATGGCTGAGAAATAGAGCTTCACCGCATTGACCACCTGATTTTGAAAGGATGTCGAAAAATTGTTCTTCAAAATATAATTGTTATTGAAATCGATTAGGTCATCATTAGAAATACCTGCAATTTCTTTCGATGAGAAATAACGCAAAAAAGTGGACAACGAATCCGAATAAACTTTTACCGTATTTGAACTGTAGCGTTTAGAAGTTAGATAGCGAATAAAGGTTTGTATAGCTTGTTTTTTAACTTCTTCGAGTGGCTCCAAGAAATGAATGGGCCTCAAGTGAGACTTCTTGTATTCGACACTTTCTAGACGCTTTTCTTGAAATATGACTTCTGCCTTGTCTTTAAAATAGGCCAATAAATTTTCTAATGGAAATACAGCTTCATCTATTACCCATGCTTTTTCAAATGAATCCCAAGTGCAGTTTTTGAGGGAAGAAAAATGAGTGTATAGGAACCGGTTAAAGGGAAAGCTTGCATAATAGAAGGTTTTTAAACCAATTTCTTGGCGATTGAGGTAAATAATAGGAAGCATAATATTGAATTTTTACCTTAAGTTAATGAATTTTAGCATTGTTTCAAAAAAATATATTATATGCTTCAATGCTAAAGCAAGAATAATCTGTACTTCAAACGCCGCTCTAAACCAAGAAACGGACGTAGCGTAAACTGTGTTAGGCAGGGCGAAATAGTAAGCTATAACGCGTAATACATTTGTTTTGTCTTTTTTTACTCGCGCCATTATTCTTAATCCACGATTTTTGTTAATTTTGGCGAGTGTTTTCATTCAATGTTTTAAAAGATATTTCATCTCCTTTTGAATTTGAAACCCTCGCTTTAGAGATTTATCATTTTCAGAAGACGCATTGTAAATTTTATGGGGACTATGTTCGACTACTCAATCGGCCTGTTGCAAAGTCGTTGAACGAAATTCCATTTTTGCCCATTCAATTTTTCAAATCAAGTGCCATTTGTTGCGGGGAAAAACGGGACAGCGACGTATTATTTTTAAGTAGTGGCACTGAAAATTCCGAGAGAAGTCAACATTATGTGCGCGATATTGAAATATACAAAGCCTCTTTTAGAACGACTTTTAGACAGTTTTTTGGTGATATTGAGTCGTATGTTCTTCTTGCCTTGTTACCTAATTACATTGAACAAGGTTCATCAAGTTTAGTGTACATGGTGGATACACTGATCAAAGATTCTAAAAATGATTTATCAGGTTTTTTACTAAATGAAAAGGAGGAAATTGAAATTCGCTACAAAAAAGCAGGTGCCTCAGGTAAAAAAGTGATCGTTTTTGGTGTTTCTTATGCCTTGCTGGATTTGGCGGAAAAGCAAATTGACTTGAAAAGTGCAATCGTTGTGGAGACAGGCGGTATGAAAGGTCGCCGCGCAGAACTTTCTAAAAATGAATTGCATGCTATTCTCATGCAACAATTAAATTTACCGTTTATTTACTCAGAGTACGGCATGACTGAACTGTTGTCGCAGGCGTACAGTAAAGAAAATGGTGTGTTTGTCTGTCCACCTTGGATGAAGGTTATTTTCCGTGAAATTTACGATCCTTTAACGCTTGTTGAAGGCAACAGAAAAGGAGCTATCAATGTAATTGATTTGGCAAATAGCAACAGTTGTAGTTTTATCGCCACGCAAGATATGGGTAGGGCAGTGGAAGGTGGATTTTTACTAGAAGGGAGGATTGAGCAGGCTGATTTGAGAGGTTGCAACTTATTAATCGATTAGCAAATCAAAACTTTATGTTAATTTTGAGTTGATTATGCAATTACAAACTATTTTAATTCTCGCTTCTACTGGTCTAATGGCTGGTATTTTGAGTGGTTTTGTAGGAGTTGGCGGTGGAATTATTATTGTTCCTTCACTGGTTTTTCTGCTGGGCTTATCGCAGCACGAGGCGCAGGGCACATCATTATTTGTGCTGTGTTTACCTGTTGTGGCTCTGGCAATGTTGACGTATTGGAAACAAGGTCAGGTAAATTGGAAGTTCGGTTTAATAATCGCTGGAACTTTTTTAGTCGGTGGTTTTATTGGCGCTAAATTATCGCTGAAATTATCTCCCGGTATTGTACAAATCATATTTGGTGCCATCATGGCTTACGTGTCTGTGAGGTTATTAATGGCGGGATTTTCAACGCTATCGTCGGATGAGTCCTGAGCTGTTTCAACTTATCGCAGCAAAAGCAGCCGATCTTTACCCAAAGATAAAAGGGTATCGGGAACATTTACATCAGCACCCTGAATTATCCTATAAAGAATTTGAAACAATGGCATTTGTTTCCGAACGATTATCAGAATTGGGTATTCCCCATGAAACGAAGGTTGGTGGAACGGGTGTTGTGGGTATCATTAGAAATGATCTTCATCCGAAAGAGGCAATCTGCGTTGCATTGAGGGCTGATTTAGATGCCCTACCGATACACGAGGAAAATGAAGTGTCGTATCGTTCGCTGCGCCCTGGTGTAATGCATGCTTGTGGGCACGACTTTCATACAGCAGCGCTTTTAGGTGTCGCTGAAATTCTAATGAGCATTAAAGACGAACTTCCGCATCCTATTAAATTAATTTTTCAGCCTGGTGAGGAGCAAAACCCTGGGGGTGCGACCTTGATGATTGCCGATGGCGTGCTAGAAAACCCAAAAGTTTCTCACTTATTTGCCTTGCACGTTTTTCCGGATTTGCCTTGTGGTCAACTTGGCCTGAAAGGTGGACATTATATGGCTTCTTGTGATGAAATCCACTTGACTATTAACGGTATAGGGGGCCATGGTGCCGTGCCAGCAAAATGCGTCAATCCATTATCTATTGCTGCAGAAATTATCTTGTCTACTGAAGAAGTTTTAACTATTGAAAAACCGCATGACGTTCCACAAGTAATCTCTTTTGGTCGAATGGAAGCTTTTGGCTCAACGAATATAATTCCTTCCTCAGCCATCTTGAAAGGCACTTTCCGCACCATGGATGAAGCGTGGCGTAAAAAGGCACATGGCCTTATGGCTGAAAATTTTGAAAAGCTCGCTGCTAAATATGGCGGGACTATCGATATCGATATTTCTATTGGTTATCCATTTTTACATAACGATGAGGGAGTCACCAAAAAGGCAAAAGAATGCTTAGAAACATTTTTCGGTAATCAAAATGTACTCGAATTACCTATGAGAATGACTTCTGAAGATTTTTCTTTTTATAGCCAAATAGCCCCGGTTTGTTTCTATCGTATTGGCGTAGCCGACCCTACAAAGGAGATTAATTATGGGGTGCATCATCCGAAATTTGATGTAGAACCAACTGCTTTGATTATTGCCATGAAATCTTTTGCTTCTTGTGCCTTCATTAAAGTATGATGCTATGAAGAAATACATCTTGATTCTTTCTTTTATTCAGCTACTTCTTTCTTGTTCAAAAGAGAATTCATTCAAAAAGAAACTAATTGGAACATGGCAAATTCAGCTGGTAAAATACCAAGATAATGAAGGTTTTTCCTTTTACGATGAACAAGCTGTTGGTAGCTTAGTTTTCGATGATGCACAGTTGGTGAATGGCGCTCTCACCTCTTCATTTGCGGGAAATTCAGGGCAGCTTACGGATACCATTCAACTTGCGGGATATTATTTTTTAAATCTTAAAAACGAAGAAATAAATTTTGTGCTGGGTCAAGACACTCTCAAAGCGCGCTTATTTTTACTCACCAATACAGATTTGGATTTTGAATATTATAATGCCTTAGAATCGAAGCGATTGCGTTATATTTTAAAGAAAAAATAACGAAACAAAATTGCACAAGCTTTCCCAACATTCTTTTAAAATTAGAGGCATCAAAAAGCTTTTAAATCAATAGCGTAACTGGATTAAAAAACTGTTACGCTTTTTTCATTTTACGCAAATAATTTCAACCCTGGTAGCTAGTAACAACAATACAAAATAATACCCCTCTAACTAGCTAAAATCAAAGGAAACCCAATTCTAATTTTGCTTCTTCGCTCATCATGTCCTTGTCCCAAGGTGGATCGAAAACGATGTGGACTTTGGCACTTTCAACTCCTTCAACGCTAGCCACCTTGTCTTCCACTTCTTTTGGTAAGGATTCTGCCACCGGACAATTAGGGGAGGTTAAGGTCATTTCAATATCTACATGGAAAGCGGGTGAAATTTTAACTTCATAAATCAACCCCAATTCAAACACATCCACCGGAATTTCTGGATCGTAAATGGTTTTCATTATCGCAACAATTCTTTCCTCTAAGTCGTGCGTGTTTGCGTTTTCTTCACTCATTTTTTTTTACTTAATACTTTTAATGGCTTCTAATTTCATTTTCTTTACCATGCCAACTAATCCGTTTGATCGAGTAGGGGAAAGGTGCTCTTGCAGTCCAATTTCTGCTATAAAAAATAAGTCATTCGAAGCAATAACTTCTGGTTTTTGGTGGTTCATAACGCTAATTAGCAATCCAATTATTCCCTTGGTAATTATGGCATCGCTGTCTGCTCGGTATTCCATTTTCCCATCAATTAATGCGGCATGTAACCATACTTTAGATTGGCATCCTTCAATAATGTTTTCATCGGTTTTGTATTTCGCATCTAAGATAGGGAGGTCTTTTCCTAAATCAATGATGTACTCGTATTTTTCCATCCAATCGTCATACAGCATAAAATCGGCTATTATGTTGCGTTGAATCTTCGTAATATCAGGGATCGTTTCCATCGTTTACCTCAAAATGTTTAGGCTTTTTTCTAGTGCTGATACAAAGTAATCAATCTCTTGTTTGGTGTTGTAAAATGCAAAAGAGGCGCGCACAGTCCCAGGAATTTTATAGAAATCCATCAGTGGTTGTGTGCAGTGGTGGCCGGTACGTACAGCAATGCCTTGTTTGTCAAGCAGGGTGCCAATATCAAAGGGATGCACGCCTTTTACACTAAATGAAACAACACTGGTTTTATTTTTCGCATCTCCGATTAGCGTCAATCCCTCAAACGTCTCCAATACTTGTCCGGCGTAATGGGCTAGTTCTCGTTCGTAGGCCTCGGATTCACTTAAATTTATGGTGGATAAAAAATCGAAAGCGGTACCCAAACAAATGGCCCCTGCAACATGGGGCGTTCCAGCCTCGAATTTGAAGGGGAGCTCGTTGTAAGTAGTTTTTTCAAATGTTACTTTCTCAATCATGTCACCTCCACCTTGATAGGGCGGCATAGCATCTAGTAATGCTTCTTTTCCGTAAAGCACCCCAATACCTGTTGGCCCAAACACTTTGTGGCCCGAGAACACGTAAAAATCGCAGTCTAAGGCCCTTACGTCGATGTGCATGTGTTGTATACTTTGTGCCCCGTCCAATAAAAACTTAGCGCCTACTGCATGCGCTTTGGCTATCATTTCTTTCACAGGATTGACGGTTCCCAATGTGTTAGAAATATGAATAACGGAAACCAACTTAGTTTTACTGGTTAATAATTTATCGTATTCTTCTTGAATAAGTTCGCCCTTAAAATTGATTGGGATAACTTTTAAAACGAGTCCTTTTCTCGCACAAAGCATTTGCCAAGGAACTATATTGCCGTGGTGTTCCATGGCAGAAATTATAATTTCATCCCCCTTGTTTAGTAATTCACCAAAAGAAAACGCCACTAAATTGATGCTGTCGGTGGTTCCTTTTGTGAAGATAATTTCTTCCGATTTTTTTGCGTTAAGGTGCTTTTGAACGCGTATTCTTGCCGCTTCAAACTCGTTAGTGGCACGTTGACTCATAAAATGAACCCCTCGATGAACGTTTGCATTTTCGGTGGTGTAATACCGATTAATTGCATCTATAACTACCTGCGGTTTTTGCGAGGTGGCTCCGTTATCGAAGTAAACTAGGTTTTTTCCGTAAATTTTTTGGCGTAGCGCAGGAAATTTTTCCCGGAGCTCATGAACGTTAAATGAATTGGACAAAGACAAAGAATTAGATTACAAAATTACAACAAACCATTGAGCCCCATGTTCAAAGTTAGCGTTTATTTTGGCGATAGTACGACATAAGGGATAAGTACTTCCTCCATTGAAATACCACCGTGTTGAAAGGTATTCTGATAATAATTTACAAAGTGGTTGTAATTGTTTGGATAAACAAAAAAATCTTGCTCCTTCGCAAATACATATTCAGTCGACATCCTGACTTTTGGCAGAAAGGCATCTTGCGGATTTTTAACAGTAAATACTTCCTTGGCATTGTAACTCAATCCGCGCCCCAACTTGTATCGAAGATTGGAATTAGTGTTTCTCTCTCCAACTATTTTCACGGGGTTGTTGACTTTTATTGTACCGTGATCAGTTGTTATTATTAATTTGATGCCTGCATCGGCAATTTTTTTGACGATTTCTAACAAGGCTGAATGCTCAAGCCATGAAACGGTAATTGACCGATAGGCAGCTTCATCAGAGGCTAATTCCCTAATTACTTCCATTTCTGTTCTTGCATGGGAAAGCATGTCAACGAAGTTGTAAACGATAAAATTTGCATCGTTGTCTTTAAGTTGATTAAATTGGTCATTTAACTTTTTCCCTGCATCTAGGTTGGTGATTTTTGTGTAGCTCCACTTTATGTTCTTACCCAAACGCTTTAAATTGGTTTCTAATAATTCTTTTTCAAACATATTTTTTCCACCCTCATCTTCCTCACTTTTCCAAAATTGGGGGAATTTCTTTTCAATTTCGCTTGGCAATAAGCCAGAGAAGAAGGCATTTCGAGCATAATGTGTTGCTGTTGGAAGTATGGTGAAAATTATTTTCTCTTCTTCTTTTTTAAAATATTTTGAAAAGATGGGTTCAACCATTTTCCATTGGTCGTAACGTAAATTATCAATGACAAGTACAGCTACTTTCTCTTTTCCGAGGAGTGGACTGATGTCATTTTTGATGGTGTTAAAAAGCATGTCGGGTGCTTTCTCCTTACCGTTTAGCCAATCCAAATAATTATCTTCTATAAAATCAGAAAAAAGTTTGTTCGCCTCTTTCTTTTGTAGCTCAAGGATTTCGCGCATTCCAGCATCTTCGATTTGTTCTAGTTCTAATTCCCAAAAAACCAATTTTGAATACATGTCGATCCACTCTTTTGCATCCATTCTGGCATTTAAGGCCATCGCCAACTGCCTAAATTCTTGCTGATAGGATGAATTTGTTTTATTACTAATCAATTTATTGATGTCTAAAATCTTCTTGAGACATAATAATAGTTGATTCGGTTTTACAGGTTTTATAAGGTAATCGGCTATTTTACTGCCAATCGCCTCTTCCATAATGTATTCTTCTTCACTTTTGGTGATCATCACAATTGGCACTAAGGGAATTTTTTCTTTTATCCGTGAAAGTGTTTCCAATCCAGAAATACCTGGCATGTTTTCATCCAAGAAAATTATGTCGTAATTATTTTCTGTTGCTTTATCTATCGCATCGCGCCCGTTGGTAACAGCTTCAAGAGTGTACCCTTTAGCTTCCAAAAAAAGAATATGGGGCTTTAAAAGTTCAATTTCATCGTCTGCCCACAGAATTTTTCCTTGCATATGGTTAATTTTTAATAGTTTTGGTTCTTAAAAATAAAAGTAATCAATTGCGACCAATCCGTGTAATAAACAATAAAAAGAAAATCATTAACGATCCGGTCTACGGTTTTATCGCGATTTCTGATGAGTTAATTTTTGATGTGCTCGCTCATCCATACATGCAGCGATTGAGGCGGATCATGCAACTTGGTTTGAGCCATTTGGTTTACCCCGGTGCCTTACATACGCGTTTCCATCACGTGCTTGGTGCCATGCACTTAATGTCTTTAGCAATTGCTACCATCCGAAGAAAAGGGCATGAAATTACGCCTGAAGAGGAACGGGCAGCCTTACTTGCGATTTTGTTACACGATATCGGTCACGGTCCATTTAGTCATGCATTAGAGTATGATATCGTTTCCGGGGTAAGTCATGAGGCTATTTCTGGTTATTTTATTGAACGGCTAACAGTAGAATTTGTCGATCACTTAAAAAAGGCTCATGCCATCTTTAAGAATCAATATACCAAGCCTTTTCTGTATCAGTTGGTTTCTAGTCAATTGGATATGGATCGATTGGATTATTTGAATCGCGATAGTTTTTACAGTGGTGTAAGCGAAGGAATTATTGGTACTGATCGCTTAATTGAAATGCTTAATGTGCACGAAGGAAACTTGGTTTTAGAGGAAAAAGCTATTTATTCAATTGAAAAGTTTATTGTCGCTCGGCGTTTAATGTATTGGCAGGTGTATCTGCACAAAACGGTTGTTGTAGCGGAAAATATGTTAATCCATACCTTGAGAAGGGCAAAATTTTTAATAAAGTCGGGGCACGAACTTTTTTGTAGTCCCGCTCTACGGTTTTTTCTCGAAAGAAATGTTACAAAAATTGACTTTGAAGCAAGCAATGATGCACTAGATTATTTCTCGCGCTTAGATGATTACGATATTTGGAGTGCTATCAAAGTTTGGCAGGACGAAGAGGATGTAATTCTTTCCAAATTAGCCAATGGTTTAGTCAACCGAAATTTATTCAAAATT
>Ga0247832_1007314_pt1 | contig 11577 bp, 13 predicted proteins | sample LaCruzMarch2015__10_FD_192407 | JGI IMG/M metagenome (GOLD analysis project Ga0247832, IMG submission 192407) | Freshwater microbial communities from meromictic Lake La Cruz, Castile-La Mancha, Spain - LaCruzMarch2015_4m | ecosystem: Environmental > Aquatic > Freshwater > Lake | place: Spain...
AGACCTCAGAGCCTCCAGTTTCTTGCGTTCCATGGCGGTTAACAAAATGATGGGGGCGAGTCGCATGGAATCTTAAACGCCTGAGTCGCCTCATAAATTGCAATCCGTTGGGCGGACTACACTAGGGATGTGCCTCTGGTTGTCGATGCTGAAGCGGGTGAGCTGGTGGAGGGCGGCGATGGGGGCGAGGTCGGTGAGGACGTGATGCATCCCGAGGCGCAGGGTTTGGAGCTGGGCGAAGTGGGGCAGGTCTTCGAGATGAGCGATGCTTTCATGCTTGCCTAAATCGAGTTCGATGAGGGTGGCGCGGTCGAGGACGGCGCGGAGATCTAGCGGGGGGAGTTTTTCGAAGATGGAGGAGAGGGGCATGTTTGGAATGACGAAGGAGGGGAGCGCGAAGGGCGCGGCTGATGATCGGGAGCTTCGAATTCAGTTCATGACTCCCAGTTTGCTGTGGAGGCGGGCGAGGCAGTGGGGGCAATGGAGGGAGTGGTAGCGGCGGCCGCAGAGGTGCATCCAGGTCCATGCGGGGGAGGAGATGCGGACTTCGATAGGTGTGATGGGTCCATCGAGCGGGCAGAGGAGTTGGTGGTGGGTGTGATTGCTGTGATCGCGTTGCCGTCTTTGCAGATGGATGTCTGTCTCTTGCCTATTCTCTGCTGTGTCGGGCGGGAGATTCAGTGGCTCGGGTGCCTTGCTGGAAAGGGTGCAGGGCTGTGGCTGAGTGAGATCACACCAACTGAAGAAGGACTGAGCGTGGAGGCCTGCGAGGAGGGAGTCAGGTTTGCCAATTTCAATGGGGTGGCGGAGGGCGTTGAACTGCTTGCGGAGGGCGTTGCGCTGCCATTTGCCGTCTCGACAGAGGGTGTGCTCGCCGATGGAGATGCTCACCGAGGGGGCTTTCTCGTTCTGGATGTAGCGGCGGAGGATCCAGAGATCGCGCTTGTGGGTGAGAAGGCGGCGGAGGGTCTTGGTGGCGTAGTAGCGGGGGAGGCCTTTGCCTTGGATGATCTCCGGCGGGGGCACGGGTAGGTAATCAGGAGTGTCGCCGGGCTGATACTCGGCTTTGATCCAACCGGTGGTGCGGCTGCGCTCGATAAGGAGGGCGATGAAGAGGTAGTCGTCAGTGCGTTCGACGGTGCTGCCATCGCGGGGGCTGAGGCAGTCGGGACCTGGGACGGCGAAGAACCTCGGCTGGGCAGTGATGAGCTCGAGCTTGACGGGCACTTTGCTCCGAGCGAGTTTCGTCGGTTTGGCGGCTTTCTTGGACTGCTTGGCCTTTTTGACTTTGCGGGGCTTGAAAGCTTGATCGCCATCGGATGTTTCAAAGGGTTCGCAGAGGGCTGCGACAAGACCCGCTGCCTGGGCAAAATCCTCTTCAATTTCCTCATCGCTCATGTCATCCGGGGGCCAGGGCACCAACCCTTCTTTCTGCCACCGTTCGCGGCGCTGTTCTTCCTCCCATTCGGCCTCCTCGCCGCGCTGTCTGGCGAGCAGTCGCTGTTCATGGTATGCTCTCGCTTTGTTGAAGTAGTAGGCGGGATCAGATTCGAACTGGAAACCCTCGCCACAGAGATAGAGGAGGCGTCGGCGCAGGAAGGCATTGGCTTTGCGCGCGGGTGTGTCGGCCGGCTCATGGGCCAGCGCTTGGTCGGCTGCCTCGGCTTCTTTGAGGAGATCAAAGAGCTTTGACTTGGGCAGCTTGCGCAGCTCGGCGGCTGTAGAATGGGCGGGTGTTAGCATAGATAGAAATTGGAGCGACATGGGCACGGATTTCCCTTGGAGACTCCGGCAGCGAAGTCATAACGTGATGCAGGCGTGGACTTACCTTGGTGTTCGTGCGGCTCGAACTCTGAGGGTGTGGATTGCGTTTGCTATGAGGCTAGCTGGCCGGACGAAGGAGCTTCCGCACTATCGCCTTCTTTCACTTAGTATCTGATCCCCGTTGGGCAATGATCTTTGGGCACAATACAAGCAATTAGCTTAGAGTCAAGGGCTGCGCCGAAGATTGTCCAAGATTCTTCGGAAGAAAAAAGTTCAGTTGGCTTCATCGAGCACACCCCTCATGCTGATAGTGATTGTTCAATCAAAAGCCGGGTGTCGAGGCGCGTGGCCAATACCTTTAGCTGGACCTGAATTTCCCCAACAAGCCCACCCCGAACTCTTTGGCGGTCAGAAAATGGGCGAAGAAACTCTGCGGGTATTGAACGATCACCGGAAGCTTTATGCCCGCATCAGCGCCGATATGAGAGCCGAGGTGCATCAAGTTCGTGCCGCTATCGCATTGCCGAAGCGTATTTGACTTGGGTTTGAACTCCGTCAGTCTCGTCCTCGGCCATGACATCTGACCTCATCCTCTATCAGTTCAGCCGGGATCGTGGGGAAGCCGGTGATGCCAAAGATTTCTATTGGCGGTTCGCCTCTCTGCGAAACGGCACGATGGTCTCGCCGTGGTGCATGACAGTTCATGACAACAGCATCTCATCCACCCTGCAAAACGATGCGAAGGCACCCCCCATTCCCTTTGCAAAGAAGCCTGGATTTACGAAGATCTTCGGATGAATCACAGGACAGCTTCACCCGCACAGTCCTCTGTGCGGTCTTGGCTTCGACGTAGCTTCGAGTACCACTCGAAGTCAGGTGGCCTAACAACTTCGAGTGGAGCTCGAAGCTAGTGGGACAGCAAATCTGCCACCCAGCGCAGCGGCATTGCTCGCCGCCAGGGTGCTAGCAGCATCAGCACACAGACTCAGAGGAAGTTCTCTGACCCAGCGCCCAAGAAACACCCCATGATACACATCGCCGCAGCCAGTGGTATCGATCACGGGCAAACCGGTGAACGCAGGCTGATGAAAGCACTCCCCTTCCCGGCTCCACACATAGCTACCGCGCACGCCATCGGTGATGACGACGACCTGCGCAGTGTCATCGAGCAAGGCCATGCCCTGGGCTTCGACTTCGCTCAAGCCCGTGAATTTGTGTGCAAACTCGCGCGCGACGATGCGCACTTCGCTGGCCCGCACGAGGTCCCGAATACTCTCGCGATAACGCCCCGCGCCGCCATCGAAGGACACGGGCACGCCATGCTTCTTCGCTAACGCAACGGCATGACGCGCGGCCTCTTCATGGCGACCGTTCAAATGCAGCAGGCTGGCGTTCGTGAAGAGCACCTCGGGCACATCGTCCACGCCGAGAGGCTTGGCTGTGCTGGGGAAATACGTGATGTTCCGTGCGGCATCGCTTACACGCACCAAGACGACGGCATGGGGCGACGAGGCTCCTGTTTCGACACGGATGCGCGACACATCCATGCCATAAGCCGCAAGCTCGCTACGAATCGATGTGCCGATGGCGTCATCGCCCTGCGCATCAAGCAGCACCGTGGGTAGCCCCATTCGCGCCATGGCACACAGGGCCGTGGCGACCGGTCCACCGCCACCAAAGTGACTGGCCTTGGCTTCGGCCACGCCTTCGTCCGAGGGAAACTGATCGACCACGTAAAAGTGATCCCACGTGGCGGCCCCGATACCGATGACTGGTCCCTTGCCCATCATGATGCTGCGGAATCGGGCTCCTCGCTCGCCGCCTCCAGCAGACCTGCGATCTCGCGACTCGCTAGCAACCGACCGCTGTAGAGTTCCATCGCGCGGCGCGCCACGATGTCGATCACGGCAGGTTGCAGCGCCCGCACCGCGACATTAGAAACGGCGAGGCTGGCCCACATCATGGGCGACTTGAAGCGTAGCAGCTGCCACACGGGCAGCAGGCGTTTATACCATTTGTTCAGGTATTGGAAGCGCTCGCTTTCGACCACTTTGCGGCCCTTGTTCCAGGTCTCGATGGCTGTGTTGGCGCTCACGTCTACCAGCTTGCCAATGGTGCGCTTTTGCAGGAAATCAGCGACGTCGCTAGCGGCTAGATGCACGGCCCGGCTGAACTGACTCAAGCCCGGCGCGAGCAAGGGATGGTGCTCTGCCGGATAATAGATGGAGGCGATCTCTTTTACCAAACGTGGCACCTCGCGAACCAGCGGCTCGAACCATTCGGGGTTTAGATCGCGCTGCCAGCGAAGGCGATTCTTGCACTCCTGGACGGTGCGCTGTGCTTCCTCATCCTTCACACTGCCGTGCAGAGCTTGCAGAGCCTCTTCGGTAGCCTTGCTTGCCAGCCGTATTTCCGTCAGCAACTGCATTGCCTTCCAAATCAAAATGATTCCCATCCCGACGATCAGGCCAGCGATAAAAGTGAAGATGTAGGACCACATGGGAGAACGAGGACATACAGTGTCCAGGCACAGCCTGAGTCAAGCAACGACGATGCCGAGAAGACAGCCTTGTCATCTGTCCATTCCCCGCCAAACTCGCATTTCTGACTATGAGTCCTGTAGAACTTTTCAATCTGTCCGACAAGACCGCCGTGGTGATCGGCGGCACTGGTGAACTGTGTGGTGCCATCGCTGAAGGCTTCGCCGCTGCGAATGCGGAAGTCGTGCTCGTGGGGCGCGATGCAGCCAAGGCCGAGAAACGGCTGGAAGCCATCGGCTCCATGGGCGGGCGCGGTTACTTCGTGGGGGCCGATGCCTCGAAGCGCGGTGACCTGCAACTGGTGCTCGACACCGTGCTGGAGCGCTCCAAGGGCGTGCACATCCTGGTCAATGGCGCAGGCGTGAACTCACCCACGCCCTTCCTCGACATTCCAGAGGAAGAGTATGACCGGATCATGAACATCAACACCAAGGCCGTAGTGCTCGCCTGCCAGGTGTTTGGCCGCTACTTCGTGGACAACAAGGTGCCTGCGTCCATCATCAACCTGGGCAGCATGTCTGGCCTGCTGCCGCTGAGCCGCGTGTTCACCTACTCGATGAGCAAGGCCGCCGTGCACAACCTGTCGAAGAACCTCGCGCGCGAATGGGCCCCCCTGGGCATCCGCGTGAACACGCTGGTCCCCGGCTTCTTCCCGGCCGAGCAGAACAAGAAGGTGCTCACCCCGGATCGCGTGGCCAAGATCATGGGCCACACACCTTCCGCACGTTTTGGCGAAGCCAAGGAACTCATCGGTGCCGCCCTGCTGCTGGCTAGCAATGACGCGGGATCATTCATCACCGGCCACGAGATGGTCGTGGATGGCGGGTATTCTTCGATGACGATTTAGCGGATGCTCACCTCCGACTTCGACTACGCCCTGCCGCCGGAGCTGATTGCTTCCGAGCCTCTGCCGGATCGCGATGCCTCACGAATGATGGTGGTGCATCGTGACACGGGTGAGATCGAGCACCGGATGTTTCGCGACCTGCCGGAGTATGTGCGGGACGGCGATTTGTTCGTCTTCAATGACTCGCGCGTGGTGCCTGCGCGCTTCCACTCCATCGAAGGCAGGCAGGAGGTGCTGCGGTTGGAGGCCATCACCAAGCTGCACTGGCGCTGCATGGTGCGACCTGGGAAGAAGTTTTTCCTCGGGGCCAAGATCATGGTCGGCGAGGCCATCGGCAAGGTCATTGAGATCTTGGACAACGGTGAACGCATCATCGAATGGGACACCCTTATAGATGACAAGATTTACGGTCACCTCGCCCTGCCGCCCTACATGAATCGTGAAGATCGGGCCGATGATCGCGAGCGCTACCAGACGGTTTTTGCCAAGGACCCAGGATCGATTGCAGCGCCCACAGCCGGTCTGCATTTCACGCCGGAGATCGTGGCGCAGTTGCCGCATGCCTACGTCACGCTGCATGTCGGCGTCGGCACGTTTCAACCTGTGAAGGTCGCTCAGTTGCACGAGCACGTCATGCACAGCGAGCAGTATGGACTTTCAGCCTCGACTGCTGAAGCGATTAGCAAGGCCAAGCGTGTCATCTCGGTTGGTACCACCGCCTGTCGCACCTTGGAAACCTCCGGCGGCAAGGAGAGCAGCGGCGCTACCAACATCTTCATTTTTCCAGGCTATGAGTTCAAAGTGGTGAACGCACTGCTCACTAACTTTCACTTGCCGAAGAGCACCCTGATTATGCTCGTCAGTGCATTGGCCAGTCGAGAACTCATCCTGCGCGCTTACGACGAAGCTGTGCGCGAGAAGTATCGTTTCTTCAGCTACGGGGACTGCATGTTAATCCTCTAGCACCACCTGCTTCGGTTTCAGCACTCGGTAGAGCGACAGGGCCACCACCACGATGACGCCTGCAATCAGCGGCGCGGTTTTGGCCGCAGGATCAGAACCAGTCATGCCGCCGTAGACACGAGCAATGGCGAGTGTGAGGCAAACGATAGCCCCCAGTGCGGGCACGATCATTGGCACCTCGAACTGGCCGCGATCACTATCCTTGCGCCACTTCATCAGGAGCAGCGAGGCATTCACGGCGGTGAAGACCAGCAGAAGCAGCAGCACCGTCGCCTCGGCCAGTGGCTTCACGCCACCCGATAAAATGAGCATGGTCACGATGAAGAACAGCGTAATCACGGCGACATAAGGCGTATGGCGCACAGGATGAATCTTTCTCAAAACCTTCGGCAGCAGCTTCTGCGTGCTCATGCCGTAGAGCAGGCGCGAGCCCATCAAGTAGTTGAGCAAGGCCGTGTTGCCGACGCTGAACACGGTGATGACGACATACACCTTATCAATATTCTCGAACCAGGGAGCGGCGACATGGGCAACATCCATCAAAGGCGTTAGGCTGCCAGCGAGTTTGCCATACGGCACGACCGACACGGCGGTGATCGCGATGGCCATGTAGATGACCGTCGATCCGATCATCGCCGCGATCAGGCCGCGCGGCAGGTTGCGCGGCGCGTCCTTCACTTCCTCGCTGACGTTGAGCAAGTCCTCGAAACCGATAAAGGAGTAAAACGTCAGCACCGCGCCCTGCAGGATGATCATGGTCACGCTGCCGTCCGTAAGGGCATGAGGCGGCACCTCAAGGTAGTTCACGCTGCCCCAGAAGCGCACGCCGACGACCAAGATGAAGATCAAGCCCGCAGCCTCAATCAGCGTGCAGGTGATGTTCGCCCACATGCTCTCGCGAATGCCGCGGAAGATGACCATGCCAATCATCGCCACCAGAACGATAGCCAGCACCTTGCTCGGAACGCCGAAGCCGATGGCCTTGATCAAATTGTCCGCGATCAACTGCGACCCCGTGGCCATGCTGGTGAGGCCGCTCATCATGACCGCGATACCGATGACATAACTCAGCCAGTCGATGCGAAACGCACGCTGCGTGACATACGCCGCACCGCCTGCACGCGGATAGCGACTGCCCACGCACGCATATGACAAGCCCGTGAGCATAGCCGCGATCATGGCCACAACGAAGGCTAGCCACACCGCATTCCCCAGTGAACCGGCGGCCTTGCCGATCAAGCCGTAGATGCCAGCGCCGAGCATCGAACCCATCCCATACAGAGTGACCTGCCAAAAGCCGAGGGTTTGCTTGAGTTGCGGAGCAGAGGAGGATTCAGACATGCGGCGACGTTGTAGCAAGTTGCTTGGCGACGGCAAGCCTTGAGAGCAGGCAATGTTCCAGGTCGTCTCCTAGAAGTTCACGCGGGCATCTCGATCTCAAGCCACTCGCCCTCCGGCTCCGCCTTAACCGCGCTCACAGGCAGAAGCGCCAGACCGCCTGGGGCCAGGGTTTCGCCTGCCCACTGCACCTCGGTGATCGGCATGATCAAGCGGAAGCGGCCCTCAGGCACGGCATGACCTGTCTGCACACGCGAGACGCGGAAGTGCTCGCACTCAGCCAGCAGCGACTGCCCTCGATCCAGCACCGGGTCCACATCGCTGAAGTCGATGCACTTCAGCGACTGCTCCACGTGCAGTTCACGCGGCTTGCCATCCAAGCCCACGCGATTCCAATCGAAGACGCGATAGGTCGTGTCACTGTTCTGTTGGATCTCATAGATGAGCAACCCCTTGCCCAGCGCGTGCAGTCGGCCACTGGGAACGAACAAGCTATCGCCTGTCTCCGCAGGCAACACGGGCACGCAATCAGCCACGGTGCCGTTGTTCAGTGCGCTCTCGAAGGCCGCGCGATCCACGCCTTGATTCACCCCTGCATACAAGCTGGCACCGACATCGGCATGGGCCACATACCACATCTCGGTCTTGGGCTCCCCCTTGAGCGATGGAGCCAAGGCCGCTGGCGGATGCACTTGCAGCGACAGATCATCCACACAGTCCAGCACCTTGATCAGCAAGGGAAAGCGCGGGGCGGGGTGAGCCGCATAGCACTCGCCAAAGACGGCTGCCCGATGCTGCGTCCACAGCTCATGCAGCGACGTGCCGACATGCGCACCGCCAGCGATCACGCTCTGCTCTTGCTCACGGTCCACGAGCTCCCAGGACTCGCCATACGGCTGGGCATCCGGCAGCGTGCGATGCAGCAGTGTCTCCAGTCGACGACCGCCCCAGACACGGGTTTGATACAATGGGGCGAAGCGGAGCAGTGAATCGAAGACAACCATGCGGAACTATCGGCGCAGGTTTCCGCCCATGAAAAGGACGAATTTCATGGCTGAGCGAACAAGCTGCTTTAACACCGGCCAAAGTTGCGTTACCTCGCGGTCATGTGGTTGTTCGTGCATGAATACTGGCGTGGAGGCGTGGAGATCGTCATTCTCTCAGCGCTGGCCTACCATGGCTATCTCTTCCTGCGCGCCACACGCGGGGCACGCATTCTCACCGGCTTGCTTGTGCTGCTGCTCAGCTTGACGATCATCTCCGACTTCTTGGCGCTGGAGGTCATCACTTGGTTGATGGGTCAGCTCTCCGTCTTCCTGGCCATTGGGTTGGTCATTATCTTTCAGCCAGAACTGCGCCGCATGTTGGCAGAGCTGGGTAGCCAGCGCCTGTTCTCTTTTAACCAGACGGATGACGCCTCTCTGGATCGACTGATCGAATCCATGGTCGAGCTGTCGCACAAGCGTGTCGGTGCACTCTTCGCCATTCAGCAAGGCATCGACCTGCGCCAGTATGGCGAAAGCGGGGTCGAGGTGGATGCCAAGATCAGCAGCGAACTGCTCAACACCATCTTCCACCCCAAGACCTCCCTGCACGACGGCGGCATCATCGTTGATCAAGGTCGCATCACCGCCGCAGGCTGCGTCTTCCCCGTCAGTCAGCGCGAGGTGCGCGATCGAGCCGTGGGCCTGCGGCACCGCGCCGCCATGGGTATCACCGAGGAAACGGACGCCATCGCGCTCATCGTTTCTGAGGAGACGGGGGCTCTTTCCCTCTGCTACAAAGGACGCCTGGATCATGATTTGGAGCCCGAGGTCCTACGCCAGCGACTCGATGACATTCTCAGCGGCAGCAAGTCGGACGAAGAAGACGAGGCCCACGAGGCCGGAGCCAAGCCCGCAGCACCGGTGACCGCCGACGGCAAGCCCCGCCCGCAACCGCAGGCTCTGTGGGCACAGGAACTCCAGTCCCTCATCCGCCGTCATTGGAAGGAGAAACTGCTCGCCCTGGTGCTAGCCTTCTTCTTCTGGAACATGGTCAAGGCCAAGCAGGATTTCATCCAGCAGCACGGGCTGAAGGGTGCGACGGAGCTTTGACACAGCGACGGTTTCACGCTAAACCGCGAGTTCTATGTCTTCTGAAAAGCGCCAGTTCTTCGGCACCGACGGCGTGCGTGCCGTTGCCAACCGTGACCCCATGACCCCTGCCTTTGTCCTGCGCCTGGCGCAGGCTGCGGCGATGGTGCTGGGCAAGACATGCGGTAGCGAGCGTCCGCGCGTGCTGATCGGTCGTGACACCCGTGCCTCTGGCGAGATGCTGGAAGCCGCCCTGGTCGCTGGATTGAACAGCGTAGGCGTGGACGCCGTGCTCGGAGGCGTGCTGCCCACCCCCGCCGTGGCCATGCTCACCGCCAAGCATCACTGCACCTTCGGCATCGTCGTCAGTGCCTCGCACAATCCCTTCCACGACAATGGCATCAAGTTCGTCCATGGCGATGGGCACAAGCTCAGCGACAAGACGGAAGTCGAGATCGAAAAGATCCTGCTCGGCAAAAGCAGCGAGGCCATCCCCCGCCCCGAGGGCCGCGGCATTGGCCGCGTCAGCACGCTGGACGGAGCGCTGGATCAATACATCGACCACGCCCTCGCCTGCATGGGCGGCGTGCGCTTGGACGGGATGCGGGTCGCCCTCGACAATGCCCACGGGGCCGCCTCCATCAGCAGCACCGTCGCCCTCGAGCGCCTGGGGGCCGACCTCCAGGTCTTCCATGCCGAGCCCGATGGATTCAACATCAACCAGGACTGCGGCTGTACCCACGGCGAAGAGCTGGAGCGGCTTGTGAAGCAGAGCAAAGCCCACGCCGGTGTCGCCCATGACGGCGATGCCGACCGCATCCTACTTTGCGACGAAAACGCCATCGCGCTCGATGGCGACGAACTCATGGCCATCGCCGCCGAGTCCATGCTGCGCAAAGGCACCCTGAAGCAGAACACCCTCGCCGTCACCATCATGAGCAACTACGGCCTGGACGATCTCGTCTCTGGCCAAGGCGGCCGGGTCATCCGCACCGGCGTTGGTGATCGCTACGTGCTGGCGGAAATGCGCGCGAGGGGCCTCAATCTCGGAGGTGAGCAGAGCGGCCACATTATCTTTGGCGACTGGGCGACCACGGGCGACGGCCTCATCGCTGGCCTCCAACTGCTCAAGATCATGAAGGAAACTAGCGAGCCCCTCAGCCAGCTGCGCAAGTGCTTGAAGAAGTTCCCACAGTCCGCCCGCAACCTGCACGTGCGCAGCAAGCCGCCGATGGAAGATCTGGTCGAAGCCAACAAGATCATCAAGGAAACCGAGAAGAAGCTCGGCGACTACGGCCGCGTCCTCCTCCGCTACTCCGGCACCGAGCCCCTCATCCGCCTGCTCATCGAGGGGCGTGATGTGGAGTATCTCGAAGCCCAAGCTGACAAGATCGCCTCAGCGGTCATGGCGCAGATTGGGTGAGGGCGCACGGCCAGGGAGGCATTTTGGCGTTTCTGTTGTAGCTGGCCTCTATGAGGCCGGAGGCGCAGGACATACTAACACTTTCAGTTTCGCCCCAGCTGAAGCAAAGCTGCCTTCCCTCCGCTGCGAAGCGCTTCGCACCCAGGCTCATAGAGACCAGCTACAACGATCCCGATGCTGGTCCGTTACGGACGGGAATGTCCTTGCTTCCGCACATGCTCCAGCAGATGCTGGCAGCCGTTCTCCACGATGTCGAGCACCTGCTCGAAACCATCGTCACCACCGTAGTAGGGGTCGGGCACTTGCTTCTCGGGGCGGTCCTTGGCGAACTCGCAGAAGAACTGCACCTTGCTCATCAGCGCAGGGTCCCCGCAAAAGGGCCTGATCTCGCGCTGGTTCTGCTGGTCCATGACGAGGATGAGGTCGAACTCCTGGAAGTCGCTACTGCGCACCTGCCTTGCTACATGATCCAGCGTGTAGCCGCGGTGCGCGGCGTGCTTGCGCATCCGGTTGTCGGGCAGTGATCCCGCGTGCCAGCCGCCTGTGCCTGCGGAGTCGACGAGCACTTGGTCTTGCAGGCCTGCTTCGATGACCAGCTTCTGCATGACGCCGTGGGCGGCGGGCGAG
>Ga0247832_1007323_pt1 | contig 11570 bp, 21 predicted proteins | sample LaCruzMarch2015__10_FD_192407 | JGI IMG/M metagenome (GOLD analysis project Ga0247832, IMG submission 192407) | Freshwater microbial communities from meromictic Lake La Cruz, Castile-La Mancha, Spain - LaCruzMarch2015_4m | ecosystem: Environmental > Aquatic > Freshwater > Lake | place: Spain...
ACCTACGTGTTCAGCCGCCTTTTGGGTGCTACCAAACCTCTTCATCGCAGAGACTATTTCTTCGTCAGATACTTTTCTTAACGCCACGGGGTTTCCTCGGTAGTTTTATTTCATCAATAGGGCCATGCGAACTTGAATCGTACAAACAAGCAATCTCAACTGCCTCTTTAGGAGAAGCCCCAAAATGCATCGCCGCTATGGCAAAGTTGGCTCCCGTCCCTATGCTCCAAAAATCATTCTTAATTCTTGCAGGAATTATTGAACTCTCATATATCCACAACCCATCGTGCTTTAAAGCAATCACCGTAACTTCGGTATCAGAATCCAAATCACCGCCGGACTCCATTACCTGATAAAACTTTAGAATCTTGTCCCAATCACCACAGGCACCATAAATACAATCCTTGCCATGTCGTAATTTCTCTACTAAGTAAAAACTATCATCACCGCTAACCATGCTATCTGCGGCAATCTCGCCCGTAGAAAACTTAGCAGCGATAGTTGTCATAAATGACCTTTAGCAATGTAATAGATAGTTACCATGAAGAACGCTATGGTGAAACACCAAATCTTTAAAAGTCTTAACTTAGCCAGATCCCTGCCAAACTCGTCCTTGCCTTCTTTTACTTCTTTTATCTGACGTTCTTTAATCGCCAGAATCTCAACCCATTCCTTCTCGGCTACTTCTTTGCCGTACCGCTCTATTAAACTATCCTTTAATTCCTGCTCTGCTTCTTTAATTTGCTTTAATCTGCGCCACTCAGCAAAAGCGGTCATGATTGTGGTGTCACCTGTAACAACCCGTTGCTTTTGTTTAAACGCCTGCTTGGCTTGTAACTCGGCTACACCTAGACGCTGAATGTCATCTACCGCAGACGACAACTCCTTGCCCGACTGAATCGCCGATTTGATTCCCTGCGTGGCACCTTTTGCCGCAGTCAGTATTGGGTCGATGTCCGCCAAGATTCATTCCTATTCCTAAGTCTGACCCCAAGTCTTAGCACCGGCTTTAGGTACGGATGTAGCCCAGACCGATACGGATTTCCTTAATTTTAGGGGTGCACCACAGTCGGAGCAAGTATCAGCCGCCAACTCAGCCTCATCCAAGTCATACCCACAAGCAGAGCAAACGTGAACTTCTTCCGAGCGGCAAACTTTTACCCCGTCTACCTTATGCGCTTCAATTACTGTTTTCATTGTGACTCCTTAGAATTCTGTCCAACCGGTGACAATATATTTTTCATTGCTCAATGGCGGATTGCCACGATGAGTGTGCGTAAACGCAGCGGGCCAGATTACAAGCGTTCCCTGTTCAGGTTTGACCCTCATGTGTTGGTAAAGAAACTCAGTTTCCCCGCCTTCTTGCACATCATTAAGATAAAGAATCCACGTTAAAAGTCTATGAGAATACTCTCTGCTACCTGATTCATAGTGCCAAACGTGATAACCACCACCAATTTTTGTTTTTTGAATTTTAAAAGCGTAATTAGCGTGTCTATCAGACTCTTTTAAACACGAATATTCTTGTTCATAAATAGGATAAAATTTTTCCCAAAATAATTTGTTAAATTCTTTTGTTGATTCACGAAGTGGTACATAATCAACTTGATCATCAAAAACTTGAGTATCGTCTTTATAAGTTTTTAAAACATTTTCAAATTCAAACCGAGTTTTTCCATGCCCGGAAGAAACCATATTTTCATAGTGTTTAATTACACCCTCACAAAATTCTTTTGTAAAAGCATTCTTAAAGATTCCTACAAAATCTTTAATTAAAAAATCAACAACTCTTGGTTCTAATTGTTTTTGCTCTGACATTTCGGACATTTTTTATCCCTATTTAAACCACGGCCCAACAAGCCAAGTTACAACAGATCTCCGTATACCTTTTGTAACCGGCTCAACCCCATGAAGCACAAAAGAAGGAAAAACTAAAACAGAGCCGGGTTGTTGTGGTGGGTACACTTTTTCATGCGCATTTTGAAGAAATAAACGACCACCTTCAAAATCATCATTTAAAAAAGCAAGGATTGTTAATTTTCGACACTCTGTTTGGGTTGGATCCATAAACGTATCAGTATGAGCATGGTAGTGCCCGTCTACGTCATAAATAAGATAATCGCATTGATTAGCGTGGGATACATCAAATTTCCACGCTTGCCTATTTGCTTCTAACGCCATCCCTGCCATCTGAGCGCCAAGCCCATTCCAAGCAGGTAATGGTATTTTTTTAACGTCCCTAATTTTTTTATTTACAACACCGGGACCACTACTACCAATTAAAGCATCTTCTTTATCCCACACTTCCGCCGCTTCAATAACTCTTTGTGCTGCTTCTAAAGGAAAAGCATCGGGGAAATGCCAATATAAAATTGTTGATGCGTGATGAGAAAGACGTTGCCTTTTATCGTATTTCCACTCAGCATGGGGGCCATTAGCATCTACATAATGCAGAAATACCTGAGCCTGCCACTGACCTTCTTTGTATGGTTCACGCCAATGATGTTTATCACACCCACGGTATAAGACCGCATCGCCAACTTCCATTAGTATTTTGGAAGCATTGATACCGCCCTCATCACCCATATAGATAGGCCAAGGATCACCCTCAAACCCAAGGGTTAGGGTAGCGCTAATCTCACAAGATGGGCGATCCGTGTGGATCTTTAATTCTTCACCGGGAGCATAGAGGCGGGCATACGCATAAGTGGGGTAGAGTTTCTTACCAGATGCAGTCTCGAAGTTAGGGAGAAGTTGCTCTAATAAAGAATCAAAAACAGGTGCTCCATGAACGGCTTCAGACAAAGGGCACTGCGGATCTTTAGTGGTTTTACCTTCAGCAACAATTTTTTTAAGTTCTGCGGTTAGTCCCGCACAACTATCTTTGCTAAGAAAACCAGAAAGATGCGTATAACCCTGTATCTGAAGTTGTGTCATGGATTCACACATACTAACTCCAAACTTTTGAGGGTCTTATAGGCCAAGACACATTACCAGATTGGGGATTAATAGCAATTGCTCTAAGGGCAGAACGATAAGTTTCCCATTCCGCTTTATTTTGAAGATTTACATCAGGTAAAACCGACCAATCAGAGTCTTGCAGTTTTCGTTTTGCTAGTTCTTCATTTTCTTCAGCGGTGTAAGGAAGAACAGGAACAATAGGTGGTTCAGGAATCAGATTAAATTGGTTATTCTGATAAGTGTATTTATGGCCCACAATATTGTCTGGGCAATCAACCCATATATTGCTAGGCGCTACGTCAAATACAACATCTTCTACCTGAACAACAAGCCCGGACTCTACATCTATAAGTGCTTTTCTCATGATATGTCCTGTGTATTAATAAAATATAAGAACTCGTCCTGAATTGCCAGCACCGCCGTTTCCACCGGGGCCGCCAACAACCGCACCGGGATTACCTCCTACACCAGCGCTAGGAGACCAAACAGCGGAGGCGGCACCGGGGGATGGTTGTGCGGGTATTTGGGATAAAGGTGAAGTCCCTGCGTTCCCCGCATTTCCACTTGTATTTCCGGGTGAGTTACCCCCTCCTCCCCCACCATTAGCAGTTAATAAATTACCAAAAGAAGATGCGTTGCCAACGCCAGCAGCATTTCGTGACCCCGGCCCCGGTACAATAGTAGAGCCAGAACCACCAGTCCCAACAGTTATGGCGTAAGGAGTGCTACCTGTAACGGTTAGAAAAGAAACACCTAAAACACCAGACCCACCTGCACCCCCAGCCCCGCCAGTGGCATTACCGGGGTCAAAACTTCCACCTCCACCACCACCACTACCACTAACTACATAAGCCAAAACTTTAGTTGTGTTAGCGGGGGTTGTAAAAGTGCCGGGGGAGTTAAATACATCTATATCTGTTGTAAGACCGCCACCACCAGAAGTAGCAATAGTGATAGAGCCTGTTCCGTTGGTAATATTAATACCTGTACCAGCAGTTAATGTCGCTTTAGTAAGTGTATTTCCTGTGCTATTACCAATTAGTAACTGTCCGTTTGTATACGAAGTCTGTCCTGTACCACCTACGTTTACTGCTGTGGTACCAGAAGTAAGGGCACTTGCATTAGTAGTTGTCGCTGCGGCTTGTGAAACCCAACCAGTGCCATTAGATGTAAGTACATTACTAGACGTACCGGGAGCAACAAATTTAACGGCATTTGTGCCGTTACCAATTACAACACTTTCAGCGGTAAGTGTCTCAAGTCCGGTTCCACCAGAAACAACCGACATACCCTCAATCGCATTTACTACATCTGTGCCGTTGTTGTAGAGCAGATAAGACCGACCAGCAGGGACAGCAACACCGGTCTGGCCCGTTACTTTAACCGTAATAGTGTCAGCCGTACCATTATTAACGATATATGGCTTTTGGATTGCCGGAACAATAAGATCACGAGCGCCACCCGTGGTTCCTGTTAAATTAAGCCTTAATGCGCGGGCCGTTTGGCTTGCATTAGTATTGCTTAAAGTTAATGTGACGTTAGCGCTTGCAAATGTAACTGTTGCTGTTTCTACAAGTGCTTGCTCAATTGCCACCCCTAGGTTGTCATTAGTGACGTTACCCCATGTCCCCGAGTTTTCCCCGGTAGCCATAAGTTGAATTTTTAAATTACTGTACGTACTTGCCATTATTTACTCCTTAAATTAAGCCGCTATGGGCAACCAATTTGGTGTTTGTACATCATTAACCGGTATCCAGTTGGGGTTCTGATTGGGGTTAATTTTACTCCAAATCAGCACTTTTCCAACACGGCCTTGTCCTTGAACCCCCGTTACAGATACTATTTTTGGAATACTTGCTACAGCATTACCTACTGAACCTGTTGCCTGTTGAAGTGTGACCGGTATATAGTTAATTGTCTTGGTAGTAATTTGCCCAAGTTCCGAATCCCCTTCAACCCCCGTTAGCGATACGTTAGCCGCACCGCTTTCATCAGTTTCACCTAACTGACTTACACCCTCAAGACCTACTAAATAAACATTTGCCTTACCAACTACAGTTGTGGTTCCAACTTCTCCGTCACCTTGAACCCCAGTAACGTAATAAGCAGTGCGCTGGGTTACCTGACCAACTTCTCCAGAGGCTTGAACCCCGGTTACGGGAACTGTTGCACTACCTTCGGCTGTGTCTTGTCCTAGAGCGCTAGTGCCAACCACCCCTACTGGGTAAATATTTACCCTGCCAACTACAGTTGCTTGACCAACCTCACCCGTCGCTTCAACCCCAATAACAGGCGCATTAGCGGCGGCGGTTACAACGGCCTGTCCAAGATCGACGGTATGCTGAAACCCCGCTGGCTCAACCTCGGCACCTGCGGCAACCCCGACTGGGTCAAGAAATGCGCTACCTTGGACTCCAGTAGGCCGAACAACCGCATTAAATCTAAAATCAATTTGCCCAACTTCTCCGTTACCTTCAACTCCTACTGCATATATGTTTGCAGCGATTTGTAACGAAACAGAGCCTATCTGTCCAACAGCAACAACTGGATCTACGTTTGTTCCACGGAAATCAGCGCCCCAAGCGCCACGACTCCACGGGCCTGAACCCCAGCCAATATAATTTACATCCGTACTTACTTTTAAAGAACCAACATCACCAGAGGCTTCAACCCCAGTAACGTAATAGGCAAATTCTTCCTCTTCTTCGCCTACTGCACCATCACCTTGTACTCCAGTTGGGTATACATTTGCCGCTAGGGCAACTGCAAGAACTCCGGTTTCACCGGTACCCTCTACACCTGTAGTCTGTACATTTATACCAATACTAAAACTAACCTGCCCAACTTCACCGCTACCTTCAACACCAAATACAGGCGCATTAGCGGCGGCAGTTATTGTTACTTGTCCAAGATCAACAGTATGTTGAACCCCTGCTGGTTCTACTTCACCTCCAGCCGCTACCCCTACAGGATCTAACTCTGCGCTACCTACAACTCCAGTAACATTAACTAGAGCGTTTGGATTGCCTTCACCAAAGTTACCCTCCCCATAAGGCCCTATGCTCCAACCAGCCATGATTTGTCCTTTAGGGGAGGTTTGTTAATTAGGCAATACGAATAATTGCGTTTGATGCGTCGTTAGTTGGGAAAATGATGGTGAAGTCACCGTCCGAAGCGGTTTTGTCAGCACCAAAGTCCAACACACAAACCGATGCATTGGTCAACGTGGTATTAGCATTGCTATTTGCTGAAGGTGTGCTGTTATAAATCAGAGCGCCACGAGCAGTAAAGTTAGCGTTTACAAAAGTCTCATCAGAGAAATCAGTAAAGCCTGTACCGGTGTTGGCATTGATGTTGGTTGCCGTTACACCTGTGTTGGTTAAAGCCTGACCACCAGCCGTGTAGTTAGTGCTGACAGCACTAACTTCGTTAGAAGCGGTGTAAGCAACTGTATTGGCATCCAATGAGGCTGAGGATGTATACAGAGCAAGTTTGAAAACGTCTGCGCCTGTATCTGCTGATGGACGGAAATCGTGTACAGCCAACAAAAGTTGTGCCTTAAACGAGGTGGTCATTGCTTGCGTGATAGCCATATTAGGCTCCTTTATTCATCTAAAAGTTTAACAAACTCAGGATGTCCTGCTTTCCTGAACTTAAGAGCCAATGTCGTATGGTTTGACTTAATGGCTTCCTTCATATAAAACACCAAAACCTGACGGATTTGATTTCTAAACGCTTCTGCTTGATCCCGAATAGCAGGGTGCGTTTGTGAACCTACAGAAATAATTTTATCCAAAGCCCGTTCAGCAACCTCTTCTGGTGTAAAACCACGACCAGAAGTTGTTAATACTTTGACGTTTGCGCCCCCTAAAAGGAAGGCTACTTCGCTCATTGTGCTCATCGGACTGGATACCTCGCTTGTTCGGTTCTGTACATATCTTGACGGTCTTTACCTTCACCAAGTTGTTTCAACATGGCAAGTGCCTCATTATAACGGGCAACATAGTTGTCGTTAACGTCTTTTTCACCTTTCATAAAGGCATATGCTTCTAGCAATGAGCCATAGAGAAGGGCTGAATCAAAGTTGGTGCCAAGCCAAGTTGTGCCAGATGTAACAATAGACGCCGGGTAGGCGTAATAGTGCAACTCCATGTTGTAGTCTGCATCTGGAGTTGGCCCTAAAATAAAGGTGTTCTCATCAAAAATGGCGTAATGAGTGGGAGCACCCGTCTCGGTAGGGCTTGGGAAAGCCTCCCGAATAAACTCAACGTCCTTATTTAACAGGTACTCTTGTGACCCACTTGGATCAATTCGGGCTAATGAAAACGTAGCAAGCCAATCTGTGGGCGTGGCTAAGAATCTATTACCACTTGTACAACTACCTGTTACGTTTTCTCTTGAGACTGGAAGTTGAACGCTGTTATAAATCCTCTGCTCGGCCTGACGGATAAACGTGTCAACCTGATCTTTTGTAAGAAAAGATGTAGTTGTAGCAGTGGTAGTTGCGACCACCGTATCTGGGAAATTATTCTCAGCATACGCCTGTATGGTCTGAAACAGCGTCGAGTAGTTCACTACTTACCCCAATTTTTTACTAGAGTTAGTGCCTTTGGTAGCCGCCCCAGTGCCACGGGTTTTAACCGTTTGAGTGCTAGGCACATTATTTGGGTACCCATTATTGTTGGGCACAATCGGTATTTGTTTGACTGGCTTATCCATTATCGACCCCTTCCGGAGTTTTTATATGTAAAGGATGATACCTTTTGATTGGCTACCTTGGCTAGATTACGCCCAAGTTGTTTCATCTGGGCATTAGTTTTGCCGCCACGAGCCATTTTCTTGACCCCGTGCATTTTTTGCTCGTGGGACTTGACTTCGGCTTTAGCCACTTGTTTCATTGCCGTCTCTTTCATCTTTAACTCCTATGTAGTCGTTATTGTTACCGAACCAACTTCACCCACACCCACTAACTTATTCGTCTGAAACGGTAACTTTAATGGGTTACTAAATCCTACGGGGTTAAATCCCCACTCCACAATCCTACTACCCTGTGTAGGCGTCCCATAACCTTCCTCGGTTGGGCCTGCATCGGGGTTTGTTCCTAAACCACTAAGACCTGCTTGAAAATATGTGGTGTCCGGACGCGGTTCTCTTACGGCTTGGGGATCGTACACGGGGTACATACCCAATGATAACTGCGGTTGATCCGGCTCCCAACATTCTTTACAAACCTTAATATCTATGTTTTTGGTCTTAATGACCAGCCGCCTAAGTTCTTTTAGTTTGTATCTAAAACCGCATCGGTCGCATTGCGAGATCGAATACTTGCCCGACGAAAACTTATTACCCATTAATACCCACCACTACCGATAAACATGTTGCGCGGCACAAAACGCACGGATGCTTTTTCACGATCCTCCCCGGAAGCCAACATCCATTGTTCCTCATAAGAGGCTTTTAGCATTTCCAACCGGGCAAGTCCTTCTGGGATCTTCATGGCTATGTAATAAGCCAGCCCAGCCACCATACACGGCAGTAACCGGAAGGGTATGTCTTGGGTATTCAGACCATTGCCAGCGTCTTGGATACGGCGCAAACGCCAGTAAACAAAGGTATAGACCGGACTAGCCGCCGTGCCTTGATCCGGGGCAGGCCAGACATTGATATTGGGTAGATCAGGAGCCGTAACAACCGCCCCAGCCGTATGTGAGGTAGCCGTGGTTCCGTTTTGCCCACGCAAACAGTTCTGCAATTGGGTTGCGGTGTAGTTAGTATAGTTAATAGTCTCAGAACCAATTGTGATGTAGCCTGTGGCAGGGAGACCAGCCGTGGAAGAGAGGGTAATAGTCGTGTCAGTAGCGGCAATATTTGCGGCTAGGGTTAACCCTGTCTTTGAGGTACTACCGGATTTACGGTCTACCCAGACCTGAATTGGTCTACCTTGTGTAATCTTGTTAGGGATTGTTGCATAAGTCGATACAGAGATCCGAGTGATATTAATATCGGTCTGCGTAGATTGAACCCCGTTACTTGTACGAATTACGTGCTCTATAAGGTCTATGGTGTCGTTTGGAAGAGGGTAAGTAACCTGCCCCTGCACCATTGGGATTTGGCCTTCCTCAATCGTCCATAGGTTCACCCCCCGGTTAGCCCACTCGATTGTCAAAAGGTTAAGTGACCTACGGGCTGTACGCATGTTATAGCCCGAACGGAGTTCGGAACCAGCCCGCTCAAAAGCCTCTTCTACGAGGTTATTGAGGTCTAAGTTAAACGACTCGGTTCCGATTGTGGTCATTTCAGTTTCTTCAGAGTTTGGGCAAGACGAGCACGCTGACCCAGTTTACCGGGTTTTTTGGCAGCAGTTGCTAACTTCTTAGCAGGGATCGTTGCACCCTTTTTTACACCCAAAGACTTCTTCAAGGCACCGGGCTTCTTGATAGCCTTTTGAATCCAATTGGATTCAGTCTTGCCACCTTTTTTAAAGACACCACGGCCTTTTAATACATCAGCACGGGTTACTTCACCGTCTTTATTTAGATCTGGGAATTCTTTAGCCATATCATCCTACCTTTCTATGCGGAGCAACTTTTTTAGCCACGCTTTTAGGTTGTGCCACAAACTGTTTGCCTGCGGCTTTACCGGCTCTTTTGGCTTTCGTGGTCGCGGCGTACTCTTGCGAGGAGAGCGCTTTGATGGCGCTGGTTGGGAGGTATCTTTCCCCTGTAGCCTGCGATCCTTGCGTAGAAGGTTTGCCACTTTTAGTTCTCCACTTTTGTTGAGTCCATGCCTTCAGACTTTTTTGAGGCGCTTTCATTGGTTCCCCCAAAATTACTTTTTTTAAGTTGATCTTCTAATACCTGTACAGCATTGCGAAGTCTGGTTATTTCTGCGTCCCGCTGATCTAACTTGTGCATTAACCCGGCGTTCATCTCAGCCCAAACAGCGATACCGTTCATACGCTCTTTGTGGTCTTTTAGCATCAACTCAAATAGACGCTCAGAGATCTCAATCTGTTTTTGGACAAACTCAATCACGGTAGCCTCCACCAGCCTTCTTATACTGCATAGCCAACATTTGTGCCTTACGGGCGCTCCACTGACCCGGAGCACCGCCTTTACCACCAGCCTTAATACTCTCAAACAGCCGCTTACGCATGCCGGGTTGGGTGTAATTGCCAGCCTCGTTTACACGAGACTCACCACCCTCTTTATAAGATGCGGTTTTTGCAGCCTTGGCAAAGTCGCTTTTTTTAGGAGCGCCTTTCTCCCCAACGCTACGCATCTTTTCACCAGACCCCGCAGCAATACGTCTTTTCTTTGCAGCGATATTGGCATAAAGACCACCACCGGCAAACATCTCAACCTCATCCGGATCATCCTTTCGGGTGATCGTCTTGGCTTCTGGCATCTTAGAGGGGTTCATAGCCCCCATCCCACGGCTGGGTCTCATTTGGTCATGCCACCCTTAGCAAGCAGTTTGCCCTTGGTTTTGCCTTTCATAGCAACTCCGTCGGCCCGCTTAGAGGCGCTAGAAGCACCGCCGCCTGCTTTCATCTTGGACATCATGCCGCCAGCAGCATATCCTTTTTTCATCATGCCACCGCCAGCCGCCATCTTGGCTTTAGCCATGCCACCTTTAGCCATCTTACCTTTACCATCACCGACAAAAGTGGGTTTACCATCTGGCCCCATCGGCATACCACCAGAAGCCATCTTTTTCATCATTCCGCCACCAGCCATCATCTTGGACTTCATCATTTCTTAGACTCCTTATACAGGTTGTTGAAAGTAACCTCTGGATTCATGTACGAATCATCCTGCTCTGCACAATGAATCCATTGGCTGGGTTTAAAATCAGGCGCTCCTTGCCCAGTAACCCAATACGCTGGGCTGGTAACTCGCACTCGATTATTCGGTAGTGCCACTATATTTCCTGTCCATTTACCCGCATCAGTCAGTATGAGTACATGACTTTGTTTATGCTGGGATGGGTCTTCTGAAACCTCGCTCTCAGCATAGTCAACCGTGAACAAATACCGACCGGTGTGAAACTCGTTATTGATCTTACAAAGCCACGGAGAGGGTTGCGCCCGATCAATTTTAACAACCCCGTGGTTATACGAACTACAGTCCCAAGGCTGTGCCAGATGGGTTTGCATACGCTCAGGCCATTGCTCAAGCGGTATGTCCCCAACCAAAGCGGTAATCGGCATCCTTGCCCACATCGCACCGCCATGTACATTTGGTTGACTGCCATCATCTGCTTCACACCCAGTAAATATGACTTGAAAACTAAGGCACCTATCAGGAATGGTCGTTACTGCTACTGCTAATGCGTGTACATACTCCCCGTGATACCCCTGATGCCCATTTGTAAACTCTTTTCTAACCCAACATTTGAAATACGGAATGTTGCTTGTCAAATACATTAAACGATCCGGCCTTTCGTTTTACCCTTGGTGGCAATACCATCTGCTCTCTTAGAAGCAGAAGAAACTTTTCCACCCTTTTTCATGCCGGGTACCTTGGCTTGCATAGCGGCTTCTTCTTCCATCCGGCGCTTTTCTTCTTCTTCCTTGTATTTATCCGCATCTTTATTAAAAGAACGAG
>Ga0247832_1007326_pt1 | contig 11567 bp, 10 predicted proteins | sample LaCruzMarch2015__10_FD_192407 | JGI IMG/M metagenome (GOLD analysis project Ga0247832, IMG submission 192407) | Freshwater microbial communities from meromictic Lake La Cruz, Castile-La Mancha, Spain - LaCruzMarch2015_4m | ecosystem: Environmental > Aquatic > Freshwater > Lake | place: Spain...
CGAACCTGCTTCCCGCGCTCAGATGCATCCGATGGAGGCGCACCAAACTTCTTACGCCAAACCACCAAAGCACGCTCAAACTCTGTGCTCCGCATAGTTTGCATCGCATCAGCAATATCGTCCGCCGGCAAACCTTTGGCCATTAACTCTTGCCGAACACGCGCCGCTCCAAGCTTGGTAGAACGCCGATTCACAACTGACTCGACCACACGCTTTTCGTTGATGAAGTCTTTGGCCGCCAAAAAGTCCAACGCCTCGGTCAACTCACCCGGCGTTTCTTCGTGGGGTTTGAGCTTTTGCTCCAATTCTTTGCGCGAATGTTCGCGCTGCGACAACAGCCGCAGCGCGCGCCCTTTGAGGGAGGGCTTCATCGCCAATCGCGCCACGGAGATTAGGCCTCGGCTTCGAGCGCCTCACGCGCTTGTCTTGCCGCCTTGGTTTCTTTAGGCTCTTTTACTTCCTTCGGCTCTTTGTCTTCTTTCGCAGCAAAGCCGTCTACCGACTCAGCGAGCAATGGAATGCCCAAAGATTCGCGCACCTTGTTTTCAATCTCAAAAGCCAAGGCTTCGTTCTCGCGTAAAAACTCACGTGCGTTGTCACGGCCTTGCCCAATTTTTTCGCCTTGGTAGGCGTACCACGCACCCGACTTTTCGATCACCTTGGCGTTCACGCCTAGGTCAATGATCTCGCCTTGGCGGCTAATGCCTTCGCCGAACAAGATGTCGAACTCGGCCATCTTGAACGGAGGCGCCACTTTGTTTTTAACCACTTTGACGCGGGTCTCGTTGCCCACCGCCTCTTCGCCACGCTTGATCGTGCCCGTGCGACGAATGTCCAAACGCACCGACGCGTAGAACTTGAGCGCATTACCGCCGGTTGTTGTTTCTGGTGAGCCAAACATCACGCCAATCTTCATGCGGATTTGATTAATGAAAATCACCGTGCAATTGGTCTTCTTGATAGACGCCGTCAACTTGCGCAAGGCTTGGCTCATCAAACGGGCTTGCAAGCCGGGCAAGGAATCGCCCATATCGCCTTCCAACTCTGCCTTAGGCGTGAGCGCAGCCACCGAGTCGATCACCACCAAATCCACCGCGCCAGAGCGCACCAAACTGTCCACCACCTCCAAAGCTTGCTCACCCGTATCAGGCTGGCTAATCAACAAGTCTTGCAAATTCACACCCAGCTTTTGCGCGTACTGCGAATCGAGCGCGTGTTCAGCATCGACAAATGCGCAAGTGCCGCCTTGCTTTTGCATCTCGGCAATCACTTGCAAAGTGAGCGTTGTTTTGCCAGAAGACTCTGGGCCGTAAATCTCGATCACACGGCCGCGTGGCAATCCACCAACGCCCAAGGCGATATCTAAACCCAGTGAACCGGTGGAAACCACCTGGATATCGTCAATCACCTCGCCCTCACCCAGGCGCATGATCGTGCCCTTGCCGAACTGTTTTTCAATCTGCGCCAATGCGGCTTGCAGGGCTTTGGCTTTTTCGCTGTCTACGACTTGTGGCTTGGCATTCATAAAAATCTCCATTAAAAACAAAGGGTTACCGAAACTTTGCGCTACTGCATGAATCAACATGCTGGATGCTTGACCAGTACTTTATCCGAAAGTCAAAAGAAGTAAATAGATTTTTTGGTCAGTTTGCCTTACTATGTAAGTCGCACTAAAACCAGCTGTAAGTGCCGCCCCCAAAAGGCGAGTAGCGGGTGCTTGTTGCGAGCGACATAAAGCGCGAAGCGCGGAGCCGCAACAAGTACCCGCTACTCGTCGCGTCCGCATAAACACCGCCAAAGCGCCAAACAAATGTCCAAAAACCAAACCCCACACCAAGACTGGCGCCAATCCCACCTAGGCCGCCTCCTAGGCGCTGCCATGCGCAAATTCGACGACCGCGTTCTCTACCTCATGACCCACAACGTAGACGTCCCCCTAGCCCTCTCCAACCTAGCGGCCCGCGGCCAAGTCAGTGCCGCCCATATACATATCACCCGGCACGTCAGCTTAGAGGGCTCACGCCTAAACGACCTCGCTGCCAGCGCAGGTATGACGAAGCAAGCCATGGGCAACCTGGTCACCCAATGCGAAGCCTGGGGCCTGGTTGAGCGCACCCCCGACCCACAAGACGCGCGTGCACGTCGCATCGTCTTCACGGCAACAGGCCTAGCATGGCTCAAAGGCTTTGAGCAAGCCGTCGCACAAACCGAGGCCGAATTTAAAGAGGAGATAGGCGCGGACGTCGCCACTGTGGTGCGCTTGGGCTTAGAGGCCTATGCAGGGGATTTCGCAGGCCGCGCGCACTGATTACAGGTGATGGCTTATTTCTCTTTCAACAACAATGCAAGTCCCGCACACGACGCCAAGGCCATGGCTCTAGAGAAAACATCACCTTGAACGTCATGCTAGACGAGTTGGTGGCCGTGTTGGGCCCTAACGGCGCTGGCAAGTTCACTTTGCTAAGAGCCATTTCGCGCTCGCTGGCATCACAGGGCACTTTGACATTTGAAGGACGCTCTTTGCAATGACTTTGGCGACTGCGTCAGAGTTGGAGTGACATATTTGTCCTTACTTGGTGTCTTGAGGAAGAGGGCTTTGAATCGTCAGGGTTTGCGGCTCGACTTGTTCTTTCAAACGCAGCGGTTCTTGCACCGACTTAGGCCCCATGCCCACTACGCGCAAATAGCCTTGGCTCCACATCCAAAACACAAGATTGGCGAGCACTAGCAAAAAGGCCAGATTGCGCCAAACGATTTTTGAGCTCATGGGGACTCCTCCTTGGATGGCCTTACGCGCACTTCTGCGCTGTTGATGAACTGCATGCCTTGCGGTGTCTCCACACGCAACACGCCTGTATTGTCTACGCCCCGGGCGATGCCTTGGCGGCCATCGCTGAGGGTCACTGGCATGTCGCGCAAGACATCTCTTCTCTGGAAGGCGGCTTGCAATGGTGCGAAGCCTTTTGACTCAAAAGCCAACACCGCGGCTAGTAAGGGCTGGGCAATCAGGGCCAAGGCCTGAGGAGCGGTGAGCGGTGAGCCGGAGGCCTTTGTTGCAGAGGCCTTGGTTGCCAGTGCTTCTGAGATATCGCGCAGCCCTATCGCTGGCACAGACAAGTCTTGGGCGTTTGGCTTAGCGATGTTGATACCAACGCCAATCACGCAATACCGCTGTTGCGTTTGTGAATTTGTACCTTGAGGCTGGTTTGTATTAGGCGTTGGCGTGTAAGGCACAGCCGTTTCAATCAGAATGCCCGCCAATTTGCACCAGGTATTGAAAGCAGTCTTGGGCAATGTTTCCAACATCTGTTGGTTGGTGTCTTGTTGACGCACCCAGATATCGTTTGGCCATTTCAATCCAAGCCGCAAGTCGTCTTGTGGATCTAAGCTTTCCACGACCGAAAGTCCTACCGCCAAAGAGAGTCCAGACCAGTCGGCGGGGTGCAACATGAGCCCTAGAGAGAAAGTCAAGGCATTGCCTGCTTGCGCATGCCATTGGCGACCCAAACGGCCGCGCCCAGCAGTCTGCGATTCCGCGACCAGCAATACAGGGTCTGTGAGCCCCGATCTGGCACGTCGCATCAGTTCGGAATTGGTGGAGTCCACCTCTTTCAAAACCTCTACCGTCAAGGCAGGCAAGAGGGGCACACAGGATTGCCAAATGTCTTCTGCGGGCCAGATCATGGTGCTTAGTTACCAGTCAAAGCTTGTCGATGTTTGTCACTACTTTTGCTACCAACGCCTAGTGCTTGCGCTTTTTCTTAATGTCTTTGCCCGACTTGTATTTATTGGGCTTATCTTTACCAAGCTTTTCTTTACCCGGCTTGACGGACGAAGAGGACAACAAGGTGCCGCGGCATTTTTTGGCGCCGCACCAACAAGGGTATTCGGCTTGTAGCTCTTCGGTCAAGGGGGCGTCGATCACTAGGCCGTAGTCATAGCTCAACTCTTCGCCCGCCAGAATATTGCGGCGTGCGGTAATAAAGATACGCCCATCACGCTCATCCGGCTCGCAATTGGGTTTGCAGGAATGGTTGATCCAGCGCGACGAATTGCCGCCGTACAAGGCGTCGATCACATGCTTGTCGTCGATATGGAAGTAAAAGGTGTGGTTAGGGTCTGTCGGGTCATGCGGATGGCGGCGCAACGCCTCTTTCCAAGTGATGATCTCGCCCACGTACTCAATGATGGGCTCGCCTTGGGCAAAGTCGGTGAGCGCGAAGACCCCCTTACCATGCACGCCTGAACGTCGGGTTTGAATACGTCGGCCCGAGATCGGCGGAAGGGATTTTTTTGGCACTGGGATTTTTCTGTTAACTTAAATACGTACGCATGTGCGTGCGCGCGTGCGCACGCGCGAGAGGCGCATTGTAGTGGTCTGTTTTCTAAGGAAGTCAAAATGAGTAAAACCCTGGTGATCGCCGAAAAACCTTCGGTCGCGCAAGACATCGTGCGCGCACTCACCCCTGTGGCGGGTAAGTTCGAAAAGCATGACGACCATTTTGAGAACGACGCCTATGTCGTCTCTAGTGCGGTCGGCCATTTGGTGGAAATCCAAGCCCCAGAAGAATTTGACGTCAAACGCGGCAAATGGAGCTTTGCGAATTTGCCGGTCATCCCGCCTTACTTCGACCTCAAGCCCGTTGACAAGACCAAGAGCCGCTTAAATGCAGTGGTCAAACTTGCCAAGCGCAAGGACGTCACCGCCTTGATCAACGCCTGCGACGCGGGCCGTGAAGGCGAATTGATCTTCCGGTTGATTGAGCAATATGCTGGCGGCAAAAAGACGTTAGACAAGCCTGTCAAGCGCCTTTGGCTGCAGTCAATGACGCCAGACGCCATCCGCAACGGCTTTGACAGCCTGCGTACGCAACAACAAATGCAAGGCTTGGCAGACGCTGCCCGCAGCCGCTCTGAAGCAGATTGGCTGGTGGGCATCAACGGTACCCGTGCCTTAACCGCCTTTAACTCCCGTGAAGGCGGGTTCTTCTTGACGACCGTGGGTCGGGTGCAAACGCCGACCTTGAGCGTAGTGGTCGAACGCGAAGAGCAAATCCGCAAATTTGTCAGCCGCGATTTCTGGGAAATCCATGCCGAGTTCGCCGCAGCTGCTGGCACCTACCCCGCCAAATGGTTTAACCCGCAACACAAAAAAGACGCAGAAGACAAAGAGAAAAAAGAAGACCGTGTCTGGAGCTTGCAAGAAGCACAGGCCGTGGCTGACGCCGTGCGCGGAAAAGCCGCCAACGTCACCGAAGAAAGCAAGCCGCGCAGCGAAAGCAGCAAAGGCTTGTTTGATCTGACCACTTTGCAAAAAGAAGCCAACAGCCGATTTGGCTTCTCCGCCAAAACCACGCTCTCGCTGGCGCAAAGCTTGTACGAGCGACACAAAGCGCTGACCTATCCGCGTACCGATTCACAGCATCTGCCAGAAGACTATTTGCAAACTGTCAAAGACACGATGGAAATGCTGGCTAAAAGCCCGATGAAGCATTTGGCGCCCTTCGCCAAAACCGCGATCGATCAGGGTTACATCAAGCCTAGCCCCAAAGTGTTTAACAACGCCAAGGTGAGCGATCACTTTGCGATCATTCCAACGCTGCAAGCGCCAAGCGGATTGTCAGACGCCGAGCAGAAGCTCTACGACTTTGTAGTGCGCCGTTTTATGGCGGTGTTTTATCCACCGGCTAAATACATGGACACCACACGCGTGAGCCAAGTAGGAGAGCACCACTTCAAATCCAGCGGCAAGGTGTTGGTTGAACCAGGCTGGCAAGCGATTTACGGTAAAGAAGTGGACGAAGAAGAGGACAAAGAGTCAGGCAAAGTGTTGGTCAAGGTCAATGCGGGCGAAACGCCTGAGGCCGAAACAGCTGAGCCCAAAGGCCTGAAAACCAAACCGCCAGCACGCTACACCGAGGCTACGTTGTTGACCGCCATGCAAACCGCCGGCAAAAACGTGGAGGACGACGACCAACGCGAAGCCATGCAAGATAAAGGTCTGGGCACGCCAGCGACGCGCGCCGCCATCATCGAAGGCTTGCTCAACGAGAAATACATGATTCGCGAAATACGCGAGATGGTTCCTACTGCCAAAGCGTTTCAGTTATTTACTTTGTTGCGCGGCTTGGGTGTAGAGGAACTTTCCAAGCCCGAACTCACCGGTGGCTGGGAACACAAACTGTCTTTGATGGAACACGGCGAGTTAAGCCGCGAAGCGTTTATGCGCGAGATTGCCGAGATGACCGAGCACATCGTCAAAAAGGCCAAAGAGTTTGACCGCGACACGATTCCAGGTGACTACACGACCTTAACAATTGCTTGCCCCACATGTGGCGGCGTGGTGAAAGAAAACTACCGCCGGTTCGGCTGTATCGGCAAGGATGCTTTGGCGGGCGACAGCGGCAAGTCTTTAACTGCTGGTCCCGGTGCTGTTGCTGTTGCTGAAGGCGACAGTGCAACCGGCTGTGGTTTCTCGATCAGCAAAATTCCTGGCGGCCGCACTTTTGAAGCGGCTGAAGTGGAGCAACTGATTGAAAATAAAAAGATCGGTCCGCTAGAAGGCTTTCGCTCCAAAGCGGGCTGGCCTTTCACGGCAGAGATCGCACTCAAATTCAGCGAAGAAGAGAAAAACTGGAAGCTCGAATTCGATTTCGGCGAAGACAAAAACGCAGACTCCGGCGAGATTGTGGAATTCGCTGACACCACCAGTTTGGGTAATTGCCCCAAGTGTTCTAGCCCCGTCTACGACCATGGCAGCAACTATGTGTGTAGTAAATCGGTACCTACGCATGCACAACCAACACCAAGCTGCGATTTCAAGAGCGGGAAAATTATTCTGCAACAAAGCGTGGCTCCTGAGCAAATGACCAAGCTCTTGGCCGAAGGGAAAACCGATTTGCTCGACAAGTTTGTGTCTATGCGCACGCGCCGTCCTTTCAAAGCGTTTTTGCAATGGGATGCAGAAGCGGGCAAAGTGAGTTTTGCTTTTGAGCCACGCGTCAGCAAATATCCAGCCCGTGCTGGTAAAACGCCGACAACGAATGCGTTGATCAAAGCGGCCGGTAAAAAAGTTCCCGCCAAAGCTACCAAGGCTGCGAAAGCTAAAGCGGAGAGAGTGGCCAAACCCAAAGCGCCGCGCAAAGTTACTGCAGGCTTTTTGCCAAGCAACGAACTAGCAGCGGTAATCGGTCCAGAGGCCGTAGCGCGAACCGAAGTGATTAAGAAGATCTGGGATTACATCAAAGCCAACGGCTTACAAGACGCCACCAACAAACGCGCGATCAATGCCGATGCCAAACTCAAACCTGTTTTTGGTAAGGACCAAGTCACCATGTTTGAGTTGGCGGGAATTGCAGGTAAGCATTTGCGCCCTGTTGGTGAATAACGGGCTTTCATGCACGCGACACCCGCTACTTAGATAGCCGTTTACTTGTTATAAAGTCTTCACCTTCTCATGCCTCAAACTTCGCCAAACATGATTGCCATTGCGCAGACCATGCACTTTGCACATACGCTTAGCTTGCAAAGTGGTGAAAGCCTGCGCGACTTCCACTTGGCCTATGAAACCTATGGCACGCTCAACGCAGACAAATCGAATGCGGTATTGATTTGCCACGCACTCAATGCCTCCCACCATGTGGCGGGTGTTTACGAGGGGCAAGATAAAAGTGAAGGCTGGTGGGACAACATGATTGGCCCCGGCAAACCGGTCGACACCAACCACTTCTTTGTGATCGGTGTGAACAACCTAGGGTCTTGCTTTGGATCTACTGGGCCTATGCACATCCATCCTGATACAGGCAATGTGTATGGCGCAGATTTTCCAGTTGTCACCGTGGAAGACTGGGTTAATGCGCAAGCCTTGTTGCTCGATGCATTGGGTATCCAAGAACTTGCCGCCGTGATGGGCGGCAGCTTAGGTGGCATGCAAGCCTTGAGTTGGACGCTGCAACATCCGGATCGCGTGCGCCATGCTGTGGTGGTTGCCAGTGCGCCCAACTTAACCGCAGAGAACATTGCATTCAATGAAGTCGCGCGTCGCGCCATCGTGACCGACCCAGATTTTCATGAAGGCCATTTTTATGCACATGGCGTGATTCCTAAGCGCGGCTTGCGCATCGCACGCATGGTGGGGCACATCACGTATTTGAGCGACGATGTGATGAACGAAAAATTTGGCCGTCAACTTCGGGATGCGGTGGTGGGCAGCGCTACAGGCTATCGCTATTCCACGCAAGATGTGGAGTTTCAAATAGAGAGCTATTTGCGCTACCAAGGCGACAAGTTCAGCGAGTACTTTGACGCGAACACCTATTTGCTGATCACCCGCGCGCTCGACTACTTTGACCCTGCACGCCGTTTTGATGGCGATTTGTCTAAAGCATTTGCTGATATTCGGGCGAAGTTTTTGTTAGTGAGCTTCACTACGGACTGGCGCTTCTCACCAACACGCAGCCGTGAAATGGTTCGCGCCTTGCTCGACAACCAACGCGACGTGAGTTACGCCGAGATTGATGCTCCACATGGACACGATGCCTTCTTGTTAGACGACCCCCGCTATATGCAAGTCGTTCGCTCATACTTTGAACGCATTGCACACGAAGCACCTCTGCAAGGAGGAAAGGCATGACGCACAACATCCATCTGCATGCGTTGGCGCAGTTGGTTCCCGTTGGAAGCCGCGTGCTCGATTTAGGTTGCGGCGATGGCGCACTACTCGACCATTTGCAAAAACATCGCGGTTGCTCAGGCTACGGCGTTGAGTTGGCCGATACGAATGTGCAAGCCTGCGTGCAACGCGGCGTCAATGTGCTGCAACTCAACCTAGACCAAGGTTTGACTTTGTTTGGCGACCAGTCGTTTGATGTTGTCTTGCAAATCGACACCTTGCAACATTTACGCAATGCAGAAGTGATGTTGCGTGAGACAGCGCGCGTAGGTCGCATCGGCATCGTGGCCTTTCCTAATTTTGGACATTGGCCTAATCGTTTAAGCGTGTTGCAAGGGCGTATGCCCGTAACACGACGACTACCTTACCAGTGGTACGACACGCCCAATATCCGCGTGGGCACGTTTTCTGACTTCGCTGCTTTGGCAGAAAAAAACAAGCTGCATGTGTTGGATGCATTTGGTTTGCAGGATGGGCAGGAGGTGCGGTGGCTGCCTAATTTGATGGCTGGGACTGCTGTGTTTAAGTTTCAAGGCTAGCTACTTGGGCTTTCAATTGATTTAATTTGCTCTGATCTATTTGCACTTCATGCAATTGCTTTTCTATCCACGCACATTGAAATAGGCCAACGCGGCAAGAGCAGCAGTTTCTGAGCGCAACACACGCTCTCCCAATTTCACTGCAGCAAAACCTTTGGCTCTGGCCAGCGCATCTTCTTCATCGGTTAATCCGCCTTCAGGGCCATTGAGCAACAGCCACGATGTGCTCTGATGTTTTGTAGACCATTCGCTCAGACCTTGCGTGCTTGGATGCAACGATAAAACTGCGGCCTGTATCGCACTATGCGAATCTTTTGTATTTTGTAGATGGGCGACCCAGTCGCTTTGAAGCCAGGCACCTAGATTTTGCAGCGCTTCGATCTGCGGCAAGGTGTTTCTTCCACATTGCTCACAAGCGCTTATCGCCACCGCTTGCCAATGGACTAGTTTTTTTTCAGCCCGTTCGCTTTGCAAACGCAACACGCTGTGTTGCGACATCAAGGGCGTGATGCGGTGCACGCCTAGCTCGGTCGCTTTTTCTACCAACCAATCCATGCGGTCATTGGCGGGCATCACCACTGCCAAGTGCACTTGGTGGGGTGCTTCTCGCTCAATGGTGTGGTGCGCACCGACAAGAACCCGTACATCTTGTCTGCCCATGTGTTCGATGACAGCTTCAAACTCTCCGCCAGCACCATTGAACAGCATGATGGTTTGACCAGGCTGCATACGCAAAACTTGCACATGGCGGGCAGCAGTCGCGGGCAGCTCGATGGAAGCGCTTGTATGTAAGGCTTGCGGGCAATAAAAGCGTGGCATCTAGATATGCACCTTTAGTCCTTATCGCCCGAATGGGTGGCGGGACGCGGATAAGCCAGACTCATTTCAGGATGCGTGCCTTCTAATGTGTCGATCAAACGTAGCAAGGGTGTAAGTTCTGCATAGCGGCTGGCCGTATGTCTGATGTAGTTAATAAAGCGTGGTGTATCCGCCAAATATTTGTCTTTGCCGTCGCGCAAAGTGAGTCGTGCAAATATTCCTGCCACTTTGAGGTGACGCTGCAAACCCATCCACTCCACGGCGCGCCAAAACGCGCCGAAGTCTTGCGACCATCCGTCAAAGTCCATTAACCCTAGTTTGCGTGCGCGCTCCCAATAGCGGATGGTGATCTCCAACACAAAGTCTTCTTCCCAGCTTAGAAATGCATCGCGCATCAAGCTCGCGATGTCATAGGTAATAGGGCCATAAACAGCGTCTTGAAAATCCAATACGCCTAAGCGTGGCTCATTGGCATCATGCGGCATCATCAAGTTACGCGGCATAAAGTCGCGGTGCACCAGCACCTTGGGGGCTGCCAAATTACGTTCGATGATTAAGCCAAAGGTTTTGTTGATAGTGTTTTTTTGTGTATCGCTGAGTTCTTCCTTGCGATGTTGCGCGACATACCAATCTGTAAAAAAATGCAGTTCGCGTTGCAACAAGGCTTCGTCATACAGTGGCAATGTGTGGCCCTGCTGACCTTGCTGTAATGACAGCAAGGCCTCAACTGCACGCAGATAAAGCCCCATATTTGCCTGTGGCTTTGATTTATCGATGACTTCCATCATCGTGCTTTGACCCAAATCATCCAACAAAATGAAGCCGTTTTCCACATGCCAATTCAAGATTTGCGGCACCAATAAGCCGCAATCACCCATCAATTTGGCAATTCGCACAAACGGTTCGCAGTTTTCTTTGTCTGGTGGGGCGTCCATGATGATGAAGCTATTTGGCTTGTCATTGCCAGAAACGCCATCGACCCGAAAGTAACGCCTAAAACTAGCATCAGCGGATGCAGGGCGAACTGTGGGGGTGACCAACCCAAAATTTGCAGCTTGTGCGTCAAGCCATTGTTGAAATTGCGCTTCGCGTTGCGTATTTGGCCATTCAATCTTGACTTGCTGGGGGTTATTGGGTGTGCTCATGGATAATCTAAATTCTACAAACGACCCAACTTGCGCCTCACGCGTCGCAATGTTCATCGCGTTGGGTTTGAAAAGGTTGTTCTTCGTTGTTGTTGCTGTCTGATTCTCACCGCCAATTCTGCCTGTTCATGCGCTTAGTTTTTAACTGGACTAAGTGTTTATGTACGCACGTATCCGAGCGTTGGGTAGGGCGCTGGGCATTTGGTGCCTTCATTTGTGGGACTCTTTCTGCACTTTCTTTACAAGCCCAAACTGTGACCGGACCTCCCATGGTGCTCAAACCCAGTAGTTTGTTGCAAGAAACAATTACTGGCGATGTACGAAAAGAGTTGCCAACTTACTTGCAAAGCGACCGTATGTCTGGTGAGACCAATTTGGAGTTTTTTCTAGAAG
>Ga0247832_1007327_pt1 | contig 11567 bp, 9 predicted proteins | sample LaCruzMarch2015__10_FD_192407 | JGI IMG/M metagenome (GOLD analysis project Ga0247832, IMG submission 192407) | Freshwater microbial communities from meromictic Lake La Cruz, Castile-La Mancha, Spain - LaCruzMarch2015_4m | ecosystem: Environmental > Aquatic > Freshwater > Lake | place: Spain...
ACCGAGATCGGCGAAGACCTGCGTCGTGTGTTCGATCATGACCGCACTCTGAGCTATGCGCGTTTCAGCGGGCATGACCTCAGCGGCTTCATCGACAAGGCCGCGCTCACCTTCTCCTACCAAAGCGGAGAGGAACTGCAGGACCGCCTGCGCAGCAGCCGCAAGCGTGAACTTTCCGGCTACGAGATCGGCACCTATGGCATGGACCTTCAGCTAGAAAGCCCAACCCCGCTGGGCCGCCTGGTCTATGGCGCGGACTACTACCACGACACCGTGGACAGCTTCCGCACCGACTACAAGGCTGACGGCACCGTGGACAAGCATCGCATTCAAGGCCCCATCGGCGACGACTCCAGCTACGATCTGCTCGGCGCGTATGCGCAGCATGAAACGGGCCTCACGGACCGCTTGAAGCTCTTCGTCGGCGGTCGCTACACCTATGCGCAGGCGGATGTGGGTCGCTACGAAGATTCCGTCAGCGGCGAGGCCGCAAGCTACGGCGACGATTGGCAGAACTTCGTGGCCAATGCTCGTCTGCTCTATGACCTGGACAAGGCAGGCGACTTCAAGCTCTTTGGCGGTGTCTCGCAAGGCTTCCGCGCTCCCAACTTGTCCGACCTGTCCCGCCTCGACATCGCCCGCAGCGGTGAGCTGGAAACCGCCTCGACCAACCTCGATCCCGAAAAGTTCATCAACTATGAGATCGGCATGAAGGCCCGCAGCGGTGGATTCACGGGCACGCTGAGCTACTTCTACACCGACATCAGCGACCTCATCGTGCGTCGCCCGACCGGCCGCATCATCGACGGCGATGCGGAGGTGACCAAGGCCAACGCGGGCGACGGCTTCGTGCATGGCGTGGAGTTTGGCGGTGCCTATGAGTTCAATGAGAACTGGAGCGTCTTTGGCAACATCACCTGGCTCGAAGGCGAAGCCGATGCCTATCCAAACAGCGACAAGAAGGCGCAGCGTGAACCGCTCAGCAAGATTCAGCCCATCGTGGGCACGGGCGGCATCCGCTGGACCAATGACAGCAAAACGGTCTGGACCGAACTGGTCGTGACCGCCGCTGACAAGGCCGACAAACTGAGCACAGCGGACCTCAGCGACACCCAACGCATCCCCCCTGGCGGCACTCCTGGCTACACCTTGCTCGGTCTGCGCGGCGGTTGGCAGGTGACTCAAAACGTCACCTTCCTCGCCAGCCTGGAGAATCTGCTAGACGAAGCCTATCGCGTGCACGGCTCCGGCAGCAACGAGCCCGGGTTCGGTGCCAGCCTTGCGATCAAGGTCAGCTTCTAATCCACTCAACGAATCCGACCCAAACCCGTCTGGCCTCAAGCAGGTCAGACGGGTTTTTTGTTCGGGGTTCACGCTTTAGCGTGTTCCTGACGAAACCACGCTAAAGCGTGAACCCCGAACACTGACTCCACTCAAGGTTGAGCTTTCGCAGCCTCTCCTGTGTCCTATGATGCCCCATGCCCGATGCCACTCCAGCCCTGCTAGCCCGCCGCTCCGGGTGTCGGCGTGTGCTGGTCATGCTAGCGACGATTGGATTGATCGGCGCTCTTGCCATCATCGCAGCTGGGTGGTGGGCCTGGAGCCATCCCGGTCGCGTGGTGGCGGTTCTCCTTCGGCAGGTGCCGGAGAACATTCGCCCGACTATTGGCGACGTGCAGGTGCAAGACGGCGCGCTGGTGCTGGAGAAGCTGGTGCTCAACGACCTCACGACAGGCAAGCCAGCGATCAGCATCGACGAGGTGCGTTGGCAGCCTTCGCTCGCGCGACTGCCGCAACGTCATCTGGGCAGCGTCTCGCTCACAGGTGCCAAGATCGAAGTGGATTCGCCCTTGGCTAAGCGCTTGAGCGATTGGATGCAGGAAGCCTCATCCGCAAGCAGCAGCGGGGCGGGCTTCACACTCGACGAGGTGAAGCTGGCGCAAGCACGCGTGAGTATCGCCGCCAGCGAGTCGTGGCCCGCTGTGGAGTTCACGCTCGATCATCATTCGCAGCACATCGACTTGAAGACCTTGGCGCGTCCCAGCGTGAAAGCCTTCAACCTGACGCTGCGCCACGTGAAGCTCGACGGCAACACGTTGCCACTGGCACAGACCACCGGATCACTCTCCGCTGAAGGACTGCTCACGATTGATGTCCTGCGTCTGAAGCACGGCACCCTGGCACCCACGCCTGCCTTGATGAAGCTGCTAGCCCCCAAGTCCACACCTGCGACAGTCGCCAGCGGACCTGCCTTGATCCAAGCCGTCGCACTCGGCGAGGTGAAGCTGGAAGACTTTGCGCTCGCTGGCTCTACCAGCGCGCCGCCATGGTGGCCCAAGATCAGCGGACGACTCTCGTGCGAGATCAATGGCCTCCGCTACAGTGCAGCAAACGGACTGCATCTAGGCCCGCAGGAGGTGCAGCTCACCGACTTCGTTTTGCTCCCGCCAACCGGTGACGGGTATATCAAAGCAGCCACAGCGCAGGTCACGATTGGCGGACTCAAGAACGGCACCCTGCATGTGCTCAGCAGCAGGCTCGACAAGCCTGAAATCGCGTGGACTCAAGCGCTGGAGGACTACCTGATGCTAAAGCCTGCCGCCACGCCACCGGGACCGACAACCGTGCCCAAGCCAGTGCGCACCTTGCAGATCGACAGCTTTGACCTCACCAGCGCCCAATTCTCTGCCAAGCGCACACGCACTCTACCGTATGAGGGCAGGGCCACCATGGATTTGCACCTCGATACTCTGCGTGTGGAGGCCAACGGTGCCAGCTCCGCACGGCCGCAAACACTTGCCTTGCGCGACGTATCACTCGCGGAACATCCAGCCCACCGAGAGCACGCGCTGGAACCCTTTGCACGACTGAACGAAGGCCGCTTTGTCCTCGTGCCCGACGAATGGTCGGCCACCCAGCAAGTGCGCGAAGTCACCTTGCTCAAGCCTGCGATTCACGCGCATCGGGACAACGTGTCGTGGTTCGATGTCAAGCCATCCACCGAGAATGCCGCAGCATCATCTGCGACGTTTACCTTCGAGAAATTGCACTTCGATCAGCTCGCCATCACCGGTGGCAGCTTTGACTATGCGAATGACTTTCCGCAGCGCATGGAGGTGCGCGGCTTGCTTGATGTCAGCACCCGCCATCGCGAGCACACGCTCAAACTCAGCAACCTCCGAGCGCTACTACCCCAGCAAGCCAAACTGCCCATCGCGAATGTGGAGGAGATTGTGGCCGTCGTGCAGTTCCCCGCGATGCTCAAAACCAAGCGAATGCAATCCTTGGTGATCAAAGGCGGCGAGATCGAGGTCGGCGATGCCTTGATGTCGCTCGTGCAGAGCCGCCCGCCCACCATGGAAGGCGCAGCCACACTACCCAAGCCCGATCCGCTCGCGGGTTGGCGCATCAATGAACTGACCATCGCTGACACCGCGATCACCTTGCAACGCATCGCGCCAGGACTGCCTCCTGTGAAGTTCGACCTGGGCTACCATGCCTTCGACATGCCTCTCGCGCCGAGTGAACTGGCAGGTGATTTCGAGACTCAGCGCATCGAGCTGTCGCAACTAGGCATCAAGTCGCCGTATGAATCGCTGCGCAACGTCGCCACCCTGGACACGATCTTCATCGACTTCACGCTCGACGGCATCTTCAATCAACGCATCGACAAGGTAGAGATAGTAAGTCCCACCATCTTTGTCGGCGAAGATCTGTTCTGGTATATCGACTACTACCGCAAGTATGCAGCGGGCGAGATTGACTCGAACACGAGAGCCCTCGCCCTCGCGGACAATGACAAAGCGCTCGCCTTGACCGCCGCGACGGCCCCCAGCAAAACTGGCGGTGCATGGAGCGTGGAGACCTTAAAGTGTACGCGGGCAAGCTGGTCATCGCCCCCAAAGGCCATCCGCTACCCGGCATTCCTCGACCTTTCCCGTTCAGTTTCACCACGCGCATGAACGAGGGCAAGCTGGTCGCTGATCTCGACATTCCCAGCGACACCTACACCTGGGAGAAGCTCAAGATCGAACTCGAAAACATGCGAGGCCGTGTGCAATTCAATCTTCCCGTGAAGACCCTGGACAATAACTTGACCGAGACCTTCCAGGTGGATCGCATCCGCTGGAAGCAACTGCACATGGAAGACGCCCACCTCAGCGTGACCTACGACATGAACGGCATCTACGGCAAGTTTGGTGGCGCAGCCTATGAGGGCTACGTGAACGGCGAATTCAACATCTACCTCGACACGAATTTCTCCTGGGACGGCTGGATCACCGGCACAGGCGTGCGCACCACCGAGATCACACAGAAAATGTGCCCCGCCTACCTTTTGCTCGACGGCAAAGTGGATCTCACCGTCATCGCGCAAGGCAATCAGCACGAGGTGTATCAGTGCGACGTGAAGTTCAAAAACCAGTCACCGGGCACGTTCAACATCGTAGCGCTGAACGACATACTCAAGACTCTGCCCCCGAACCTCGCAGGCTACGAGCATGACATCATGCGCATCGGAGTGGAAACGCTGGGGGACTTCGACTATGACACCGTCGATGGCAAATGCCGTTTCTATGGCCGCGAAGGCAAAGGCTTTCTCCACCTGATCGGTCCCACGGGATCACGCAACATCGACCTCAACATCTATGACCATCGCTGGAAAGTCCCCAAGCCCAAAGTCACGGTACAGAATTGAAGACCCAGTTATGAGTTCGAAGTCAACTACCCTCACCCCTCCCCCTCTCCCGCAAGCGGGCGAGGGCGAACACGCAGGGATCAATTGCAGGGCGCTTGACGAAACAAAGCCGTGCAGCGGGGTAGATTATTTCAATATCGAACTTCAAATGACACCGCCTTGTTCGCCCTCTACCTCAGGGAGAGGGGAAGGGGTGAGGGGGAAAGCTTCGCTTCTCCCATGGCTCACCAGCCTTCTCCTCCTCACCCTCCCCGCCTGCAAGATCCCCGACATCAACCTCGCCACACCGAAGCCGATCGAGGTGAACCTAAACATGCGGCTTGATGTGTATCAATACTCCGGCGACGAGCCGAAGGACAAGGAGCAGCAGAAGACCCTGGCCGAGACCGTGGAGCGCCAGCGCAATCGTGCGACCGAGATTCAGACCATCAAAAACAACCGCTTCATTGGTGAGGATCATCGCGGGCTTCTACAACTGCGTGAGGTGCCGGCCGGTGACTGGGGTGACTATGTGAAGCGCGTGGTGGAGACCGAGAACGAGGACCGCACCCTGCTCATGCGCAGCGAAGCCGCGAAGACCAACCGCGCGCTTAACGAGGTGCAAACCGAGCAGTGGAGACTGCGCATCGACAAGGCCTTCAAGGGCGAATGGATCGAAATCCCTGGCGACAAAGAGGGCAGCTACAAGTGGGTGCAAGCCATGGGACCGAAGGAGAAGAAACCTGCTACCACGCCACAATGATCCTTCCTTTTATCGTCCAGAGTCCGCACACTTACAGCTTATGAAAACCTTGCTCATCGTTCTCGCTGTCGTCGCCGCCATGCTGGCTTTCACCAACCCGGATGAAACGACCTTCCGAGCTCATGTGCAGGAGAAACAAGGCATCGTAGGCACACTGAGCCTGGGCTTGGTCGATCTGCTGTCCAAAGACGCCAAGCGCGGTATCCATCGCGAGAACTTCATCTTGTTCAGCAAGTTTTACATGGGCGGCGACGGCATCCTGCCGCGCAGTGAACTTGGCTGGGGCATCGCGGGCAAGTGCTTTGATAGCGAGATGAAGCAAGAGCGCCGCTAAGCCGGCCTTCCACCCGCATCCAGCTCCGCACCCACTTGCAGGAAGGCGTCGCCCAGCGCCTGCCAGTCCCCTGCCGTAGTGCTCCACCCACTGCTCAGGCGAACCACGCGCCGCAACTCCTCCGGCGTCGCTCCAAGGGCTTGCACGACCACGGAAGAGCCTTCCTTGCCAGAGCTGCACGCCGAGCCCGTGCTGATCGCGAACCCAAGTCTGGAAAGCCTTGTTAGCCACTTCAGATTATCATGACGCGGCATGACCAGCATTGACGTATTCCAGAGACGCGGAGCATTTGCACTGATAATGCGCAGGCCGGGCATGGCTGCGCTCAATCGCTGCTCGAAAGCATCGCGCAAGCTCGCCTCTCCAGCAGCAGAACAATGTTCCAGCGCAGTGACCATGGCTTCGATCGCAGGATAGTTCTCCGTTCCCGCACGCCGCCCACTTTCTTGTGGCCCACCACGCACAAAGCGGAGCGATTCGTCTTCATCACGCAACACCAGAAACCCGATCCCCTTGGGGCCGCCGAACTTATGCGCACTGCCGGTGAGGTAGTCGCATTGGCCTAGCGCCTGGGCAGGCAGCTTGCCCAGCCATTGCGCGGCATCGGTGTGGAAGGGAGTGCCTTTTTCACGGCAGATAGCTAACAACTCACTCCAAGGTTGTAGCACACCGCTCTCGTTGTTGGCAGGCATGATCGAGACCAGCGTTGGCTGATGTGCAGCAATGACGCCACGCAGTGCATCGGCCTGCACCACGCCTTGAGCATCGACAGGAATCCCCACAACACCATCCGCCCCTAGCCAACCTTTGGCGGCCTCGCGAACGCTGGGGTGTTCGATGGCGCTGATGGCTACCTTGCCCTTTTGCACAGCGAACAGCGTATTGTTCGACTCGGTGGCACCCGAGGTGAAAACAATGCGCGCCGCTTCAAAGCCCAGCAGGTCGGCTAAGCGCTCGCGTGCAGCATCCAACTTCTGCGCGGTGAAGCCCGCCTCGCGATACAGGCTGGAGGCATTGTGCCAATGCTGGGCGCTGGCTTGCAGCCAAGCCTCGCGCGCGGCATCGCTGAGAGGTGTGGTGGCGTTGTAGTCGAAGTAGCGGCTGGTCACTGGGGGCTGATGGCTTGAGGCTGAATGATCCGACGATCATGCGTGTAAATGTTCAGCTTGGGGTCACGCAGAAAGCCCACCAGCGTCTGGTTGGATTCAGCAGCGAATTGCACGGCCAGACTGCTGGGCGCGGAGATGGCCGCGATGATGGGCACGCCGGCGGCCAGGGCCTTTTGCATCATCTCGAACGACACGCGACCACTCAGAAAGAGGATGTGCTGGTCAAAGGGCAGCAGGTCGTGCAGCAGTGCGTAACCGAGAATTTTGTCCAACGCATTGTGACGCCCCACATCCTCGCGCAGGGCGACGAGGTTGCCTTCGAGATCAAAGATCGCGCAGGCATGAAGACCACCGGTCTTCGTGAATGTGGCCTGCGCGGCACGCACCTTGTCGGCGAGACTCCACAGCAACTCGGACGTGGTCGTCACTTCCACCGTCACGGGTGGGAAACGTTGGAACACGCTGTCGATGCTGGTCTTACCGCACAGGCCGCAGCTTGACGCGCTGAACACGTGTCGAGTGAGCGATTCCCAATTGACCTCTGCATCGCCGACGAGCACATCCACGATGTTGCCCCTGCTGCGCCCGGTGCCAGGACATTTGATGATATCCAGGATCTGATCCGTCCGCCGCACCACGCCTTCACTGAGCAGGAATCCTGCTGCGAGCTCACGATCATGTCCGGGCGTACGCATGACCACGGCGACGTTACGCCCCTGCACGCGAATCTCCAGCGGCTCCTCACGTGCGACGAGATCGTCACATGACTCTGGGACACCTCCGCGCTGCACGCGAATCATCTGCACAGCAGCGGCAAACTTGTCTTCAGCGATGTCAGCAGGCGTGTTCACGTTGCGAAAAAACGGTTCATCCGCAGGCTGCATGTCGATGACTTTCATAAGTCCCAGTTGAACAGCTTCAGCGATAAGGGATTGAAGACCGAGTCTGCCCGACTGCAATGCAGCTTCGAGCGAGAGCAGCATGGCTGGCGTGTAGATCGCTGCCAGCGGCTCAAAGCCATGAGCACCGCGGAAAACGAGGCCTTGGTCACCATCAAAGTGTGCGAGCAAGCGATCACGTAAAAATGCGGATGTCATGTGCGGCATGTCCACAGCGAGCACTAGCAACGGAAGGTCGATGGTTTGCAAGCAACGCACGATTCCACCGAGCGGGCCTTCGTCGGTGTTCAGTGGATCGAAGACAATGAGATCCGCACCGTGCATGAGCCACTCGCCACTCTCAGTGAACTCCTGCTCCTCGCGACATGACACCATCAACCACTCCGCTCCCGTCTCGGCCAACACGCGCAGCTGTCGTTTCGCCAGCGGCTCGCCCTGCCACAATAGCCAGGCCTTGTCCTGTCCCATGCGGGTGGAGCGCCCTCCAGCGAGCAGTGCGGCAGCGAAATTCATGCAGCTACGCTAGTCGCGACATAGAACGCCATCATTCAGAATCCTTGCACGAAGTCCGCCGTTACCGATGAGGGCTTTCAGCGCGCCATCGGCAAAGGCTTGATTCATCCAGTAGCAGGGCGCGGCTTCTTCCGTGCCGAGGAAGCGGATGCCTTGCACCTCGAACTCTTGGCCGATCAGCGTGTTCAAATCCACGCCGCTGGTGATGACGTTGCGACGAAAGACGCTCGGGGCTTTGCCCGACTCGTTGAACTGCTCGCACATGCGCTCATACACTTCCTGGGCGAAGAAGGTGACTTGGCCCTTGTAGTCGGGCTTGTGGTTGAAGTAGCGGTCCCCTTTCAGGCCGCTCCCGGCCACGCATTCGGCCTGGTCGACTTCCACCACAGGCTCAGTGCCTGGCTCCATGCCGTGATGGCCGACAAAATTGTGAGCCGGCGAGATGTAGATGTGCCGCACCTTCATGGCGTGGGCGTCAGCGGATCTTGGCGTGGCGGATCATGGCGACCATCACTCCCTGGATGATGAGTTCCCGCACGGGGATCAAATCTGGGTAGTCGGGATTCTCTGCCTGCAAGTAAGCCATGCCATTGCGCACGATGTAGCGCTTCAGCGTGGTTTCGCCGTCGATCAAGGCCGCGACGATGTCCTTGGGTTGTGGCTCGCGCACTTCCAGCACCACCACGTCACCCGCGATGATGTGCGCGCCGATCATGGAGTCACCGCGCACTTTCAGCGCGAAGGTGCGGGCATTGCGCGGGACACCGAGCGTGTTGATGTCCACGGTGATGCAGCCCTGCGATTCCTGCTCGGCGTCCACGGCGAAGCCTGCGGGGATGTGACCATAGACGGGGATGTTCACCATCTCGATGCGATTGAGATCGCCAGGGAAAACCACGGCACGGGCCTTGCCGGCATGACGCTGAATGACGCCCTTCTTTTCCAAAGCACGCAGATGGCTCATGGCCGCCGTTTGACTGGCGAAGCCGAAGTGCCGCTGGATCTCCCGCGTGGACGGCATGACGCCATTGTCGCGCTGATAGTCGCGGAGGAAGTCGAGCAACTGTGTCTGTCGCTCGGTCAGGGCGTCGGCTTGGCTAGCGATGAACATGGTGTTTAAGAAGGGCTAAGTTTGCGCAGAAGACGCGATTCCAAGCCCTGCCGCAAGCCTTTTCTCGAGCGTCCAGCCTGCTCCGACGGGGAAACAACCCCGCCACGGATGAGCAGTTGAGAGCTTTCCGCGAGCCGCTACCATCGCGCACTCATGCTCGCCATTTACGTTCACGATCTCTCGCCTGATCTCATCCGGTTCACCGACCGCATCGCCGTTCATTGGTATGGGCTAGCCTACGTTCTGGGCTTCTACCTCTGCTACTTGGTCATGCATTCACTGGCGAAGCGAGGGCTATCAGAGATCAAGCCGGATGCCGTGGCCGACTTCGTCACCATGACCGCCTTGTTTGGTGCCGTTCTTGGCGGTCGGCTGGGCTACACGCTGCTCTACAATTTTGACGCCTTTGTCCACAACCCGCTGATCCTGCTGCAAATCTATGATGGCGGCATGGCCAGCCACGGCGGCATGGTGGGCGTGCTGCTGTTCGTGATCTGGTATGCGCGGCGGCACCAGCTTTCCTGGCTCGGCCTGGGCGACACGCTGGCCTGCGGTGCCTCGCTGGGGCTGATGCTGGGGCGCATTGCCAACTTCATCAATGGCGAGCTGTTCGGTCGTGTGACGAATCACCCGTGGGCCATGAAGTTCCCCACCGAGATCCAACACGCGGACTTCCATGCGCGCTACTTGGCGGATCATGGCCAGCCGTTTCCGATGCTGGACCCGAGCCTGCAACACAGCCCAGAAATCCTGGCCGCCTACACGCAGCACTTCGGCAGTGAAGAGGCCTTCACCCAGCTGCTCTACCCACGCCACCCTTCCCAACTCTACGAAGCCCTGGGCGAAGGCTTGTTCATCTTCCTCGTGATCTACGCGCTGCGCATCAAGTTCCCCCGCCTGCCGCATGGGGTGCTCAGCGGCGTCTTCTGGATTCTTTACGCTGTCGTGCGCATCGCGCTGGAAAACGTGCGTGAACCAGACTCAGGCGCGGCCTTCATCCTGGGCCTGACCAAGGGGCAGTTCTTCAGCACCTTCATGATCGCAGCGGGCGCAGCGTTCATCGTGCTGGGGCTGTGGCGGGAGAAGCGATTGAAAACCACTCTTTAGGCAGGCCCACAGCCAAATTCACTGAGCGGCCATGCCCTGCGGCTCCCCAACATGGGTGATCCGTGTAATGTGCGCGGTGGACAGCCAGTCAAAATAACCCGCTTTATCCATCACCACCATCATCGTTCCTGCTGGATTCAGCAGCGCCCAATCCGTCTGGGGAACCTCATGCACCGCCTGATCTGTTAGATGAAGGCGGAAAGGCTTGAAAGGACGCGCGTTGAGCAAACGACGGATTTCTTCAGCGATCATAGGCAGAAACTATGCCACCCATGATCAAGCTGCAAGCGTGGAAAGAACTACATCCGCCCACGAATCGCCACCGATTCACCGTGGGCATCCAGGCCTTCGACCTCGCTGAATGCGCGGACAATCGGCTCGCTCTTCGCGCAGCTTTCCTTGTCCAGGCGCACGATGCTGGTGCGGCGCTGGAACATGTCCACGGTGATGCCTGGGAAGCTCTTGCCTGAGCCGCCCGTGGGCAGCGTGTGGCTGGGACCAGCGAGGAAGTCCCCCACCGCGACGGGTGAGTAGTTGCCCACGAAGATCGCGCCTGCGGTGCGAATATTGGGCAGTAATCTCTTCTCGGCCTTGGCGATCAAGACCAAGTGCTCGGGCGCGTAGTCATTGACCAGCTTCAATCCGGCATCCATGTCAGGCACCAGCACGGCGAACCCGCCCTTGTCCAGCACCGTGCGCACCGCTTCCTGACGTCCGACCTTCTCGGCCTGAATCTCGATCTGCTCTAGCACCTTGTTGAGCAACGCCTCGTTGTCCGTGATGAAACCCGCGCCGCTATCCTTGCCATGCTCGGCCTGGGCCAGGAAGTCCGCCGCGATGAAGGCTGGATTGCCGGTTTTGTCCGCCATGATCAAGACCTCACTGGGCCCTGGTAGCAGGTCGATGCTGACCGCGCCGAAGGACTGACGCTTCGCCTCCACGACGTAGCTATTGCCAGGGCCAAAAATCTTGAGCACCGGCTTCAGCGTGGCCGTGCCATAGGCCATGGCCGCGATTGCTTGCGCCCCGCCCACGCGATAGACCTCGGTCGCACCC
>Ga0247832_1007340_pt1 | contig 11555 bp, 10 predicted proteins | sample LaCruzMarch2015__10_FD_192407 | JGI IMG/M metagenome (GOLD analysis project Ga0247832, IMG submission 192407) | Freshwater microbial communities from meromictic Lake La Cruz, Castile-La Mancha, Spain - LaCruzMarch2015_4m | ecosystem: Environmental > Aquatic > Freshwater > Lake | place: Spain...
AAGTCTTCATCGCCGCCGCCGACCGTAAAGGCTGGAACCACGGTTGCGACGTGATGAAGCTGATGGACGCCGCCGAAGATCTGGTGCGTCCGCTGCAGGATCGTCCGGTGCGCGTTGACCGTGAGACTCTCGCGCTTGGCTATGCCGGCGTCTATTCCAGCTTCCTGCGTCACGCTGAAAAAGCTGCGGGCGATTATGGCTTGGATACCCGGGAAATTTTGGTCGAGCTCGGCCGCCGGAAAATGGTCGGCGGTCAGGAAGACATGATCGTCGACGTGGCGCTCGATATTTTGAAGGCGAGAGCGAAGTCCTAACGCACATATGGCGTCGCTCGCGCTCGACCACATCACGATTGTTGATACGACGCCCGCAGAACTTGCCGCCGTCGCCGCCCAAACGGGCTGCGACGGCGTCTGCATTTTCTTGCATGGAATGCCCGAGGCGCTCCCGCGCTTACCGGATTATGATCTGATCACGGATACTACGGCGCGCCGGGAGACCAAAAAGGTCTGCGCCGATCTCGGCGTATCCATTGATTTGGCCTATCCGTTCACGCTGGCCTCGCGCACTGACATTGCCGCGTTCGAGCAAGCCTTGGCTGCATGCGCCGAGCTTGGCGTACCCGCCGTCAATGCGCTGTTGTACGATCGTGAACCGGCGCGCCGCTTGGAGCGCTTCGCCGGCTTCTGCGACATGGCCAAAAGCTTTGGGCTGGATGTCGTCGTGGAGTTCTACCCGCCGTCGCAGATCAAAAACTTAGGCGATGTTGTTGCGTTGCTGCGTGATGCGGACCGGGTAAACGCGGGGATTAATCTCGATCTACTGCATCACATCCGTTCTGGGGGCGCCCCGGAGGATTTGGTCCAGGCTCCGTCAAGCGCCATCCACTTTGTTCAATTGAGCGATGGCCCTGCAATTGTCCCGGACGATAAATTGATCTGGGAGGCGGGCTTGCAGCGTCTGCCGCCAGGGTCTGGTGCGCTGCCGCTCCAAGAAATGTTGGCGCATATGCCGCCAAGGGTCCGCGTGACGGTCGAGGTCCCGCAAGAAGACCAGATTCAGGCGGGTCTGAGTGCTTTCAATCGGGCCAAGCGGGCTGTAGAGGCTTCGCTTCCATTGATGATCCGGTAAGGGCGCTGGCGTCCTATTTTGGCGGCGCCGGGAGCGGATCAGCCCTTGATTCTGGGCGATCGGCGACGGATTGACCACAAATCTTGCCTCCCCTGTATCAAACAGGGGTCGACATTTCTTAAAATCGGCCAATTACTTACCACTCTTGCCCGGCGGGCGCGGACACTTTGGGCAGGTGCCGCTCCGATGACGTAGGCTGAGGGCGGTCCTTGAGTGCGTTGACAAAACGTAGGGAGCCTGATCGGACAGTGCGTGTCCGGGGGGAGTGAGTGTGGCCGAGATCAGTAATTTAATGCGCGCGCGCGCAGCACGTAATCAATCGGCGGACCGTGCGCCGGAAAGCGGCTCTAATTGGATGAGCGCCGTTGGCATCGACGCAGTCGATGCGCGGATTATTGATTTGTTGCGCACCGATGGGCGAATGTCGAATCGCGATTTGGCGACTGCTGTCGGTGTGAATGAGGCGACGATACGGGCGCGTTTGCGCCGCCTGGACGAGAGCAACACGATACGCGTCGTCGCCATTCGGGACCTGCGCGCTATGGGCTTCGACCATATCGTGGCGGTGGGCGTACAGGTGAAGGGACGCCTGGCGGAAGAGGTCGCCCGCGATCTGGCGAAACTATCTCAGGTCCTGACGGCGAACGTGACCATTGGCGCGAATGACATTGAGCTACAGGTCGTTGCCAAGGATCTGAAAGATATCTCCGACCTGCTGACGAACGTACTGCCAAGCGTGCCGGGCGTCGCCCGTCTTAGCCCCGGCTTGGCGTTGAAGGTTTTCAAATATCAATCCACGTGGGCGCCGCTCGGATGAGCAAGATCGAACTGGATGACTTTGATCGTAAGATCATCGAACGCCTCGGCGAAGATGCCCGCGTAAGCAATCGAGAAGTCGGGCGTGAGCTGGGCGTGACCGAGGGCACCATCCGCGCGCGCCTGAAGCGCCTCTTTGAGGCAAATGCGATTTCGGTTTCGGTGGTGTGCAATTCGGCGCTGCTCGCACATCCGATCCTCGCCTATTTGTTCATTGAGGTCGACACCGCCCACAATATTGAGGCGGTTGCGGAGGCGCTGGCCGCCGTGCCGCAGATCAGCTTCGTCGCGACCCTGTTAGGGCGGAGCGACATTCTGGCGATGACGCTGGTGGAAAATGGCGATCAGGTCACCGAATTGCTGCACAAGACGATCGATAAGATCCCAGGCGTGCATCGCGTCCAATATTCACTCGGTCAGCAATTTGTGAAGCACGACTATCACTGGAGCGTGATTTCGCAGCCGCCTGCTTAGATCTTCGCCCGGCTCGTGCGGCGATGCGCGACAAGACTTTCGACCTTGCCTTTCTTGTCGCTGCGTGATTTGGCGAGAGCGGCGTCCGCGCCGTTGACGAACATCGCTGCGGCGCGGGCGGCATGCTGCTCGATTTCTTTTTGTGTCGGCAGCGGCTGATTGTAGGTCATGCGCCTTTGCCATTCCGACAGCGCCAGCGCCAAATAGAGCTTGGCGAATTCTTCCGCCGTATCGCTTGGGAAGCCTGATTTCTTGAGAAACGCCGTCACTGGATCGACCAAGTGCTTGCGTTGGTTGTCTTCCGACGCGCGCAGCAATTCGGGGAACTCGGCGCTCTCCCAATAGATCAGCATGGAGAGGCGGACGCTGGAATCGGTCGCCAGCACTTTGACGATGGCGATGCCGAAATTTGTCAGTGCCGTTTCCAAATCGTTCGCGTTGGCTACCGGCAAAGTTGGGAAAGCGGAGGCGCCGAAGCTCAAGCAGGCGTTGAACAGGCTGAATTTATCGGCGTAGCGATTGTAGAGCGTGCGGGTCGAGACATTGGCCTGCTCAGCCACTTCGCGCATCGTCACCGCGCGATAGCCTCGTTCGGAAAATAGGTCTCGTGCGGCGTCCAGGATCTGCGCGAGCTTCACGCGTGAGTCCTCCGCGCTTGGCCGTCCTTTGCGGATCGTGTTTCCAGCCATGCTCCAAGTCCACAGCGCCCAAGCGCGGCGGCTCCCAGCGAGAGTGATTGCGAAAGTGCAACTGCTGTTGTACTAAACTAGCAAAATACCGCTGTCGATACGGCGATTTACGGGAGGCATTCATGGCGGACGCGAACGGCTCGGTAAATTCGGCCGATGTGAGTGCGGAAGCGGCGATCGCCGTGATCGACCCAATGATCGCGCTGTTGGCGCTGGTGCACATCACCGGCGACCGCACATTAATCAAAAAATACGGCGCGCGTCTGGAAGGCGCGCAGACGCAAACCCGCGAAGCCTTTACTGCAATCAGTCCAGAAGAAGAGCGCGCCAAGGCTGATGATGCTGCTATCGCTGAGGTGCGCGCCTTGTTGCTCAAAGCCGTGAAGGCGGGACGCCAGCCGATCCTGAAAGAGCTCGACATGGCGCTCTTCCGTGAAATGTCGCGTCTGGCGTTGGGTCTCGATCTGCCCGAATTGTCAATGGAGCCGGCGCTGCATCACGGCGGCTTCATCACCGATACGCGTGTGCGAAAGGCGGCGAAAACGCCGCCGGCGGATTTCAAGGTGCTCGTTGTTGGCGCCGGCATGATCGGCATCAACGCCGCCGTGAAATTGCAGCAGGCCGGTTTTGATTATCAAATCATCGAAGGTTTGCCCGATATCGGCGGCACCTGGTACGTGAACACCTATCCGGGCGCCGCCGTCGATACGCCGAGCCGTGTCTATTCCTATTCGTTTGAACCCAACGCCGCCTGGACGACCTATTACCCGAACGGACCGGAGTTCCTTTCCTATCTCCGGCGTGTGACGGAGAAATATGGGGTCTTCGATAGGATCGCATTCAACACCTGGGTCAGCGGTGCTGAATGGGATGAGAGCAAACAGGTCTGGAACGTGTGCGCCACGCGTGATGGCAAGGACATCACCTACACCGCGAATGCGGTCATCATGGCCACGGGCCCAAACAATGGACCGAAATTCCCGGACGTTAAAAATCGCGACGCATTCAAGGGAAAGATCACGCACGGCGCCGCGTGGGACCATTCGATCGACCTGAAGCGCAAAAAGGTCGTGATGGTGGGCTCTGCCGCCTCCGGCGTGCAGATCGCTAAGACTATCGCCGATCAGGTCGCCGATCTGACCATCGTCATGCGCCAGCCGGAATATCTTCTGCCGAACCCGCAAGCGGGCGTCAGCATTGATGCGCTGGAAATCTGGGCGATGGAAAACATCCCCTTCGTCTCGCAATGGAAGCGGCTGCAGGCTCTATCGAGCCAGCTGCAGGATATGCGCGGTATGGTGACGATTGATGAAGAGCATCGCGCCAAGACCGGCGGCGTGTCGCCTATGAATGACGGTATTCGCGATATGTGTCGCGGCTATATTCAAAGCCATTTCCCAGAAAATCCTAGATTGGTTGCGGACGTGACGCCGGATTTCCCCGTCTTTGCCAAGCGGCCGATTTTGGATCCGGGTTTTTACAACACGCTCAAGAAGTCGAACGTGAACCTGATCCGTGGAGCCATCGCCGAGTGCGATACGGATTCTGTGATTCTGCAGGACGGCACGCGCCTGCAGGCTGACATCATTATCTTCGCCACCGGCTACCAGATGCATTGGGGCACGCAATTCGATATCAAAGGCCGCAGCGGCAAGACGTTGAAGGATACTTTTGATCCGGCGCCGTTTTCCTATTCCGGGATGATCGTGCCGGACTATCCGAACTTCTTTCTACCCGCTGGGCCATACAGCCACCTCACGGCGAATCACGCGATCGTGAGCGAGCAGCAGGTTCACTACATCGTAGAGCTGTTGCAGACCTTGGTGGACGAAGGCGCCAGCGCATTCGATGTGACGCAAGAGGCTTGCCGCGCGTTTGTCCAGGATTGCGATGCGGAGCTGGCGAAAACTACCTGGGTCAACAGCGGCACTGCGCATGGGTATTATCGGCACCAAAGCGGCAAGGTGATTATGGCCATTCCGCGACACAATTCGCAGGTCTGGCATGAGATGCGTTCGCCGGTTCTGTCCGACTTTCATCTAACCAAGCACGTGGATGCGGCGCCGGCGGTGGTCCGAAAAAAAGCGCCTTTGGCTGTTTAGGAATGAGCGCTTCGGATGAAATGCTGCGACGGCTGGACGAATTGTTCACGCGCGTGTGCGAGTTGGAAGACCGCGAGGCGATCCGCAATGTGATTGCTTCGTACGGACCGGCCGTCGATCGCGGCGACAGTCACGAAGCGGCGCAGATTTTTTCTGAAAACGGCGCCTATGACGTTGGCGGTTACGGACTCCATATGGGCCATGCTGCGCTGAAGGCGTTGCTCGATGGCGAGGTCCATCAGTCGCTCATCATGAATGGCGCTGCGCATTTCCTCAGCCCCATGCAGATCGACCTTAATGGTGATGCGGCGATCGCGCGCGGTTATTCTGCAGTGTTCACCTGGGCAGATGGTGCGTTCAAAGCGCATCGTATTGCGTCCAATCGCTGGGAACTGGCGCGAATTGACGGTTCATGGCGGGTGACGCTGCGAGTCAACCGATTATTAAATGGCGCGGCGGAAGCGCGCGCTTTGTTGGGATGAAGGGACGCCAATTGGCGTCGCGGACATATAAAGGGAGAGCAAGATGAGCGATACAAGATTGGCCGGGCGCGCGGCGGTGATCACTGGCGCCAGCGATGGCATCGGCCTTGGTATTGCCCAACGTTACGCGGAGGCGGGCGCCGCAATTGTGCTTTCGGATGTCGATGACGCCAAGGGCGAATCGGCGACAAAAGCGCTTAAGGAAAAGGGCGCGCGGGTCGTCTATCAGCATTGCGATGTGACTAAAAAGGACGACGTACTGGCGGTCGTCGCGCGCTCGGTCTTTGAATTTGGATCGGTCGATATATTGGTGAACAACGCTTATCGTGGAGAAGGTATTCGCCGGGTCGAGCAATGGTCGGACGACAGTCTGCAAGCCAATTTGCTGATGAACCTCTATGGTCCGAAATGGGCGATGGAAGCGGCGTTGCCACATATGAAGGCTAAGAAGTGGGGTCGTATCGTCAACATCTGTTCACTGAACGGCGTCAACGCACATATGGGTTCGATGCCGTACAATTCGAGTAAGGAAGCCTTGCGCTCTTATACGCGGACTGCCGCCCGTGAATGGGCGCCCCATGGCATCGCCGCGAACATCATCTGTCCGGCTGCAGCGTCGGCTTCCTACAAGAAGTTCACCGAGATTGCGCCGGAAGTCGCAAAGGCCACGGCCGCTGCGAATCCGATGGGGCGCATGGGTGATCCGGCCGAAGATATCGGCGGCGTAGCGGTATTCCTGGCGAGCGAAGACGCGCGGTATCTTACAGGCAACACGCTGTTCGTCGACGGCGGCGGTCACATCAATGGCGTGCCTTGGACCCCGGATCTGGGCGAGTAATACTGATCGATCGTATCCTAGGCCAGGCCGGAGCTTTTGGCGCGGCTTGGCTTAGGCGCCGTTCGGCATTTGATGGAGATTGAGCGTGACTAAAGAGCTGGAAGGGCGCGTGGCGCTGGTGACGGGCGCCAGCCAAGGGATCGGGCAAGGTTGTTCGCGCGCGATCGCTGCGGCTGGCGCTAAGATGTTTATTGCGCAGCGCAACGTCGAGAACGCAGAAGAGGAAGCGAAGTATTTGCGCGCGACTTACGGCGTCGAAGTTGAAGTCATGAAGGTTGACGTCACTAAGCGCGCGGAAGTTGATGCGATGGTGAAGGCGTGCGTCGATAAGTTCGGCAAGCTCGACATCCTCGTGAACAATGCCGGCGCGAGCGTCGCCAAGCGTCTTGAGAACACAACAGACGAAGAAATGTCCTATTGGTTCGACCTGAATTATTTTTCGGTGTTCTGGGCGATGCGCGCGGCGTTTCCGATTATGAAAGCCCAGAAATATGGGCGCATCATTAATATGGGTTCGTTGAACGGTGTGAACGCGCATATGTTCACCGCACCCTATAACGCCAGCAAGGAAGCGGTCCGCGCATTGACCCGCACCGCTGCCGTTGAATGGGGGGCTCACGGCATCACGGCCAATATCATCTGCCCCGCCGCAAACAGCCGGAACGCCGAAGAATATTTTGCGGCGAATCCTGAAATGGAAAAAGCTATTTTGCAGCAGATTCCGGCCGGCCGCTTCGGTCAGGCGGAGCAGGATATCGGTCCGGTTGCGCTGTTCCTCGCCAGCGCGGCCAGCGGCTTTATGACCGGAAACACGATCTATGTGGATGGCGGCGGTCACATCAATGGCGTGCCTTGGCGTCCATACGTGGAGGATTGATCGTCCGCGCACCGCCGTCGTGCGACTGCATAAAGAAAAAAAAGGGGTAGACGATGAATCTGAATGGCAAGGCGGCGATTGTTACCGGTGGCGCCCGGGGTATCGGCAAGGGTGTGTCGCTGGCTTTCGCCAAGGCCGGCGCGGATGTTTTGATTGTCGACCGGGAAGGGGAGCTTGGCCGTGAGACGGAGGCTGAGCTCCGCGCAATTCGTCCCGGATCATTCTTTCTCGAGTTCGACCTCGTAAAACATGAGCGGCTGAGCGAGATCGTCGATGCTGCCGTTTCCCGTTTCGGCAAATTGGATATTCTTGCGAATGTCGCGCAAGCGGCGACGATCGCACCGATCCTCGATCAAACCCTCGAACAAGCGAAAGTCGGGATCGATACGGGTTTTCTGCCGACCTTTATGTTGATGAAGGCGGCGCATCCGCATTTGAAGAAAACGGGCGGCAATATCGTCAATTTCGGCAGCGGGGCCTTGTTGTCCGGCGTGCGAGACCAGGGCTCCTATGCCGCAGCAAAAGAGGCGATCCGCGGGTTGACCAAGATCGCCGCGACTGAGTGGGGTTCAGACGGGATCCGTGTGAATCTTGTGTGTCCGTTTGCTATGTCGCCCGGCGTCGCGGCGTGGAAGCAATATGACCCGGCCGGGTTTGAACTAGGGCTGCAGCGTATTCCACTGGGACGGGGCGGCGATTGCGAAACGGATATCGGCGAGGCGGTTGTCTTTCTGGCGAGCGATTCCGCGCGCTACATCACGGGCCACACTTTGATGGTGGATGGCGGTCAGACGAAAGTCTTCTGAGTGTTCCAAGTCTTGTATTGGGTAATGGCGGTGCAGTGATGCGCCGCTTTTTTTGTGCTTACTCTGTTTCAGACGCTGCAAATAAAAAGCAGCCGGCTTTCGCCGGCTGCTGAAAGTATCCGCTTTTGGGCGGCTATGAGCGATCGATTAGCCGCCCCAATTGTAGCGTAAGCGAGCACCCACGATGCGCGGTTCACCATAGAGCGTCGACCAGGCGCCCAGTGATCCGGCTTGATAAACGTCGGTATTGCTGATGCGATATTCTTCATCCAACAAATTCGAGGCGAAGAATGAAAGGTCGATATTGCTGCCGTTGATCCGCTTCCAGTCAAACGTGGCGTTTACCAGCTCGTAAGCGTCCAATCGCTCGCCGGGCTGATTGCGCTCTAGATTCAACGCCTCGGTGTGCTGATCGTCAGACCATGAATAACTCACGAACAAGCTGACATTTGGCGCGAAGTTATAGCGGCCATAAACGTTCACGATATTCGGCGAAAGATATTGCAACGGCAAACATTCGAGGTTTGCTGAACCGCCCGATATGAAGAGGTTGCCATCGCAGTCTTCTACTTGCACGGCGCCGACTGGTACATCGAAATCAAATTTTGTGTATTCGGCGTCGAGGTGGCTGTAATTTATACCGAGTTCTAGATTGTCTATTGGTTTGATGACCGACTCGATTTCGATGCCGCGAATACGGGCTTCGGCAGTGCTGAGGATCTGTGCACCGCTCACCACGTTGCCAGGGGAAATGATCCGTGCATCGCCTGCGGCGCGTTGAATTTTTTCGTAATCCGTTTGGAAGACGGTTACGTTCAAGCGCACAGGCATCTCTTGGACAGTGAAATCCGATTTGAACCCCGCTTCATAAGAAAGAACTTCTTCTGGACCAAATGTTCGGGTTTCCGGCCGGACGGCATAAGTGTTGAAGCCGCCGGATTTATAGCCTTTGCTCACCTTGCCGTAGACAAGGAGATCTGGACGAAGCTTGTAATCTAAGCCTGCCGTCCATGTTGGCTGGGACTTTTCAGAGCTTTCATCGAACCGGCACAGTGCTGGATCTGCAACTACGATGCCTGACGCCGTGCAGCCATAGGACACACCATTAAACTTGTAAGAAGTAGAGAAGCCGTCGACCTTATCCGTGGTGTAGCGATAGCCAAGCGTCAGACGCAGGCCGTCTAGTGATGGGACGAGGCCGCCAATATCATAAGTGCCCTGAGCATATGCCGCGTAGGATTCGTTCGTTACGCCATAGAAAGATTGGCCATTAAACGTGTTGAACGCACCATCGCCGGTTGGTCCTGTTGCGTTGCAGAATGACTGAAAGGCAAGCGGGCAAACACTGATAGAACTGGCGAATTGCGTACCGTTCGGCTCATTCATGAAGTAAAAGCCGCCGACGACATAATCGAGCCTGCCGTCGAACGCTTTGCCTTGCAGTTGCAACTCTTCGGAGTATTGCTTGATGTCATCGCGCGGGATTGCCCGGGCTGTGAACGGGTTGACGTTGTAAGATGGCGAAGTGTAGCCGTCGCCGTCATAGGAATAATAGTTTTGCAATTCGGCATAGCTGGCGATGTTGCGCAGCGTCAGATTGTCCGCGAGCTGGATGTCCAAAATGTCGGTTATACCCCAAGTCTTGATTTTGGAGAATGAATCAACGTCATGGGCAACCTTGCGATTGCCGCGCGCGTCTTGAGCATCCACAAGCGCTTGGTAATCAGAGCACGGACCAACACCGCCGCCTAGGCCGCTGTCGCACTGATTGTAGCCGCCAAATGCCGCTGGCAAACCATAGAAGCCTAAGTTAAATCCCTTACCTACCATGCCCGGGCCATTGGTGCGCGACCAGGTATTGTAGGCCATCAAATAGTTCTCGATCTTATCGGTTGGGCGCCAAGTTACACCTAGGCGACCGGTCCAATAATGTTTGTCGTCGCGATCCTTGTTGAAGTTAACGTCTTGGGTATAGCCGTCGCGATCAACGATTTCGCCGGCGAAACGGACAAGCAGTTTGTCTTCAATAAGGGGCACGTTGGCCACGACCTGCACTTCACGGTCGTTGTAATTGCCGCCTTGCAGCTGGATGTAGCCTTCCATCCGGTCGGTCGGCTTGTTCGGCGAAAGCAGCACGGCGCCGCCCGTCGTGTTGCGGCCGAACAGCGTGCCCTGTGGGCCCTTCAAAACCTGCACGTTTTGCAGATCGAGATAATTGCCTGGGCCGCCTTGTGCGGAGAGGGTGATCGTTCCTGGGAGTGGTACTTCCGCCATGTATACGGCGACACCTGGAGATGCTTGGAATGTTGCGCCTTGACCGCGGATGGTCGGGGATTGCGTGTCGCGCGAGCCCTGGCCGTTGGCGCCGACGACGAGCGATGGAACGGAGGATTGCAGCGATTGGGTGTCGACCACGTTCATTTGCGATAGGCGTTCACTGCCGAACGCCGTAATGGCGACGGGAACGTCCTGGCTTCTTTCTTCCGTACGCCGAGCGGTCACAACGATGTCTTCGACGCCTTTGACAGTGGTTCCAGCGTCTTGCGCAAAAGCTGGATTGGCGGTGGCGACGAGCGCCACGGCAGCGGCGCTATACATCAAGAAATTCTTGATGCGTCCCGAGCTGATGTCGGTGAGCATGCGGGTTTCTCCCCCTATGAATGAAGTGGACCTATTGGCCCGTTTGTTTTTTCGAGACAGCTTCGTCTCTGCAGGGAGCATTCCTATCGACCGGACTGAGTGTCAAGGCGCTGATAGCCGTTGGGGTTTCGGAATAGAAAAAGTGTGGTGCGAAGGTCACAAGTAAGTAGACGCTCAACTAAGACAGACGGCAAAAATGGCGGCCGGCTGTTGGGGATGAAGTCTATTTCGGACTTAATTGCGCGTTTCAGACTTTGCCACCTCAATTGTAGCGCAGACGTGCGCCCAACATGTGGGGCTCGCCATACAAGGTCGACCAGATGCCCAAAGAACCGGTTTGGTAAACGCGGGTGTTACTGATGCGATATTCTTCGTCGGTCAGATTCGAAGCGAATACCGAGAAATCGATATTGCTATCATTGATGCCCGTCCAGTCGATAGAGGCGTTCAGAAGGCCATAGGATTCCAAACGCTCGTCCGGTTGGTTTTTTTCAGCTTCAGCGCTCCGGTGTGTTGATCGTCTGACCAGGAATAGTTGATGAACAATGACATGCTCGTCGTGAAGTCATAGCGACCATATACGTTGAGAATGTTTAGCGACAGCTATTGCATCGGTAAACGCGTCACGTCCGCAACTCCCTTTGTGTTGCGGCCGAACGGCGTGCCTTGAGGACCCTTCAAAGCCTTTATGTTTTGCAGG
>Ga0247832_1007345_pt1 | contig 11549 bp, 8 predicted proteins | sample LaCruzMarch2015__10_FD_192407 | JGI IMG/M metagenome (GOLD analysis project Ga0247832, IMG submission 192407) | Freshwater microbial communities from meromictic Lake La Cruz, Castile-La Mancha, Spain - LaCruzMarch2015_4m | ecosystem: Environmental > Aquatic > Freshwater > Lake | place: Spain...
CTTATTGTTGCTGTGTCCCTTATTGTTGGGGGAAGACACAAGCGCTTCAGGCCGACTATTCGAAACTCCCTCCCCTGCAACTATCGGTAATTGTCCCTTATTCCGATCATGAGCCCAACAATTCCGGCTCAATAGCTTGCTTTCTTGTTGTTTAGGTACCACCATGATGCTTATTGCATTTTGAATCAACTTCTGTTGCTTCAAAGTTTTGTCATTCACTTCGGAAAGGTCGCTCATGTTGCGAATAGTTGCCCCCACGATTGCGGGACTGTTGTTGACCGCTGTTTTTGCTCTTGAAAATGCTCATGCACAACTTGGCTCCGGAGGATCACCCGGTGGAACTTCCGGTTCGGGTTTATCGAGCGCAGATACGGGTTCGGTGTTCGGCTCAACACCTTCCGACGCCAGCAAAGCCAATTGCTGGGTTTTCCGTTCCCCAACGCAAGGAATGGCAGTTTGTGCGTTCGAGGATCCTGTGTTTCTTGTCCCATCTGCAACGCTAAGACTTTACACTCGAAGCGCGTCGGGATTCACCGGCAAAACAACCGCTGTCAAATACAAAGAAACACCGAACTCGCCAGAGACTACTCTTAACCTAGACACCATTAGTGTCCGGCTTGAAGAAGTACGTGACACTTTAGGTCGAGTGACTCATCACAACATGAATTTTTATCCGCAGGGCTATAACACGGATGGATCCCCCAAAGGAGTCAAGGTCGATATTGGAAAGCTGAAGTACAACCGCGGCAACAACGCCCGAGTTTCCTCTGATGTTTCAGTACGGCTTGGCCAAAGCGTAAGGCCATCCAACCCCTGCGACGAGCCACCTTTGGATGATATCGGTGAAGAAGAGGAGGTTGCCATTTCCAGTACGAATGTTCCTGGCTTGGCATTCCCATTGACGCCAGTTGCAGCATCTAGTGCGAATCCGGAATAAACCGTCAGATACAAACGGTTCTGTCAGAACCAGCGGTACTCGTACTCGAACAAAATATTTCGAGTACGAGTCCGAATACAAGTCAAACTGCGTTAATTCAATACTGGCGTCTGCAGCGTAGAGAGCAGAGACTAGGCCAGGAGTCGTTTTAGAACCACTAGCGTGGCATCGATCTGCTCGTCCGTACCGACACTGATTCTCAACCCGTCCGACCATCTCGGATAAACCATGTACCTGACTAAAATGCCGAACTTCTTGAGCTGTTCATAAAGCTCTTGAAGCGAGCGGTCTTGACGGGAACACCACACGAAATTGGCTTGCGATTCAATCACGTCAAATCCCAGGGCACGCAGTTCGACCGTCATTCTGGCTCGAGTTGCAATGATCTTGCGAACGTTCTCTTGAAGCCATGTCTGATCGGAAATAGCAGCCGTCGCCCCCGCCAAGGATAGCATGTCGGTGTTGTACGAATCCTTGACCTTTCGCAACGTCGCTACCATCTCTGGATGAGCGACCAAATAACCAAATCGAAGCCCTGCCAGCGCGTACGACTTGCTAAGAGTCCTCGTCACAATGATCTTGGGATTCTGCTGGATCAAGCTAATGCAGTTCTCCGGAGCAAAGTCCACGTACGCCTCATCGACCACAACGGGGCAGTCGACGCTGTCCGCTAATTTCAAAATAGAAGCATGGTCGACCATCGTCCCGCTCGGACTGTTAGGATTCGGCAAGTAGACCAGCTTGAGTTCGGAGTCGGAGGAGTAGAAGGATTCTGCCAACCCAAAATTCGCATCGAATTCAACTTCCTCGAACTTTGCCTCCTGCAATTCAGCTAGCGTTCGATACAGGATGTAGCTGGGGTAAGGGAGCCGCAGTTTTTTGCCAGCTCCGACAAACGCTCGCGTTAGAACCGTCAGGCAATCGTCGCTTCCATTCCCGCACAAAATCATGTCGGGTTCAACGCCCAAAACTTTGCCAGCTGCAATCCGAAAGGCAGTCCCAATGGGATCAGGATATCGCTCCAGTCTGGAACTTGCGGCAACGATCGCTTCCAGAACTTTTGGGGACGGGGGGTAAGGATTTTCGTTGGTGTTGAGCTTGATCGATTTGCCCGTCTGAGGCTGTTCGCCGGGCTTGTAGGGGCTCATGGCAGTGATTTCACTGCGAAAATACTTCTGGAGAGAACCGTATTGCATCGATGAAAGAACTCGGCCGCGAAATCAAAAGGCATTCTGTACGGAAGCGGCCCTCGCACAAGAGTACGACGCTTATGGCTGCTCCACCTAAGTCCTGACCCGGTTCACGCTTCCCCCTTGCGAGAGCCACTACCGTACAGAAGTCGCGAGAATTCACCTTGGGGCCAACCATGGTGCTCGCTCAAACCGATGAACATGCAATTATGACACCCTTGTATCACTTAGGAAAGCCGTAAATCGCTCCGCCCTTCGAATACCTTGATTAATCGACCAGTTTTTGCCCGAAGAATAGTTTTGTCCTTTGGAAAGACGATAACCAAAACTTCGACGAAGTCCCCGTTCGGAACTCAATCACCGTCGCCAACGGATTCACGATTCGCCTATAATCTGCACATTCCCATGGTGTCCGGCGGCGAATGGTCTTGCCGCAATCCTTTTCTAAACAACCCTCCTAAGTCAGTTTCATGAAAGCCAGCGAATCCACCAGCCTTTATTTCAATCAAGCCGCAGACAAGCTCAAAATGGCGGAATGGATGCGTAAGCTCTTGATTACGCCCAAACGTGAAGTGACCGTGCAAGTCGCTTTCGAACGCGATAATGGTGACATTGAAACCGTGCTCGGGTACCGAGTGCAGCACGATAATGCCCGAGGCCCCATGAAAGGTGGATTGCGGTATCACCCGGCTGTCGATCTGGATGAAGTCCGAGCTTTGGCGTCCCTGATGACATGGAAAACCGCCGTTACGGAACTCCCTTACGGAGGTGCTAAAGGTGGAATCGCAATCGATCCAAAGACGCTATCCAAAAAAGAACTGGAACGTCTAACTCGTTGCTTCGTGGACCAAATCCATGAAATCGTGGGCCCGGACACCGACATCCCTGCGCCAGATATGGGTACCAATCACGAGGTCATGTCCTGGTTTCGTAATCAATGGGAGAAATATCATGGTTTTAACCCCGCCGTAATCACTGGAAAGCCGGTTGAGGAGTACGGCGCCAAGGGACGCGAAGAAGCCACAGGCCGAGGGGTAGGTATCCTGGCTGTGAAGCTTCTGAAACGAATCAATGTTCGCCCGGATCAATGCCGAACTGCGATTCAGGGGTTCGGCAATGTCGGGTCCCATGCAGCCAAGTTCTTGTTTGAGTCCGCGTTCCCGGTGGTGGCCGTCAGCGACTTGAGCGGAGCATACTACAATCCAAAAGGGCTCAATATCAACGAACTGTGGTCTTACTCGCTCAAAAACAGCAATCGACTGGATGGATTTCAAGGTGCAGAACGATTGCCGGCCGAGGCTCTTTTAGAAATGGACGTCGATCTGTTGATACCTGCTGCCTTGGGGGACGTGATCACCAAACACAATGCCGACAAAATTCGAGCCAAAACCATCATCGAAGCCGCTAACGGCCCCGTGGACCCCGAAGCGGACGCCATCCTTTCCAACAAGAAAATTCTCATTCTTCCCGATATCCTGGCCAATGCTGGCGGTGTGACGGTCAGCTACTTCGAATGGGTTCAAAATCGTCAGCATTATCGATGGACGCTCGACCGCGTCCGCCAAGAGCTCGATAAAACTTTGAGCGATGCCTTCGAAAATGTCTGGCAACAGTCCGCATCCCACGATGTATCGTTGCGAACCGCCGCATTCATGCTGGCGATTTCGCGCGTTCAACGAGCGACCGAACTCGCCGGCGGTGCGGTCTAATCGCAAGGTCTCATCGCAACGCGTTCTCGTGATGAAAACCTTGTAAACCCAACTTCGTACCCAAGCTGGATTTTATGGATAGTATCAATCAAGATCCCCAAGTCGTGTGGCATTCGCAAACCATTACACGGTCTCAACGAGCCGCGCGCAATCGGCATCGCGGATGCGTCGTTTGGTTCACCGGCCTTAGCGGCTCCGGAAAAAGCACGGTTGCCAATGCCGTAGAACAATTGCTATTCGAACGAAACACTCAATCCTATCTGCTGGATGGTGATAACGTGCGTCACGGGCTGTGCGCAGGCCCGAACCTTCTTGAACAAGAGCATGGACCGGGGTTTGCCAAGCGATTCGGCTTGGGCTTTGGGCCTGAAGACCGCGAAGAAAACATTCGGCGGGTTGGAGCCATCACCGAACTCTTTGCATCTGCCGGCTTGATTTGCCTTACCGCATTCGTCAGTCCCTATCGGAAGGACCGAGCCCGAGTGCGAGCTTGGGTCGAAAGCAGTGGAAGCCCAGCGGATCCCATCGAGTTTATTGAAGTGTTCGTAAACACCCCTTTGAACGTCTGCATGACTCGCGATCCCAAAGGGCTCTATCAACAAGCTATCGCCGGTAAGATCAAGAACTTTACCGGAATCTCAGACCCGTACGAAGCCCCAGAAAAACCCGACTTGGAACTTGCAGGAGCATCGTACCCACCAGAAACATTAGCAAAGCAGGTCATTGATTTGCTTGTGCAAAGAAAAATCCTGAACTGAACAATTCGCCCTACGGAAGTTGCATCAAAAAGGCTAACAAATCACACGCTTGCTGTTCGGTCAGCGTACTCAGCAGCCCCGACGGCATCAGCGAAAGTTCATTCTCTTTCTCAAACTCAATCTCCTCCATATCAAGCTCACGTTGCGAGCCGTCCGCAAGCATCAGGGTCAATTGAGCAGTGGACCGGCGAACCAGCCGACCGATCAACGATTCACCATCGACAGTTAAGACAGAAATCGATCGATATTCGGGCGCTATTGTTTTCGATGGTTGCAGCAGATGTTCCAACATCTCTTGCTTGGTTTTGTATCTCGTTGCTAGTCCCTCTAGCTTCGGGCCGACCGCTTTGCCTTGATCTCCAATTTGATGGCATTGAATGCACTGCGCCGAGCCTGCCAGCACTAATGCACGCCCGCGTTCACTATCCCCTTCTCCCGACAAGATCCGAGACCGATCGAACGTGTTTCCAAGTCTCGCTATCCGCATGGATGCGGGAAAAAAAGGCTCAATGAATTCGCGACTGGTTTCTGGAGCGTTGAACGCCAAGTCCAACACCTGAGATACAAAAAAGCTGGGAATCGCATCTTCCGCAAGCGCTTCAGCAATCCTTTGCGATCCTTCTTGGTTCGCTAAAAGGGCAACCGTTGCGTTCGTGCGATCATCATCCGAGACGTTGCTGGAAGGACTGATAATCGTGTCCATGGCTTTGCGGTGAGACGGATCTTGAGGCATCGATTGAATCCACTGTCGAATCAACGATGCACCTGCCGTATCAACTCGTTCCGAACCAATATGTGGCATCCTGCCGCTACCGCTCTTGGCCATGCGGTAATAGAGCATAGAACGAAACGGATCGCCTGGCGAAATGAGCTTCGCATGATCGATCTGAAAAGATCCTTTGATGGGCCGACCGTCGATGCATTTGGTTTCCTCTAAGCTCTTCTCAAACCGAATATCGAACTCAGCCGACCCAGCGCCACCGAACTGATGGCAATGCGCACAGTTGCTGTGAAGATACGATCGAGCGCGACGATCCACGCTTGCATGTTTCTGGTGGATTCCCGCCATCGGGACCATCCGCTCGGATACAATCGGTTTCTCGTTATCCGGAAACGACACAAACCCTTTTCGTTGCAATTCTCCCCAGACATCCTCTTGGTCGTTGGGGTTTCTTAGCTGTTGTTCCAGGAAGCCCATTGCGTCGCCAGACCAAGGTGTATGACATATACGACATTCGCTTCGTGCCGCGAAGTTCCAACGAATTTCTTCGTAATCATCAGTTTGCTTTTGCCCCTGAATGGGAATCCGCACGGTATCAGACCTGCCATCGGCTTCCACCAAAATGGCATCCGTTTGGTTGGGGAGCCAACGGTACGAATAAAATCGCCAATCATTCGGGCCTGCATAATGACTGATCTGCGTTTCAATTCGCAGTTGACTTGGACCTTCGCCCATGCGATAGGTTTTTACCAACACCGTGTCTCGCGGGAATCGAACTTTCGATTGAAACCAATCGAAGGTAGGTTTCCCCGATTGATAGAACTCTATTTTTTCTGTACCAGGGGCCGCCACATGAAAATCCGCATCAGCCCCCTCCATCCACATGGTTGAATGAATGCGATAGGGAAGTACCCCATCATTGGGTTCCATCGTCTGCACATCGCGAAAGAGCCCGGTTTCACTTAGCTTGGTGGGGAAAGCTCCAGGTACAAAGCGAGCTGCTGCCGGGTTTTCGACCAATCGATAGATTCCGCCCGCTTGGTTCCATTCGATATACTCCAGAACCAGCAACTCATCGCGAGAATCGACCCCAAACGCAATCGGCTTGACTTCACCATAGGCAATTTCTTTCACAGACAGAATCGATTTTTCGTCAAAGCTTGCGGCCCAAAACCGCCGAGTGATCCAGTCTCCAAACACATAACTGCCCCGAAGTGAAGCATGTTTGCGACCGCGGTACACTCTGCCACCCGTTACGGACGCCGCATCTGCATGAGAAAGTGCGATGTCAGGAGGCAGGATTGGCGTTGGGCCCATCTTTTGAGCTGGTACAACACTGCCGGGCCCTTCCGTAATGCTCCAACCGTAGTTGCCACCGGAGACGACGCGATAAACCATTTCGTAGGCTTCCCAGCCAACATCTCCGACCCACAATTGGCCTGTCTCGGAATCAAAACTCATTCGCCATGGGTTTCGAAATCCATAAGCAAAGACCTCGCCCCGCGCCTTGGGTAGGCTAACAAACGGATTGTCCGATGGGATACGGTAGGGTAAAGGTAAGCCACCGGTGGAAACCGATTCATGATCCACGTCAATACGTAAAATCGACGATAGCAAATCACCTATGTCTTGGCCAGTTTGGAGCGGATCCGGTGGGGTTGGCGTACTAGCGTCCCCGAGCGACACGTACAAATAACCGTCATTCCCAAATTCAAGCGTGCATCCGTTGTGACCTCCACCTTCGCATCGCAGCACTGTCTGCTCGCTTTCGTAATCCAAGGTTGGCGGCTGAGTGTCCTTCATGCGAAAGCGAGCAATATGAGTCCCCCCGTCCATGTTGGGTGTCCCATTGGAAATGACATAACAAACATACACTATGCGATTCTCCGCGAAGCGTGGATGAAAGGCCATGCTGTACGTATTGATCGAATAGTGGTTGCCGGGCGCTAGCTTCGCCAATTCCGATTCGCGATGAGTCTCTGCTAACTTTGGAAGAGGATTCGAAAAATCGATCACCAAGTCCGCTCGTTCTACCGAATCATCATCCACGAACGACCACAGCTTCCCGCCAGACTCCATGACTAGAATCCTGCTTGTCGCGTCCGATTTGATTTTGGGGAACCGATGCAACGATACCGGGCCTTGAAAACCAAGTTTGGGATAAGCTCGTTTCAGGGCAAACGGCGGGGGCGCGTCAGGAGTTCCTTGAACCTTGGATGCGGTCCAGGAAGGTCTCTGAATGTCATCCGCTTTCAAAAATGCAAAATCGACTCCGATCATCGCAATCGCGACAAGGATCCAAACAACCTCACGCCGCAAAGAACTGCTATTGGATGACCGATTTATCATGGGACGAACAAGAAGTGTTAAACTGAAAAAAGCACCATTACCGAATCGAACTAGGATAACCAAGGATAATACAATCGTTGGCCTGCGGGCATTGCATTGGGTGGAATCTGGACGAAACCATCGGATTGGATCAGCGAAGCGATGTCTCCAGAGCCTTGACTTGGGACCAGGCTTAGCCGTCCATGGGACCCCACCTTCACCAAGCGAAACCAAGTGAGCTGGATAGCCTTGTCGTCGGGAGCATCCAGCTGAGCGTAGAGCGGATCATCCGCGCGGGCAAAACCGGCGACATGCTGGATCAATCCCAAAGCGAACCGACGAAACGTAACAGCCACGCTCAGGGGGTTGCCGGGCAATCCCAAAACAAGTTGCCCACGTGGGCCAACGGCACCCAAAATCGGTTTACCCGGCCGAATAGGAAGACGATGAAAGATGGTCGTGCAACCGCAGCTTTGAATAGCATCGGGGACGAAATCGGTGTCCCCCATGGAAACACCCCCTGTCAGCAAGATCACATCGCATTCTTGGAGATGCGCTTCGATGATTGCCCGAGTGTCATCCTGTTGATCTTGGACTTTGGTTCGGGTCACCTTGAGGAAGGCATGCCTATGAAGCATGGCTTCGAGAAATGGTCCGTTGGAGTCACGAATTTGCCAGGGCTGTATTGGTTTTCCAAAGTCAATCAGCTCATCCCCTGTATTGATGATTCCGACGCGAACCTTACGAAAAACTTGAATTTTGGTTTCTTCCGAAAACGTGATCGCCCCGGCGTAGCGGGAAGGAGTCAGCAGGGTGCCCTTAGAAACAACCGTCCCCCCCGCCGCAGCGTTTTCGCCCTGCCTTCGAATATTTTGTCCAGGAAACAGAGACTCCTTAGGAACTGCAATGGAGACATACGTTTCGGATTCATTGCAATCCTCGCGTCGCACGACACATTGAGCTTGGGAAGGGACAGGGCCCCCCGTGAACACCCGAATCGCAGAGCGACCTTCGAGTTGGACCGGCGGCGAACCTGCGGTCGACGTGGCCGCGATTGGCAAAACGCTTCCATCCAGGTCGTCAAGCCGAATTGCGTAGCCGTCCATGGCAGAAACGTCGATGGCTGGACTGTCGCGAAATGCGTGAATGTCTTGGGCCACTATGCGGTGGATGGCGTGCTCGGTCGAAACAACCTCGACGGAAACACGAGCTAACGACGAGCGCAACTTGTCCAACTGGGCAATGCAGGGGTCAATAATGGGGAATTCGTTCTGAGATCCTTGCGAGGGGCTCGATGAATGACTCATGATGAGCTGTAGATCGTGGAAAAGCGTAGTGTTGCAATCGACATTTTATTCCGAGGGTATGATACCCGTTGTGCAGATGCCTCGGGAGTGTCAAAATCCGGTAAGGAGCGTCGAACCACCTCGCTCGTTATTCTCAACGTGAACCATTCTCCATTCAAGAACTTCAAGGCGTCGCAACCTGCTCATGGAAACTGTCGAAGACAACATTTACGATTATCCTGTTTATTACGATCTCATTTTTGGTAGCGACTGGACAGCCGAGTATCGGTTCCTTGAGGCAACTTTCAAGAAGCACGTGACCGGCAAAACCAAGCGAGTTCTCGAACCAGCCTGTGGAACGGGCCGCCTTTTGTATCGTATGACGAAAGGGGGGTACTCGGCGGCCGGACTTGATCTTAACGCCAAAGCCATCGATTATTGCAACGCTAGGCTTCGAAAGCACGGGATGAAGGAAACGGCATGGGTGGCGAACATGTGCGACTTCACCGTGAAGAAACCCTTTGATGCAGCGTTCAACACCATCAATTCGTTCCGACACCTCAATACCGAAAAAGACACCGTCGCTCATTTTCGAGCGATGGCCCAGGCGATCCGGCCAGGAGGGATTTACGCTCTCGGGTTCCATTTGACTCCTCTGGAAGGGCCTCAAACGGAACACGAAAGCTGGTCGGCAAGACGAGGGAATTTGTTAATCAACACTCGAATGTGGCCTCGAGACAAAGACACGAAGGCTCGAATAGAACGATACAACCTACGGTTTGACGTGTATCGCCCGACCGGCTCAATCCGAATTGACGATTGCTTGGTGTTACGTAGCTACACGCACAAGCAGTTTGCTTTCATGATCAAGAAAGTTCCCGAATGGCGGATCGAGGAAACGTACGATTTTAGCTACGACATTAACGAACCGATCGAAATCGACGCCGAAACGGAAGATATTGTCTACATTCTGAAAAGGCAGTAGCACCCAGGACGCTTGCAAATTAGCCCGATCGAGGATAGCTTCGATCTGCTGAATGAGAGTCCGCAGATCTCTGACGAGGTTCGCGCCCGAACTTTTCAATTTCCACCTATTTTGAGCCACCGAATGAGCTTTGCCGACCGAACAAGCCAGCTGCCAGATGATCAACGGATTGTCATTACCGGGATCGGATTAACGTCTCCCAATGGCCATAATCTGGAAATGTTTCGTGAATCGTTGCTTGCCGGTCAAAGCGGAGTGCGAAATTACAACATCCGATATGTCGGTGACACGCTAGCTGGCGTTTGCGAGTTTGAATCTACCAAATACCAAAGCCGACGCGATATGCGGCGTGGCACACGCGCCGGCACGGTCGGTATTTGGGCGGCCTCGGAAGCGGTCGCGCGAAGCGGGCTCGACTGGGCCAACGTCGATAAATCGCGGGTGGGAATCTACATCGGCGTCACAGAACACGGGAATGTGGAAACCGAAAATGAAATCCATTCGATCAAAGCATATGACTACGATGTAAGTTATTGGTCCCATCACCATAACCCAAGAACGGTTGCGAATAATCCGGCGGGCGAGGTCGCTCTGAATATGGGAATCACCGGCCCGCACTACACGATCGGCGCTGCCTGTGCCGCAGGAAATGCTGGAATTATCCAGGGGGTTCAAATGCTGCGGCTCAACGAATGCGATCTTGCAATCGCTGGCGGAGTGTCAGAAAGCATTCATACCTTTGGCATTTTCGCGTCGTTCAAGTCCCAAGGGGCGTTGGCAAGCCATCAGGACCCGACCAAAGCCTCGCGCCCTTTTGACAAGTCTCGCAATGGAATCGTTGTTTCCGAAGGCGCTTGCCTGTACATCCTGGAGCGGCTTTCGGACGCGAAAGCCAGGTCCGCCAATATTATTGCCGAGATTGTTTCCTATGCAATCAATACTGACGCAACCGACTTTGTGCTCCCCAACCCCGAACGGCAAGCCCAGTGCGTCAATATGGCGCTGGGACGAGGTGGCTTGGTTCCCGACCAAATTGACATCGTTAGCACCCACGCAACCGGGACTAGCACTGGCGATAGCCAAGAATGCCTAGCCCTGAGAACGGTTTTCGCTGGATGCGACAACGTTTCCTTCAACAATACCAAAAGCTTCATTGGCCACACCATGGGCGCCGCCGGTGCGATTGAGCTCGCAGGAAATATTCCCTCCTTTCAAGACAGGGTTTGCCACGCCACGATAAATGTGGACAATCTTGACGAAGAATGTGCGATCCCTGGGCTGGTTCTTAACCAACCCAAAGAACGCGTCAAAGTTGACTACATTCTCAACAACTCGTTCGGCATGCTCGGTATCAACTCGGTGGTGATCGTAAGACGCTTCTAGTAGTACCAAGCGTCCTAAATAACAAAACCCTTGAACTAACCCTTTCCTAAATCAACGATTCCAAAGTCTCCCGATTGCTTGTTGCAAAATCCGCATCATGTATTCGGAGACACGAATCAGGAGCATTGGATTCCATGACACCGGCGGAAATCCGTGAAGAGATTATCGATATTCTGAGTGAAATCACACCCGATGAAGATTTGTCGGGGCTGGATGACGAAAAGTCCTTTCGTGAACAACTGGAACTCGACA
>Ga0247832_1007352_pt1 | contig 11534 bp, 5 predicted proteins | sample LaCruzMarch2015__10_FD_192407 | JGI IMG/M metagenome (GOLD analysis project Ga0247832, IMG submission 192407) | Freshwater microbial communities from meromictic Lake La Cruz, Castile-La Mancha, Spain - LaCruzMarch2015_4m | ecosystem: Environmental > Aquatic > Freshwater > Lake | place: Spain...
TCCATGCCCATCGTCGACATTGGTAGTCTTGTCGAAGTGATCATCTGGGAGCAAGTCTATTTTCCTGATCAGGTCTGCGAGGGACGCTTGTGTGGCCGATTGCTGCTGCTGCTGCTGCTGCTGCTGTTTCTGTCGAGGTCGTCCACGTGACTGGGGCTGCAGTGACTGACTGCGCATCTTCATCTTGTCTTTCCGCGACGAATCAGTGGTAGCATTTTTGTGGAAGGAGCGCACGATCCGAGACAAGAGGAGAGGCTGATGACGTCCAGAGTTACAGACTGGGGATAGAGTCCGTTCCCGACGATTCATGATGAAGATGAATGACGCACACAACCGTCTTCTCCTTTTGTTTACTAGACGATGTTAGTGTACGTACTCGAACTATTTCATTCATGCATAAGTGAAGTATAATAACATCGAGCACCGATACTGCAAAAGCCCCCACCAGCACCGAACGCTCGGATGCCAAGAAGCTGCCAACAAAATCGGCAAGGTGTTGGAAGTCGTGGACTCGCCCCGCCGAAAAAGCAATAAACGAGTCGTGTTCAAGAACGGAGATAGCATAGGTACTGAAGAATACGATAAACGTCGTGTTCAATGAACGGAAATACCAGTACTGATGAAGAAAGAAAGTCGAGATTGATTCCAACCCACAACGTCGATTTTCCAAGCATACCCATCTTTACTCGTAGCCATGCCCTCCAAGTATTGCCACTTGATGGTTAGCAGCAGCCGCAAGTCATGCATTGCATCATTCGTCGGGACGATGCTTTTCGTGCATTCTATGTATATATCAATGAAGGTGGCGTTGTGGGGAACAATGAAATACAACGACATGTCGTTCCGACCTCCTCCTTTATCATTCCATCCGCCTGCTTTATCAAGCAGTAATGACAAAACGCAACGACTGGAGGCCACGGCAGGACTGGATGCATCCTCCTCGGAAATATTTTGGAAGTCGTTGGATGTCAAGGAGCAAGCGCGATGTGGAAAGTACAAATGTTTATTCCGTAAAAAGAGTGATGAAAGAGAATATGATGTTTCTGGTGGTGGCAATGATGGTGGAGAAATTGCCTACCTCGTAGGCTTCAACTGTCGGCGTCGTCAATACGAAACGGAAATGCACCTGGCATACAACCTATCACAATACCTACAAGACACACATGAAATCAGACACATATACATTGATGCACCATACCGAGTAATAACGACACCCTCGTCGGAAAAGATATTCACGAACAAACGACAGGGCAAACGTTACTTCCAAAAAAGTCGACAAAGATGCAATAGAGGTGGAAACGTACATTGGGACTACACCATTGTTCAAAACGTGCGTATGATTATTCCCATGTTCACTATTAAAAAAGATACATGGGGACATGAATTTGAACGATTTGTACATGAACAGATTGTTGTTGACAAATCTTCATTTATTTCCACATTTAGTAAAGAGATTCAAAGTGCTATTAGCGTGATCAAGTCTATCCCACTACTTGTGCATGATCATCAAATACTTGTTAATGACAAGGGTAATATATACCAATTTGATTTAGACCGAGCTCTACATGCCGGATATAGTGGACGATTAAATGATGGACAATCATACACTAATTGGACATTCCAAAATAGTTTTATTACTGATTATAATCGTACGATGGAGGTTCTTCAAGCGGCTTCGGCATGGGCGACGGGAAAACAAACGAAGCAAAACACGATTAATTTGCGTTCCAATTCGAACTTTATTCCAAGTGCCTTGTCTGTGCTAATGAATCACCGTAATAATAATACTCTATCATGTAAGGCTGTAGGAATTGTAGACGAGTTGATCGGAACGGAGAAGGTGACAGTAGAGGCCAAGTCGATGATGGCAGATTTGGTCACACTTACGCTTGATGGATTGGGAAGTATTGAGCGAAATAATTGTAGCATTGCTTCATTTCTTTGATGGAATAAAAGTGCAATCAAGAAGACGACAGTTTTTACAGGAGTTGAAATTTTTGCTAGTTATCACTAGAATTAGTAATTTTGTAAGGCAATTAAATTTACCCTATTCCCCCAGTATTACCGTGGACGTGTCCTTTCTGCCTTACGCGGAATGATCATCCATACATCTCCATGTGTGCTTTGCTTATTGTCGATCTCCTCGGTCATAAGAGAGTGAGAGGCCAATGTTTTCTGGTTCTCGTCCAGATGTGTATCAATATATGAATTTTTCGCTTTCGACGGATTACGTTGCCACAACCAAAGTCTTTATATCAAGTGAGATGCATCGTCTATATTCCATTCAAAGGTGTCAGTGTCAGAGCAGTATGGACCAATGTCTTCAATTGATCGATAAAAATCTTTTATAGATGCAATACGCCAATCTCCTCTCTTTCCCTTAACTTCAGACTTGAGCTGCCACTTGTCTACCATGACATCGTACAACCCAGCAACTAATTCTACCTCAATCCCATTTTCTAAACTGCCAACTATCATTTCAGATGAGCTCCATACAACCTTGTCTAATTGTGGGTGGAACAGAAAGCTACTACATGGAGTCCCTATCGCTTTCGTACGAGGAACTTTCACGAATATTAAATCTTCGTTGTCAAACTCCCAGTTGTAATTGAATCCCATTTTTGCATTTCGTCGTTTGTTACAATCTTGTGATGACATGTCCTTGATTTGTTCAATGTCCGGAATTTGTGTTGCATACTTAATAACCGAACGAACTCCCTCTCCGTTACCATACTCTGGTAGACGAAAAATTGCATTCCCGTCTGGTGGTACGTGTAGCCGGATGTGAATTTTTACAATTGCTGAGTCGTATAAGTCTTCATCCGTAGGGAGATCTTCAAATTTCCATGCAATGGAATAATCACCTCGTCGTGTACCCTGCGTTGCACTGGCATACACTAATGTGCTTGCAGAGTTGGGAAATCTTGGCCAGAATACTACCAATTTACCAGCCGTGGTTGTGGGATGAAGTGACACACCTGCAACCGCCGATGCCATCCACTCTGCGGACGCTCCCAGCATCGGGTGATTATGACTGTATAAATCCTCGGATCTCCACCAACTTTCCCAATGCGTTGTGGCATTGTGTGCTAGCATGTACTCAAATGTTCCCACCCCAAAACCGTTTGCCTTGGCAAGTGCAATATTGTGTAGTCCATTATCACTCAATGTTTTTAGGGCATACCTAATAGCCAGGATGCCTTCACTGAATCCATGCCATTGACTCCAACCCATCGCCCATTGAGAGCCACGCTTGGTAACTTCACCAGATTCTATCATCTCATTCAACGTAGCGTCGGAGATATTTTTGAGCAAACCCGCCTCTTCCGATCCAGGCCATGTATGTCCCTCACGATGTAAGTAACGATGTAACACGTTGCACCGCTTCTCACCAGGTACAACACGGTTATATAGACTTAGTTCCGGTCCAGGGCTCATACGTTCATCTGTGTCAGGAGGACGGAACTGACCATTCTTTTGTAGGTACAGACTAGTTATACGATCTCTCACTGAATTCGCCACTGCCAGAGCACCTTTGGACTCTGCAGATTTGCCAATCTTCGATGCAATGTAAGCAATACTTCGTGCAGTAGCCATATAGAAACTTTGGTGAGCTATCCATGTATCACGCGCCCTGAAGCTTAGCCAGTCCCCTAACCCACTTCCTTCCTTGATGTAGCCTACTAAGTTGTCATCGTACTTTTTGACACGCATACCATTATCGAAATTCTTTCGGAGGAAGTTAAACCATTGAAGGTGATTATCATACGTGTCAATAAGGAAATTCAAATCTCCGTAGTGCTGCATGTGTCGTGCCGTCATGACGACGGGTGCACTTGCCCAAACAGTCTCGCCGGCACCATCGCCAATACCGGCATAATCATTCAATGCCAGCCAAGTACTAGTACCAGCGTATGCCCCATTGTCCCACTGCTGATCTCGCCAGTCCATTACTACCTTACGGTAAAATGAGCTCATATCGTAAAAGTGAAGACTTGCCGGCGAATCCGCAAGGATGTCACCTCCGTACTGAATTTTTTCTCTATGTGGACAATCCGACTGTACACCTAACATGTTGCTATTCATGGCATTCTTCACAAGCTCGTACCCACCATTGATCCGTACATTACTCGAGCTAAAGTCACCCCACTCCTTGAATGCGGTTCGATATGCTAATGCATGTACGCCAGCTGGTGGTTCGGACGTGCAGCAAATTTCAGCAAAGCGAAAGGCATGTGTCGTAAAATGTGATTGACGAGCATCAGTGAAACTGCCTTTGACCCTCATATCATTTGGCGCCCGAGGGAGGATGTACACATCACGCTGCAGCAACGATCCAGGCTCATGATGATCCTTGGGATAGCATGGACCACCCTTGTCAATTGCATGACCAAGCTTCTTTGACTTATGATTCGGTCCACCATCATGTAAACCCATCCCAGCAACTAGTGCAATATTAATATCACCAGTTGACAACTCGATCGAATCTCCGTAGACAACAGTAATATATGATTCATCTGAACTCAAAGTGCTCATACTATGTCCACGGGGATACTCATCTGGTACTATAGGTTCGGGCAATCCAGAATCAAAGCGAACCATGCCAGAAAATCCTTTCCCAAAATCTATCATCCACCGGCCCTGTCCTAGCGAATATATTTCATCCGGCTCAACACGCTCAACTGGCATTACAGGAGGAATTTCATTCGGTATTAACCGACCAATGGGTGCTAGCGTATGCTCCGGTATTATTGATTGTCGGACCATCAATTTCCTTGCCGATGATTTGTAGTGTAATGCCGTTCTCCATTTTTCTAATGTGGTATCACTTTGATATAGCGTCGGTTCCACCCAGGAATGAATTGTTTCACCTGCTCCTCCTCCGATAGCAACTGTGTCCTCATCCACATCTTGTACACCACTCCATCCCTCCGGAGTGTCCCATTCACTAAAGATGGCCATTGTCTGCAAGTCAATATATTCACCCGAAAACAAACTCGATTCACGTAAATGTCCCTTGGCCACCTGCCATCCCGACGATTTGTGTCCAGTGGGTAAAAGTACCTTCGTGGTGATTGACGATTTTTTCTTGTACGTCACATATAGCTGTGCGATACACGTCACAGCACCATGTGGCATGAGGTATAGTCGAATAAACCCTCCGGTAACAGGTCGATGATCCCACCATCCTGATCCCATGGATATACCAATGACGTGCTCGTGTTCTTGTTGTTGTTTGTACACTGCTGCTCCATCAATCTTATTTCTACCCTTCGTCGACGTTAAGAAGTTAGTTACATCAAATCCACGGTATGACACACGTTGGGCAAAGTCTGTCAGTGGTGGGTCGAGCGGTCCCGACGATGATAATGGTACACCATCAAAACTAACACGGAATGACCCTAGGCCTGATACTACCAGTAATGCCGATGCAATTTCATCATCATCATTATTTTCCTCCTTCACGTCGCCGATAAGACTAAGCGATTTCATGTCCAACTTGGTACGAAAGATTGGTAATTGACTCCTCTTTTCCCAATTAGTACATGCCAATTCTCTATTCTCATTAACATTGCTCCAAAATGCACCAGCATCGGTAGTACTCCACGACTGTACATCAATGGGATGAGATATCCATTTTGCCATCCATTCATTAGTATCATCATCATCATCGTTACTACTACTACCCATTTCATGACCATTCGACTGACTTGGACCAATGGCAAATTTGCTCCATTTGGATGAGGAGTACAAAGAGGAGGATGTGGAGGAGGAATACGATGAATCCCATACTATTACCTTCCATTCCACAATGATACCGATATTTTCTTTGGACATTAACTTTGTGACACAATCATCGGTGCATAGTACCACATCGGGTAAGCCGTCGGGTGTATCAACCTTACCAGAATCCCAAAGCAGTGTACTAGTCTCATCGTCATCATCCTCATTGTCATCATCATCCTTGTCAATGTTGTTGTCATTGTCATGCTGATAATGAGGATGACGAGTAATAATTTTATAGGCAGTAGTTTTACTAGCATGTCCACCATTATTTCCACCACCACCACCTCCTACTGACCCAGCACGTACTTGATTCCGCCAACGAAAACCAAGTATATCAGATGATGATATTATTGGTAAGAATTCTTCAGTAATATAACTATTAAATGTATTTGGTGAACCAGATGCCCGAACTATACGTTGGAGATGATTCACACTAAGATCGATTGGGATTATGGCACCTCTACCATCATCATCACCACCATCATGTTCATTACTATTGGCAGAAATACCAGATATTGATAATGATTGAAAGATTTGCTTTTTGATCCAATATTTTTTAGGTGTTGGGGAATCAATCTCTTCCTCCTCGTCATTGTCTTCTTCTACTTCATCTTCTTCTCCTTGGTCATCGGTAGTACTATACTTGTCGTTATTCGTTTCCCTCCTCCTCTTCTCCCTACTCCTCTTATTATTATCTTTGTGGTGTCTCAACTCTTCCTCCTCCTCTTCTTCATCATCGTCGTTATTACTTTTCCTCCTCCTCCTTTTCTCCCTTCTTCTCTTATTATCATTTTTGTGATCTCTCAATTCTTCCTTCTCGAGGTCGTCCTCCTCTTCTTCTTCTTCTTCTTCTTCTTCCACTCCATGCCTTCCTTTCATTCTTTGACGGGCTTTGTACTCTCGTAAGTCCTCCACTGCACGTTTATTAATTTCCTTCCATGATAATTTTGTTCTCGGTTTGTCTTCTTCTTCTTCTTCTTTTTCGACTTCTTCTTCTTCTTTGCCTTCCTCTTCTATGTCCTCTCCCTCGTCACCTTCCTCCTCTTCTACCTCTTCATCATCATTGTCCTTATCGTATTCGTCATTGTCCTCCTCATTATTATTGTTGCTGTTGTCAAATATTGCTTCTTCGACGTTGTCATTGTCCTCATTATTGTTGCTGCTGTCATTCTCGACGTCATTGACATTATTCTTAGGCTCTGCCAACATTGTTACCCATCCCACGAGATCCAATTTTTTATTCGTAACGTCATTGTGCTTATCGTTGTGATTGAGATGATTAATTTCCTTTGTAATCGAATCGTGCTCGGCCATTAACTGTGCCAGTTCCTTCTCCAGTGTGTCAATCTCACGATTGTTGTTGTTGTTGTTGTTGTTGTTGTTGTTGTTGTTGTTGTCATTGTCATCGTTGATATCCTGATCTTGGGCCCTGCGACTACTGTCATTGGCACCTCCAACAAAGGCGTCGAATAATAACGAAGCTCCCCCATCATCCTTCCTCTTCTCTCCATGAATATTGTTCACGTTGGAATAAGCATTATAACGTCGAACTATGGTTGTAGAAATGCCCACAAATATCGTAGCGGTAACTAATGCCACTATTTGTATAAGCTTGATAAATAGCCGCACAGTTGGACGACGAGTAGACGTCGTAGTACCACCATTATTGCGGTTGCTTGTGGGACGTTGTTGCTGGTTGCTACTACTGCCATGCTGGACCATGATAATGCAGGCGGAGAAAGAAGGAAGGTGGTCCGTGGGGACACGATTTCCGAATTATGGAGTTGACAAAAGTACCAAACATACAAACGCCACTTAAAACTAGAGGCGTCATTGAATACCTTGGCGAGGGAAGCTTCAACTGTCCAGTCAAGGAACCCTTGGGAGCATATGTTAGGGAGGGATAACCAACCACGAGGGATTGCATTGGCAATAAGAGAAACCTGGAGCCAATTAACTACAACTTTCCAGGATATCAGAATTCCGACGCCCGACGCAGACAGATCAAGAAGGTCATATCTACTAACACAAGAGATCAATCAGGCAGGCTTCTGTCATGAAGGTACACAGCCAAAATCGGTGACAAGAGCAATCACAACAGAAATTGAGACTGCAAGAGGGAAGCAACTTACGAAGCGACTAGTGGAGACGCTGCCAAAAGAAGATTTCGAGCGGCAAGCATTATGAACTGCGATAGGATGAGTTATGTATTTCTACACTCACCACCAGATCGTGTCAGATACATGGAGAACGAGACACTACGAATGGGATTTGCAAGATATTTGGGCCAGCCATAACCAGTCATGGCACCAATGGTAGGGAGATACTTTAGACAAAGGGGACAGCAACTTGACAAGTATGGGAGAAACTAGCAGCAGCATAATTGCCAGGACAAGGACATCGAGCATTACATAACGCAATACAACATATGATGTTGGACATAATGAAAGTAGCCGGTATACAATCGCAAATGGAGGCGGCGAACTTCCTCAACGGTAAAATTGGAGAGCCGTACATTTCCAACTACATCAACCACATAACAGAGTTTCCAACCCAAAGAGTGCATGACATTCTATAATACCTTACATTAACCCTTACTATCCGTCAGGAAGACAGAGGATCAATGATAGCAGAGCATCAACAACGGACGAGGCATTCTTCGAACTCAAGACTATGACAGCATGCGTGTCACAATATGGACATGTGAATACTGATACAACAGCAGCAGAAAGACGAGCGAAGGCAATTAATGTGAATTATCACAAGAGGTTCAAGAAGCTTGATGAGGTGTTTGCTTCAGACGTAGTGGGAGATGGAACCACCGAGATTATGGGACTATTTGAGGCAGCACAGGGACGGTTCTTTACAGGTCAAGTGATACCGCTGGTGGTAGGTGCATTTGGAGATGTAAATGAGGCATTGGAGAAGGTATTAAAACAAGTAGCAAAGGCGGCAGCGGCAGAAATAGACAGACTCACAATTTTGCCATTGATCAACACAGACTTGACAGCTATTGTGATGATAGTAGTGGAGTAAGGACACAGTCATACAACTGCCCACCACATATAAAGTATACCGAACACCTATTATATGTAAGAAGTGGATCTAGTATGAGTATGAAGTGGATGAGAGGACTTATCATAACAAAATAGAAACATTTCAGCTAAAAACTGAGACCTACTCCTACTACTCCTCAGGCTGCCACTTGCAGAGTGATGGTATGGTATGGTATGGTATGGTATGGTGTTGCAACCTTCTGGCCACCCACCACATATAAAGCATGCCATACACCTGTTATATGTATGAAGTGGATCTGGTATAAGTATTAAGTGGATGGGAGGTCCCAATCATATCCTACAACATATCACCTGTGAGATGTGAGAAACCAACTCAAAATCCCACGACATTGTCTAGAGTGATGGTATGGTTTGGTGATGTGGCATTATGACTGCCAGCCATGGTTGAAGGCTTTTAAACACATTATATAGGTATAGAGTGAATCTGTACGAGTATGAAGTGGATGGGAGATCCCAATCATATCCTACAGCATGTCCCCGGTGAGAAACCAACTGAAAATCCTACGACTGTGAACACCCCTTCTAGAGTGATGGTATGGTATGGTGTTGTGACATTATGACTGCCAGCCATGGTTGAAGGCTTTTAAACACATTATATATGTATGAAGTGAATCTAGTAAGAGTATGAAGTGGATGGGAGGTCCCAATCATATCCTACAGTATGTCCCCAGTGAGAAACCCACTGAAAATCCTACGACTGTGCCCACCCCTTCTAGAGTGATGGTATGGTATGGTGTTGTGACATTATGACTGCCAGCCATGGTTGAAGGCTTTTAAACACTTTCTATAGGTATGAAGGGGATCTGGTAAGAGTATGAAGTGGATCCTAGCCTATACTTTGTCATGGTGGTGTGATTTGTATTTGTACCCAGTTTGGGGGACAAGGCCAGGACATGGCAGTGACATACTATGGACAGATAGTGCTCCCAAGGCCTATTCACTGCAATAGAATGTGATTGAATACCTTCTATATATCTAATATAGGTGTGAGAGTGTTTCTGAAGTGGTCCAAGGCCACTACCACATCATACTCACGCGATTTGTACCTATGGGTGCTGGGATTTAGGTACAACTCACCCAAAAACAGTGTATATATGTCAATATTATAGCTTTACCTCAATGAAAATGTTATTTTATTGACTAATCATACATTATAACATTATATTAATGGTTGATAATGATCAAAGTACCATTATTGAGGCACCAGAGGTATATAAGTCCATCCCCACTCACTCCCCGAGTCCGAGTAAAAACCAACGACAAAATGTACCTGAGAAAAAAATGTTGACTTTGACACCTTCGATGGACATGTTATGGTCAATTTTATTGAACCAAACTTTCAGGATATCATATTCACACTAAGTACTGTAAGTTTGATCACTCAAAAACAATTTTCGGACCATTTGAAAAAATGACATTTTGGGGGGAACACCCCCTACTGTCAGTTTGGAGGTGAGTGTGTAGATTTTTGACATGTATCATACTGTTATGATAGGGTCCTCTCATCCACTTTAAACTCATACCATATCCACTTCATACATATATAATGTGCTTGACATACTTTATATGAGGTGGGCACTCATATGAGTGTGTCCTTACTCCACTATCATCACAAAAGACTTGGCCAAGAAGTTTATGGTGAAAGTAATGGTAATGGTATGCTGTGAATTTGGCCCTCAAACCACTGATACACATATTAGTCAATAATATATCTAAATAGATGCAAGTTGTTTGGGTTACTTTATATACTTAAACTTGCTATGATATAGATGTAAATATATACCTTACATGTGAGAACCACCCACCCTCTCCACTCTCCATCCCAGCTGGCTGGTCTAATATTAAAATTGTAATAGGGAGCTGTGTACAAAGATAAAGCCAAAATGAGGTTGAAGAGACACATACTATCACATTGGTGTTAATTTATTTTAATTGTACTATAAGTACTACTATTATTTGCTATGGTATACTCCAACTACCAGGACCAGGTTTCACTTTCCCACTGCCCACTGTAGTACTACACTACTACTACTACCACCATTACTGCTACCAATCTCTCAATTGGCCACTCTTCTCTTCATTGTACATGACCTATATTCCAGCAGCATACCAATACAAGGAAACAGTATTACATAATCAAATGTAAATGTAGGTTGGTTTTGGTATTACTCCCTCCCCCCACCACAAGTTCAGCACTACCAATACTACTACCATCATCCTCGGCCCATAATTGCAACCCAAATTCTTGCACTTCTTCATTGTTTATTTCCTATATTCCAGCCGCTTTCAATAAATAGTTGATTGTTGAGTAGGGTGTAAGGGTGGAATACTACTTCCACCCCCATATATAATGTCTTCCACTCCTCCTCCTCCAGGCGCCTTAGCTGGGAATGTCGCCGACATGTTGGCCCGACATGGTGATGTCGGCTATTTTTTCCAGAAAAGGCATGTCGTGGCGACACACGACACGCAAAAATAGGCCCCGACACACAGTTTTTGTGTGTCTTTTTGCCGACACCATACATAACCCACCAGCCCACCACATCATGCCGCCGAAGAGGAAGAAGAAGGGCTTAGCTCCACATGTCGCCGACATGTCGCCGACATGTCGCCGACACGTGTCAATGTTGCCAAATCTTGGCCGACATTGCGTGTCGTTGCGACACAGAA
>Ga0247832_1007356_pt1 | contig 11529 bp, 12 predicted proteins | sample LaCruzMarch2015__10_FD_192407 | JGI IMG/M metagenome (GOLD analysis project Ga0247832, IMG submission 192407) | Freshwater microbial communities from meromictic Lake La Cruz, Castile-La Mancha, Spain - LaCruzMarch2015_4m | ecosystem: Environmental > Aquatic > Freshwater > Lake | place: Spain...
CTAGATTCGGCCTCATCAAGTGATTAGATTTTTGTATTAGTAGCGGTGCGATCATCGGCTGGATAGCAAAATCTTCAGTTCACATCATCCACAGTTGTGAAAAGACGGACACCAAGATATGAGATGAGCGTTGGGATCGGATCAGCTTGAGCCTGGACGCGGTGGCGGCTTTCCACGTGCTGCTTCACGCAGGTTCGTGTTTGAGGCACTCGCCCCTGCTCGGCCCGTATGCATCTGATAACTTACTCTCATTCAGACCTGTGAAGTGCCGCTGTTTCTTGATTGCTGGTGTGCTGCTGTGGTTTTTTGGGGGCACTCCTGCGCTCTCACATCCGCTGCAAACGCAGCCATTGAGGTATCCACACATCGCCGCGTTTGATCAGAACTTCCTCACTGTCGATCCTGATGAAACACTGGTGCGTGGCGGCCTGCTGCTGCTGGCGGAACTGAGTTGCACCGCCTGCCATGCTGCACCGCCGATCTGGCAGGATAGACTGGCCCCGCGACCAGGGCCGAATTTGGCGGCGGTGGGTTCGCGGTATGATGAGGACACGCTGTGGCTCATGGTGCGCAGCCCACAGTATCGGAAGCGTGGCACGCTGATGCCTGGTCTGTTCGGTAGTGTGGAGGGCGATGTGGATAAGGTAGAAGCCATCACGCGCTACCTCTCCACCCTGCGCCTGCCGGCGAAGCCGTTGCCCCTAGGCGACGCGGTGCGTGGTCGGCTGCTTTATCACACTGTGGGCTGTGTCGCGTGCCATCAACCTGCGACGGACTACTTACCACTAGGCGCTGCCTCTGCCGCAGACCTGGAGCCACTGAGCACCGCCTCTAGCCCCATCGCTCTGGCTGATGCCTACGAGATCGCGGCACTCGGTCGCTTCTTGCTGAATCCGCATAAAGATCGTCCCGCCGGGCGAATGCCAGGGCAGCGGCTGACGGAGCAAGAGGCCGCTGACATCGCTGCCTATCTGCACATTGGCCGCACGGCTGAGAAGGCCGTCGAGCGCACCGTGCTCCAGCTTCCCGCGCAGACCCCAGAGCGAGGGCGCAAGCTATTCATCCAGCAGCGCTGTGCTAACTGTCATCTCACCGACCAGTCTATGCCTCACCGCATGGCCAAGCCGATGCTGGAGGTGAAACTGGACGGCCCAGCCAGTTGTGTAGCGACCACCCTTGCACCGGGCACGCCTCGCTTTGATCTCAATGAACTCCAGCTACGCGCCCTGCGCTTGGCTTTGCACCAAGTGCAGCAGCAGGCACCTGCCGTGGCTGGACCGGACGCTAGGCTCGACTGGCAATTGCTGCGCCTGAACTGCTATGCCTGTCATGACCGCAACCACAAGGGTGGCCCCGAGGATGCGCGCGCGATCTATTTCGGTCATGAGCAGGACCGATATCCACCTTCGCTTGATCATGTGGGATCGAAGCTCACTTCCGATGCTCTGAAGCAAGTGCTGCACGGTGACCGCACGCCCACGCGTCCTAACTTCAGCGTGCGAATGCCTGACTTCGGCAAGGTGATTGCAGAGCAGTTCAGTGAAGCCTTCACGACGGCTGACAAATCCACGAAGTAAAGCTCGCATCCAGTGTCCAGCATCCAGCCTCTAGTTGCTTGCGCGCCTTTGCACTTGAGCAGGCGTATCCTCGCTGTCTGTATTTGCCGACATGCTTGATTCTCTCGCGATCCATTTGAAGCTTCCCGACCTATGGCAACATCAGGCCGTGGATCACCTGCGCAGTGGTGCGGACGTCATTGTAGATGCTCCCACGGGCGCTGGGAAAACCTATGTCTTCGAGCTGCTGCATGAGTCGCGATGCCTCGGTGGGCAAGCCGTTTACACCGTGCCCACACGTGCGCTTGCCAATGATAAATTCGCCGAGTGGAAGGACAAAGGTTGGGATGTCGGCATCGCCACTGGCGACTTGTCGGAGAACATCCATGCGCCTGTGTTGGTTGCGACATTAGAGACGCAACTGGAGCGCCTGCTGCGCGGTGAAGGTCCCGCATGTCTGGTCATCGACGAATACCAGATGATCGCCGATGATAGCAGAGGATCGAGCTACGAAGGCGCCGTCGCGCTCGCGAGCACCGATACACGCTTACTGCTGTTGAGCGGATCTGTGGCCAATCCAAACGACATCGCAGAATGGATGCGGCGCTTGGGGCGCAAGGTCGAAGTCGTCGTGTCCAAGATTCGGCCTGTGCCGCTGGAAGAGATGCCGCTGGAACTGTTGCCCACGCATATGGCGCGGAAGTTTGAAGGGTGGTGGGCGCGATTGGTGGCGAGCGTGCTGCTGGCGGATCTCGCCCCGCTGCTGATCTTCACTCCACGGAGGAAGGACGCAGAGAACATCGCCCGCACTTTGGCCAATGAATTGCCGCAGGGTGAGCCGTTGACGCTAACCCATGAACAGCGCGCGGTGTGTGGTCGTGAGCTATCAAACCTGATTGAGAAGCGCATTGCTTATCATCATAGCGGTCTGTCTTATGCCGCGCGCGCAGGCGTGATCGAGCCCCTCGCGAAGGCGGGACAACTTCGCACCATCGTGGCGACCATGGGGCTCGCTGCAGGCATCAATTTCAGCGTGCGCAGCGTGCACGTGGCGGCCACGAAGTTCCATGATGGCACGTCCGAGCAATCGCTCGCCCCTGACGAACTGTTGCAAATGTTTGGTCGCGCTGGACGGCGAGGATTGGATGAGCGGGGCTACGTCATCACCACCGCGCAGAGTTCATCGTTGCATGATGCACGGCCTGCGCGCCTGCATCGCAGCAGCCTGCTGCCATGGGCGATGTTTTTGCGCGTAATGAAGCACGCAGTGCTGCGCAATGACTCGCCCTTCGTCGCGGCGGAACGTTTTGCTCAACGCTTGTTTGCCAAGGTTCCGCCGCCACTGGGCTTTGAGGTGGCAGAGACTCCAAAGTCGCCCTTTGAGCGTTTCCACGTGAAGGACGGCAAGGCGATATTCGGTCTGGAGGCCGTGGATGAGCAGGTGCTCAACGCCGACGGTAAGTGGGAGACCAAGCGGCATCATCGCCAACGCACGGTGCCGATGATGGAGGTCTGGCTGGTGACTCAAGAGCGGCAGGTCCTGGCGCTCAGCGAATCCAGATTTGTGGCCAGTTTAGGGCAGGGGATTTCGCGGGTCTTCAAGAACAAATCAGGCTATGGATTGGAGATGGCATTGGGCCAACCTGTGGCCGAGGGTTCCGATGTTTTCTTCCCTACCAAAACCTTGCGCAAGCTGCTCAATCTGGGGCGGACTGTGGAGGACTTGTCGTTGGATGAATTCAGCCACAAACACCTGCTCAAGATCGCTCGCAAGCTCGCCCCCGACTTTGCTGCGTCGGGCGGCCATCCGCGACCCGAGTTGCTGCCTGCCTTCATCGGCTTCGTCAATCGTGAGGGGCTCATCCTGGCTCGCTTCGTTTTGGATTCCGTGCCGGTGCCTGCTTATGAAGATGCGCGCGGACGCCTGATTTTCCAGCCGATGGAGCGTGTTGTGGCACGCGAAAGTGCCACCGCCATTGAGGTCCGAGACGAAAGTCCAGAGCCGGTGAACCTTCAGCCCAAGGTGGGTTCCGCCATTCATTCCTGGCGCGCGCTTGGCTTGATCGATGCCGCTGGCGTGCCCACGCAGCGGGGTGAGATTTTTAGCTTCTTCCAGCATGGCGAAGGCTTGGCCATTGCGGCGGCCCTGGAAGATGAAAGCTATCGCGTGGAAGATATGGTCATGCACATGGCCAACCTGCGCGCAGGCTTCCGTTTCGAGCTGATTGGCTACTCCGAAAGCGAGCGTCTTGGTGCCGCCTGCCGGGCGGTGTATGGCTTCGTCAGTCACAACGGCTACCTGGTCAATGGCCTGCCCGTGGACTACGGCGAAGGTGCCTGCGAAGTGCTCTCAGCGTTGTTGCACAAGGCGAAGAACGGCTCGCGCGACATGGTCGAAGGCGTGGCCGCTGGCGACGTCGCTCGCGCCTATGTGGAGTGGATCAGTCTTATCCGCCACATCACCCATGCACCGTCGCACCCCTGGTCACGATGGAAGTCCTTGCAGGACGAGTGTGCGCGTGTGCTCACGCACCATAGCAAAACGCTGCGCCATTTGTTCCACCTGAATCTGCCGCCCCTGACCGTGAAACAGCGGCAGAGTAAGGTGAAGCACTATCTCACCGCGAAGCATAGCTGAGCCGCTCCCCGCAGCGCAGCACACGCTGGGTTTGGTTCAGTCGCGCACACGCGGAGACGAATTCGTCCGGTGATTCCGTGTTGAATTCAAACAGGTCAAAGTGGTGCGGCACGGCGACCTTAGCTCCACAGGCCTTAGCGAGTGCGGCAGCTTCGGTGCCGTTCAGGTTGCCTGCGACACGACGCTCGGGCTTGTTCCCATTGATGGGCACGATCGCGATGTCGGGCTGCCATTCCAGCAGCGATGGCAGTAGCTGTTCGTGCCAAAGCGTGTCGCCGCTATGATAGACGGTGAAGCCGTTGCGCTGCACGACAAAGCCCAGGTAGTGGCTCTGCCCGATTTCATCACGGACGATCTCATTGTGCGCTGCGAGCAGGGGACGAATGATCCAGCCATGACGCTCGACATGGTCACCGTCGTTCACACCGATCCATTCGATGCCTGCACGTGGCAGGCGTTGCTGTGCCTTGCCCTCCAAGGCCGCGGGTGTTAGCAGAGTATAATTGCCGAGCGCTGACAGAGTGGCTTCGTCGAAGTGATCTGTGTGCTGATGGCTGGACAGCACCAGCTTCACGAAAGCGAGCCGTTCAGGTGCCAAGCAGCGTTCGGTCATGCGCACGTGGGGTTTGTCAGTGGCCGCATACTTCAGCGTCAGCGAGTCCGATAGATAAGGATCAATCAACACAAAGGCACCGTCTTGCTTGAGCAGAAAGCCGCTTTGCCCCAGCCACCAAAGATGCAAGTCATCACTGTTCGCGGCCTGGATGTCAGCGAGCAGGGTGTCGTCTTTTTGGAAAGCGGAGATCATAGTGAATTACAAAAGAGGGAGCGCTGCAGCGAAGGAGAATCCGTTGCTCGCGTGCACAGGGCGTGTTGTCTGACAGGCTGAGGAAGAGAAGGCAAGCTGGAAGCATTGACTCGTTGTCGACGCATTGCTTTGGTGCAGGCCATGGCCGATCGTTTGGGAATGTCTGCTGCATCTTCGGAACCGCATCCTTGCCTGACCTGCGGAGCCTGCTGCGCGCATTATCGTGTGTCGTTCTACTGGTCGGAGGCGGAGGCGCGGGGGGTGCCGGAGCCCTTGGTCGAACAGGTGAATCCGTGGATGGCTTGCATGGTCGGCACGGGCGCGAGACCGGTGAGATGCGCAGCACTGCGGGGCGAGGTGGGCAAGGGAGTCTCCTGCAGCATCTACGCGCAGCGTCCTTCGCCATGCCGTAGTGTGGAGATTGGTGACGAGCGCTGCATCGCTGCACGGGCGGCCTATGGATTGGAGAAAATTAGGCTGATGGATTGACCCCACAGTCTTGATTTGTCATTATCTTCACGATGAGGGTTGCTTCCTTCGCCCTCGCCATGAAATGCAGTCTGATTGTGAGATGCCGCACGTCTGGCGTTATTCCTTGTGGTCCCGACAGTTACATGGTGACGTCCAGTGGCTCAGGCTTCGGCACAGCTGGTGTGCGCACGATCTGCCTTTAGAAGGTCAATAAATTTTGTGCCGATCGACGACTTGTGATGGTGCCGGTATCGTTTGATGCGCGTGGAGGTGAGCTGGGCAAGCGGCCTCCGTTGGTTGACTTAACTTTTCGCGCGCTGCCACCCGGTGATCCTGATATCAAGCGCCCGATTCTAGAAGCTCCTGACGCAATTTACCGGGTGCAGATTCGCTAACGATTCTCACCGGTAGGGACATGGTGCAGATCGCCCGACGGTCCGCTGGGCCAATGGGCTCCGTCTTCAATCCATTCGGTGAGGGCACCGATCTGGTCGTCAGTGAGGCTGATGTCGGCTCGCGGCATCAGCTTGGGGTGTGTGCCGTTGCGGGCGATCGCGCTTAGCAGGTAGCTGGCTTCCACCTTGCCTGGGACAATAAAGCGACCTCCCACGGCACGACGCGAGGCCATGGCTCGCGTGCCGCTGGTCAAGTTCAGCCCCGCAGCGGGGTGGTCGCCGCTGTGGCAGCGCAGGCAATGGGCCTCGAACACAGGCTTCACGTGCTCGGCGAAGTAGCGATTCGTTGCGGAAGGTTTGGGCGAGGATGCGCAGGCGGCAAGCACGGACAGCAGGGTAACACCAAGCATCGCGGAGATTAGTGACTTCATGCCATTACGGTAGCAAAGCGTAGCGACAAGCAACAGCAGAAGCTCCGCGCCAGTTTTGGCGATGATCGACTCTCTTTCGCCATGTATGTTGCGAGCCCTCATTGACGAAGACCGCGAAGGATTGATGCTCCAGGCCTTCATGAAACTCCATCTGCGCGACTTGCATCTGACCCTGCGGCATCCGTTTCGCACGGCGCATGGAACGCTATCTCACCAACACAACCTGCTGGTCGAGCTGAGCGATGGTGAAGGCCATGTGGGGCGAGGGGAGGGGCCTTCATCCCGGGCTTGGCCGCAATACAGCGTGGCCTCCATGAGGGCGGCTTTGGAGGCAGCGCGCTTGGTGATTGAGGCCCATGACTTCAGCACGCCCGAAGCGCTGTGGCAAATGATACAGCCCTGGCTTGTGGATGAGCCCTTCGCGCTCTGTGCGCTGGATGAGGCGGCGCACGATCTGTGGGGGCAACGTGAGGGCAAGCCAGTGTTGAAGCTGTGGGGTCTGTCGCTTGATCGCTTGCCTCCGAGTGACTACACCATCGGGCTGGACACCGTGGAGCGCATGATCGCGAAGATGCGCGAGTTCGACGGCTGGCCTGTGTATAAGATCAAGCTCGGCACGGTGGATGACCTTGCGCTTGTGCGAGCCCTGCGAGAGCACACGGCCGCGACTTTTCGGATCGACGCAAACACGGCTTGGTCCGTGGAGCAAACGTTGGCCTTCGCGCCAGAGTTGAAAGCGCTCGGGGTCGAGTTCATTGAGCAACCCCTGCGACGCGATGATTGGCAGGGCATGAAGCAGGTGCATGAAGCCTGTGCGCTGCCCGTGATCGCTGACGAAAGCTGCCAGACTGAAGTCGATGTCGAGCGTTGTGCGGGTCACTTCTCCGGCATCAATATCAAGCTCTGCAAAGCCGGGGGCCTAACGCCTGCACGACGCATGATCGATCGAGCGCGGGAGTTGGGGCTGAAGGTCATGGTCGGCTGCATGTGCGAGTCTAGCATTGGTATCAGCGCCACGGCTCAGCTCTTACCCCTACTGGACTATGTCGACCTGGATGGTGCCCTGCTACTGGCGGATGACTTGGCCGAGGGAGTGACGATCGAGCGAGGTCGCGTGCTGTTTCCTGATACCCCAGGGACAGGTGCGCGGCTGAGGTAAGCAAGGCGAAGTGGCGTGGCTTGCGCTTTGAGGTTAGTGCTTGGGGCATGACATTGAATGCCGATCATCTCCTGCCTCTTCACGGTGGCCCCTTAGGCCGCGTGCGCTTCAAGACGGTGCCTGAGGACTTCATGGTGGAGGAGATTCTCGGCTTCGAGCCTTCAGGCGAGGGAGAGCATTGTCTGGTATGGGTGGAAAAGCGTGGCTTGGATAGCAACACAGCCGGGGCTCGGCTCGCAGATGCCTTGGGCCTGCGGCATCGACTGGTCAGCCACTGTGGCTTGAAGGATCGTCATGCGGTCACGCGCCAGTGGTTCAGCCTGCATTTGCCAGGGCAAGCATCGCCCGAGCCAGAGGCGCTGGAGTCGGAAGGTCTGCGGGTGCTGCGAGTCACGCGCAACACGCGCAAGCTGCGGCGCGGCATCCATTTGGGCAATCGGTTCACCATTCGCCTGTGCGAACCCGACTTTGCTGCGGATGTAGCGGCAGAACGCTGGCAGCGCATCGTCGAGCGCGGGGCACCTAACTACTTCGGCTCGCAACGGTTTGGTAATGAGGGGTGCAATGTAGAAAAGGCGCTGGCCATGTTTCGTGGCGAGTTCCGCCCGGCGGATCGGTTGCTGCGCGGCATCCTGATCTCTGCCGCGCGCAGCCAGGTGTTCAATGCCGTGGTGGCTGCACGGATGGCCGCTGGCACGTGGGACCAGGCGCTCAAGGGAGAGGTCTATGGCTTCGCCGACAACGGCACCATCCTTTTGCCGGAGAAGCATCGTGGTGACGAGCCGGAGCGCTTTGCGAATGGTGTGGTGGAGCTGACGGCACCGCTCTGGGGCCAGGGCGAGTTGTCCAGTGTCGGCGAGGTTCGCGCATTGGAGATCGAGACCGCGCAGCACTACCCAGAACTGACGGCGGGCTTGGAGTCCACAGGCCTCCGGCAAGAGCGTCGTGTCATGCGGCTCCGGCCCATTGCCCCGCACCTCGTCGTCCAGGACAATGGAGATCTCGAACTCAAGTTTGATCTGCCTAGAGGGAGCTACGCAACCACCTTGCTCAGTGAGTTGGCGTTGCTGGATGAAGGTAAGTCAAGTGGCTCGGTCTAACAAGTCTCACTCAGCCAATAAGGCAATCTCGGTGTCGTTCAAGGCGCGCGTGTATATTGCGAACTCATCCATGGCTCCACTGAAGTGACGAACGGCGGTGCGGTCACTGCGGGTTCCATTGTTCCAGTTACCCAGCTCAGCCGTGACGAGCCGCAGGGGGAAGAGGTTCTTCACTGGTTCCCGGGCTTGCAGGCTACCGTTGATGTAATGGCGCACCTCGCGCGCTATCGGATCGAACACGGTGGCGAGGTGCATCCATTGGCCGAAGCGCTCAGGCGTGAACAGGGCCGTGGTATCGTAGTCGTGGTGTCCTTTGCCTTGGATGCCTGCGACGCCAAGGCGCAGCTTGCCTTCGCGTGTGATCTGCCAATGAATGTTTCGATTGCTCCAGCCCTCGCACATGAAGAGCGAGTTGAAGGCGCGATCGAGTCCCGCCACACGCACCCAGATGGCGAGCGTGAGGGCGGCGGTTTCCTCCGGCAGGTTAAGCCGCACGCGGTCGCTGACGTTACGGAATTCCAGCGCCTGCTTGCCTGGCCAGCGGCCCTCAGTCCAGGCACTGCCGACGATGCTGCCATCGGGCACAGCGCGGTTGTGTAGGCTGTGATTGCGCAGGGTGCGGGAGCCGAGGGCATCTTGGAAGTCGAAGCGCAGCAGCAGGTCAGGATCGGCATTGCGTTGGGTGGAGCGTGCCTGCCAGTGCAGGAAGTTCACGCGCTGAGATTCGGCCGAGCGAGCTTCCAAGTCACGCAACGAAGCGAAGGTGGTGGCATCCGCCATAAGCGTGGATGCACCGGGGGTGATCAAGCTTGCCGCTTGGCCCTCCTTCAAAGCGGTCATGGCCTCGCCTTGATGCAGCTCGACTTCGCCGTCGAACACATGCACCTCGGCGGACTCGGGATTCACGTTCAAACCGAATTCTGTGCCGAGATCGATGATGGTGCCGCGTGGAGTGTGAATACGAAAGCCCTTAGCCTGTGGCGGCACATGCGCGCTGAGCTTGCCCGTGGTGCAGTAGGCTTCGCCTGAGGATACGAGTTGGAATTGAGCAGGGCCTTCAAGTGTAACCCGCGCGCCCTGGTAGAACTCGATCTGAGCGAGCCCTGACTTAAGCCGCAGCCAACCGGGCGAGAGCGGTGAGCCCGCGACCGGCTTCATGGTATCGCCTTGCCATTGCAGGTTCACGGCGCGCGTGAGCACAGCGACGGAAGCGGTGGTTTCCTCGTCGGCGGAGGCTGGCGCAAACCGTAGCCAAGTCCAGCCCAGCATGAGCGCTGCGCAAGCGGCAAGGGCGGCGACACTGCTGAGCGTGACCATGGTGAAGCGCCGCTTGGGCATCAGTGCCAGCCGTGTGCTGGGCATCGTGATCAATGGCTTGGTAGCGCGTAGCATCGCGTCCATCGAGACATGGTCCAGCAGCTGCTTACCGAGTTCGGGGTGGAGCTGGAACTGCTCGTGCAATGCAGCGGCTTCGGTCTCCGTGAGCGTGCCTTCCAGGTAGTGCTGGATGAGTGTGTCAGCATCAAGCATGAGCGGGGCCTTTCGTTTGAATGGAGCGCTGGATGCATTCGCGCAGCTTTTCGCGCACACGGGACAAAGCGCGGCACACTGTGTCGGCTTTCATGGCCAGTTGATCCGCGATCTCTGGCGTGCTGATGTCGTTGTAATAATACAAGTGCACAAGCTCGCGGCTCTTCTCGGGTAGCTTATTCAAACACTCGCGAAGCTCGCGGATCTCTTCCTCGTAGCGAGGCGGTAGATCCCGCTCTTCGGCCAACAGGCGAATGTGATCCGCGAGCTTCTGCACGACATCGGGCTGCTCACGGGTCCGGTCACGCCACAGGCGCATGGCGATGTGCCGAGTCATCGTGGCCAGCAGTGGCCGCACGTCTTTGTCCAGATCCCACTGTGACTCCTTGCGCAAGAATTCGAGGAAGACCTGCTGAGTGATGTCTTCCATCAAACCTGGCCATGGCGCATACTTCAGCGCCACACCTTTGACGAAGTCGTGGTGCGCAAGGAAGATCTGGGCAGCCTGTTTTTCGTGCGTGTTCATGTTGCGCTATTATCTCTCATGAGACGGCATTGCCGGACACGCTTTTTGCAGGGCGGCTTTACTTCTTTTCGTCCAGTAGCTTAGCTGAAGCCTGCTCACCCAGAGGCACGCGGAAGAGCTTGCCTGTGAACGGGTACTTCAGTTCCAGTTCGGGACGCAAGCCTGTCACATCGACGATCTGCTTCTTCATAGCGAAGGGACTGCGAACGAAGCTGGAACGACCGGCGATGACCTCGCCATAAGACAGTTCGTTGATCGAGGCGGATACGACAGGTTGATTAGCGAATGGGGCTGGTGCGGGCACGAGTGTCGGCTTCGCTGCGCTGTTTGATTTCGCTGGGACTGGGGGAGGCACTGAGATCTTGGGTGCGGGCTTGGTCTTAAGCTCGGCCTTGTCTGCCGCAGCGGGTGTGGCCGCTGGCTTTGACGCTGAGGCCGGAGGGGCCTTCGCGACCGCTGGCTTGTTGGGTACTAGGGTGCGCAAGACAGGCTTTGGCGCGGGCGCTACTGTGCGGAGGGCTCGGGGGCGATGACTTTCGGAGGACCCGCCACTGGCTTGTTTGGCTTTGTGTCTAGGTTACGAGTCGGCGTTGCGCGCCAGGGCACGGAGACGGAGGGTTGCTGCTGCGCTAGATGGAACGCGCTGCGCGAAACTCATATGCCGCTTGGAACAGGCTTACGACCCAGTTGGATGGACAAGTAGGAGACGAAGCCGTCGTTACGGATCACGCGCCCGGCATCAGGCGCGGGCAGGGTGAGGTGCTGCAGATTGCTGGTTCAAGGACAAACCAACAAACGAAAGTCCTTCCATGAGCCAGAGAACCTACCAGCGTGATACACCCGAATTTAAGGAGCAGGCCCTCGGCCTGCTCAGCCTTGGCAAGCCCGTCGCAGACGTGGCGCAAGAGCTTCAAA
>Ga0247832_1007359_pt1 | contig 11527 bp, 1 predicted proteins | sample LaCruzMarch2015__10_FD_192407 | JGI IMG/M metagenome (GOLD analysis project Ga0247832, IMG submission 192407) | Freshwater microbial communities from meromictic Lake La Cruz, Castile-La Mancha, Spain - LaCruzMarch2015_4m | ecosystem: Environmental > Aquatic > Freshwater > Lake | place: Spain...
ATCGCACATTAGCAGTAGTGGCAATGCGGCCGCACTCGACTCCGTCGCGAGCGCGAACGACGACAATACGCTCCAGTCGCCGTCGCCGCTCGATCCATTACTGAAACATCTCAAGCATAAATATGCCACGTCCGCCGGACCGCAGGATGTTTTGGCATCGCGGATCGTGTCCGACGCCACGACGATCGACGAATTACACGACTTCGTATTGAACGAAACTACCGAAATGATGATGATGGTGGGCGTGAAGGCCAAGACGAGCAGTAGTTCGACTGCCGCGGCCGCGGCCGCGGCGGGACGACGGATATTTGGTCAGGATGGATCAGTCATGCATTATTCGTCGGCGTCGTCGGTATCATCGCCATTGAATAATAATAATAATAATAATAATGCATTGATGAATAATCAACAACAACAGCAACAGCAGCAGCAGCAACAGCAACAAATGATGGACGAACCACCCTCGCCACTCTTAACAGGCATTAATCATCCAAACCAACAACAACAGCAGCGGCACCGTCTTCGAATACAGCAACAGATTCGACGACGGCAATTAATGCCCAACTTTTGTTTCCGTCCCAAGTCGCATACCGACAACTTGTTACGAACTACTCCGCATTTACGTCATTTAAACATAACGAGCGTCTCGGATACTATACATGATGGGAATATATTTACCATGCTATTAACGGGTCTTGGTAATAAAACGAAGACGAATAATATTATGATTGCCAATATCAACGATAACAACAACAACAACATTAGCCGTCTTCGCGAAGAAACTTCATCATCGTCATCCACGACGACGATCGATTATCGTACCTCATTATTACGTCAACGCACGAACCGACGCGCGGCATTGGAATTGGCATCCTTCTTACGTCTATTATCGAACGAAATGACGCGGGATGAATTCGCCACCGTCGAGAATGAGGTGTACGCCAAAGCCTTCGCGCTCGTACATTCCAAGGGTGGCAGTGGCGGCGGCGTGGCGAGCGGTGCACACGATGATCGATTGGCGGGCGTGGCCGCATTAGACGCATTATTGACAGTGCCCAGCGCCGACGAGGAACGCAGGGCGATACGATTCGGTAATAATTTAAGCTATTCGCTCAAGGGTGGTGGTCGTGGGGGTGGTGGTGGTGGCGTTGGCAGGAGCGGTAGCAATAGTAGTACCGGAGTGAAAGTCGTTGATGCTACTACTACCGCTGCTGCACCTCCTATTATTGACTACGAATTTTTACATGCCGTGGCACGTGCATTAGGTCGGATGGCCATGGGTGCGGCGAATGTTGATCGTGTTGAGTTTGAGGTTGGTAGAGGATTAGAGTGGCTACGTTCAGATCGGAGTGATCGGCGATTAGCCGCGGTGCTTGTATTGCGAGAGCTAGCACGGTGTGCTCCCACGACATTTTATAGTCGAACAATGACTACTACTACATCATCATCAGCGGCGGCGGCGGGATCATCATCATCGTCAAGCAGTGCTGCACTTCTGACAGGTCGGGCAACTCCACCACCAGTTTCTGTCCTCGCGGGGGGTACTATTGCCGATGGTGGAGGCACGAATGACTTCCTTGATAATATCTTTGTGGCATTGCGTGATCCTCAACCCATTGTACGTGTATGTGCCGCTGATGCATTGTCAGAATGTCTTGCAATACTTATGGAACGTCAGCAAAGTCGGGCCATGACTGTACCATTATGTTCTCTATATAGCAATGCCTTGGATGGACTACGGTTCGTTGTTGAACGGAAAGGGATGAATGGTGATCGTGGCATAACGGCATCAGACATGGTATCTGCGTCAATTGTTGCGCATGGATCACTATTGGTCGTTACCGAGCTTTTACGACAGTCGCGTAACTTCATCCTGCCTCGATTTGACGAGGTATGCGTCGCGGTACTTAAATTTACAAAACACCCCTTGGTACTGCTCCGTCTTGAGGTTATGAGATTGATACCTATATTGGCCCATCGATGTCCTGAGGTGTTTGGACGACGGTATCTACGTGACAGTTTGACATTCCTTCTTGCGAGTGCATCCGAAAATTCAACCAACATGCACCTTGATGTTAAGCCAACGGCATTCATGAGCATTGGACTACTTGCCATGGCCATGAGTGACGAGGTTGCGGGTGGGGGAAACATTACTATCCCTCAAGTCCAGATTTTGAACATTGATTGTGACGAAATGGATGATATAGGTTTTAGAGAGGATGGTCAATACGACTATCATATTGTCGATCTAAGGAAGGAAAGCGATTTCCAGGAACGGACAAGGCACATATTTGATTTGATCAGAGACAACTTAAAACGGCACATTACTCTCGACGTGCTTGGATGCTTTGCTAACTTCGTCGAGGCACTAGGGGAATATGCCGCACCGTATGTCATGGAAATAGTCGAGGAGATGTTCCAATCAAGGGGTTTGAGTGATGATATGATCCGATGCATTCATTCTATACGACGTTCGGTCCCATCCAAGCAGCTATTTATCGAACGGCGTTTGTTTCAGGAAATCTCGTTCTGTCTTGCGGGCAAGGCCGTTGATATGTCCTCATTGAAGAGTAATACACGACCGATATTATCGGATCCTGGATTATCCTTCTCCAAGGCACCAACGTTGTCGAATGTACCAATCTCACTGCAGAAGAATTATACTAGTACATATTCATTGGTATCTCTCGCACTCACCCCAAGCTTACGACCTGAATCTATAACGCTGGATGGCAGGACAACAACTGCTGATGGCAGGACAAAGATGGCTGTTGCTGATACCCACTCCTCGATTAATAATGTTCGTACAGTTATCAATAAGTCGATGAAAATGGAAATTGTCGAGAAAATCGTCTTAAGTCTGAGAACGCTGAGGACAATAGGAGAATCATACATGGATGGTGACATGCTGCTACCGTTTTTACGAAATGTCATATCCGCATACTTTGACCATCCGGCCAGCAGTGTTCGACAAGAAGCTGTAATTACATGTTGCCTCATGATGTTGCCCGACAAGAGGGAGCGATTACACTCTCGCTTTCAGCTGTGTGGTGTGTCGGCGAGCCTCTTTGAGGAAGTCCTTCATAAGCTACTCCGTATGGCTGTCTCTGATCTCTCACCTATCGTGCGGCTGTGTATCGTTCGCGGATTAGACGAACGATACGACGCGTACTTATGTCTGAATTTCCTCGCACCATTATTTTTGATATTGGAGGACGAGGCGCTTGCCGTGAGAGCGTGTGCACTACAAATTCTGGGGCGATTGTCGAGACTAAACCCTGCGCCCATCTTACCAGGCTTGAGACGTGTATTATCAGACCTCATTGTCGAGCTTCGATGTGGTGGCAATGACGGTGGAAGGAAAGAAGTGGCGATACGTCTCATCATCGTTTTCATGAGAGAAGAAGCACTGCAGGGGCTTACCAGGCCCTTCATTTCCTCGATTATTGACGTGCTCCCCATAATAGATGTAGCGCCACGTCTAGCCACAGCATCGCTAGAAGCAATTGGTGACATCGCAACAATATCTCATAACTCAATCAACCCATGGCTCCGACAACTTATTTCTCATATATTAGAAAACATTCAAGATCATAATGTTTCGAAGCAGCGTATTTGTTTATGGGCGCTGGGAAAGGTAGCATACGGAACGAATTATGTTATCACACCCTATGTGGACTACCCTCAACTATTGGCTCAAGCCTCTGACATTCTTCCAACAATGAAAAGGGCGTCGTGGGATCTTAGGCGAGAGGTTTTTAGAACCTTTGGTATTCTTGGGGCAATTAGTAGTGATCGCTTCGGCTCTGGATTAACCACCACACGTAAAGGCTGGGGGAAAGGGGGAGGAGGATATTTTGTTGAATTAGAAAATGAGCAAGGATCGACGACGTATGTGTCAGGGAAACGAATCATGCCAGATTGGAAAGATAACGCAACGCTGATATCACCTTCATTACACAATAGGAATGCATCGTCTCATTCAGAACAACGCGGCGGCAATCGCAACATGCAGACGCGGGAATTCGATGTACACAAGAGTATCAACAAAGACTCTGAAGATGATGAACCTGCTCATTTGTTCATGTACGAACAATATGCCATGACTGCTCAGCCATTATCCAAGCTTTCACCTGCCAGGCGTCTTTCGCCGTCTGATGAAGGTTTCTATCCAATGGTTGCTGTTCAGGCCCTGATGCGTATATTGAAAGATTCATCATTGTCTAACTTACATGGTATGGTAATGAAGGCAGTCATGTTTATCTTTAATGCGCTGGGATTGAAGAGTGTTCAGTTCTTGAAGAACATAGTTCCTCACATTCTTGCAACAGTGAAAAATTGTAATCAGAACTATTTACGAGAAGCACTGCTGCAACAGATTGCCAATCTTAGCGCTATTGTTCGTGAGCATCTACGGCCATACCTACCAGCCATTTTCGACGTTGTCGAAGAATTTTGGTGCAGTCGTCACCTTTCTGCATTATGCTCCTTGGTCGAACGTGTTGCCACAGCTTTACCTGACGACTTTCGTGCATACGTGCCATTGGTAGTCCGACAGCTATTGGCGAGTATTGAAGCTATCGATTTGACCGAGTGGAATAGTATTTCTGTCGCTGCTTCTCATTCTACATCAGCTGTGTCTGAAGATGTAGAGAGATTGCAGCTAATCTTAAAGCATATCCAGGGAATCAAGGGAGTATTAAGCGAGTACATTCATCTCGTTGTCCCTGCGTTAGTCAAGCTCACTGATGCGTTGATCAACCCTGATCCTGATGATAAGTACTCGAAAAATGTCGTGGGGCAAATTAGAAAGAGACTAGCAATCGAGACCATAAATACTCTTTCTATTTTATTGCAAACGATCGATATTAATTCCAACGTCCTCGATCACACGAGGGTCAAATCGAATACATCACTTCCCTCAAGAGTTGTTCAACCCTTTTTAAGAATGTTAGCCGTCAATGTTGTAAAGCCAGATAAGGAAGTGGGGACAGAGCTTATTGGATGTATTTGTATTTGCGCAAGACAACTTGGCGCTGGGAGATGGGTATCTTTCTATCACAAAGAATGTCGTCAAGCAATAATGTTCTGGCAGTCCAATTTACGTATAAAATCTTATGATAGTACCGAAACTGGGCAACAACTTCCTCTAGATCTATATGACGAGGTAGTAAACGAGATGTCGTCTCTTAGTAATGCACGTGTGAGATTATGGAATAATGCAAGTGATGGAGACGTATCTGGCAGTGATTATTCGCTTGGGAGGTCTGGAACTTCGGAAATATCTCTTAACAGAATCGGCGAAAGTTACAAAACGAGTAGCAGCACCCCATCCAACCAACCAATCCAGCTATACCAAGCTGCCGCACATAAGACGAACTTCGCCAATTTACAAAAGGCATGGGATGTGTCAAAAAGATCAACTCGAGAAGATTGGGACGAATGGATGCGACGCTTCTCGGTCCAACTACTTCGTGAAGCTCCATCGCCCGCGCTCAGGGCCTGTGCTGAGTTAGCTCAAGCATACCAGCCTCTCGCACGTGAGCTGTTTAGTGCAGCATTCGTTTGCTGTTGGTGCGACCTCAATGCCCAATACCGCTCTAATCTGGTATTTTCATTGGAGGTGGTCTTTACTGCGGATGCGTCTTTGGAGATTCTCCAGCTGCTACTAAATTTGGCAGAATTTATGGAACATGAATGTAATTCTATAGTGCCTGACTTGGGTATTGACAGAAGCCAACTGGCTGAGTTGGCATTAAAATGTCGTGCTTATGCTCGTGCACTTCACTATAAAGAAAGGGAGTATATAAGTGGGCGTGTCGGATCGAGCGTGGAGCAACTGATTGACATCAACAAAAAGTTGGATTTACCAGATGCTGCCCTTGGTGTTCTGAAAGCAGCCAAAATTGAAGTTGAACGACGAAGTGGACGATCATTAGTATCTTCTCTCCATCAATCAGGCTCACTTCGAAAGAGCCCATTGGAATACAGTGTAATTACAAGCTATGGCGATTCGTCAGTGGAAGATTGGTCGGGTGATATAGTGTATGAATCGTGGCTGGCAAAACTTGGGGCATGGGCAGAGGCTGTTGGGATGTATGAGGAGAAGCTACGTGAGAACCCGCATGATGTGAATTCTATTTTGGGGCTGATGCAGTGCTACGATGCTAGGGGAGAATGGCAGAAGGCGCTGGACCTAGCAGGTCGAAGTTGGGGGGCTCTTTCGCGAACTCAATCCATCGAATTTAAGACCACAAAGCAACGTAAAGGGTCAAGCTTTAACAGCGATGATGATGTGTACAAACAGGCCCTCAAATATTGTTCTCAGGCATCGTGGAGGCTAAGTAAATGGGATGACCTGGAGAACTACACTTCCCAACTTGTACTGGGACGCAATGGCTACACAACATCCCATCCCACCGATTCCAATACATCGTTTAAAAATCCAGACTTTGATGCGGCGTTCTACCGTGCGATTCTTCACATAAATAGAGCTGAATGGGATGATGCGGCAAATTGCATAGATACTGCCCGAATGGCCATGGACAGTCGATTCACGGCGCTCCTTGCTGAGTCTTATAAGCGTGCATATCCAAGTATGGTGGCAGCGCAAGAGTTGAGTGAATTAGAAGAAATAATAACCTACCGTCAGTTGGAAGCTCGGTTAAACAAGGGTAAAATACACCCTGCTGTCACGCATGCACGCCAGCATCTATTGAATGTTTGGCGGCGTAGACTTGATGGGTGTCGCATTGATGCTGAAGTACACTCATCAATTCTGGGAGTTCGATCTCTCGTCCTTGGTCCAACGGATGAAGTTGATGCGATTCTTAAGCTGTCCGCGCTATCAAGGCAGGCTAAATCATACTTAGCAGAAAGAGTCCTATTAGACCCTCTCGCTCAGATGAACTGCACTTTAGAAAGTCGATCGTTTGGAGTAGGCATACCTCCTCTCGCGGGAATAGGCCTGACAGCGAGCCTCGCTAAATCGATGGAGCTCATCGTAAACGGAGAGATAAGTGTACAAATGAAATACGGACCACATCATGAGCGACTTTGTGCTGAAGTTATAGACGAGGCTGGGGGCAAGGATCGTTTAATCATTCAGCAAAAGCTGTACTTTGCCTACATAAAGCATTTATGGGCAGACAAGAGGCAAGACGAAGCGATATCACGGATAGCAAAATTTTGCCATATTGTTGATCTAACAGATAAATGTGGCTACTACGAAGGTCAAAGTGAGGCTGCACATGTGAGTTGCTTCCATGTGAGCTGCTGGCTAAAATGTGGTGACTGGAGACTCGCGTTGCTACCACCGGGGGCTGATCTTGATGATAACGTGGCAACAGATGTTTTAGTCTCTTACAAAAGAGCGACTGAAGCGGTACGTGGAAATAATCTATCACTATACAAAGCTTGGCATAGCTGGGCATTGATAAACTTTCGTCTAGCTGAGCAAATCAGTAGTAACGAAAAAGATAGTGAGGGTATATGCTCGGCCAACAAATCTCCAACTTTTGTTAAGAGCCATGTTATTGCAGCCGTCAAGGCGTTTGTGCGGGCGATTTCGGTTGGGACAAAGCGTTTAAGTGCGTCCGTGCAACAAGACATGTTGAATTTACTGAGCTGTCTTTTTAAGTACGGCGAGTTGTCAGATGTTGCGACGACCATAAATGAAGGTTTGGGTTCGATAAAAATGGAGGCGTGGCTAGGTGTGCTACCACAACTGCTTGCTCGCATACATATAAAGTCACCAGCAATACGCTCAGTTTTGCATCCATTATTGGTTCGACTTGGTATGAAACATCCTCAAGCATTGATGTACCCTCTCTCTGTTCTTCTGAAAAGTCCAGTGGTAGATCGTAAAATTGCAGCAGAGAGCTTGATGGTTTCTCTCAAAGCTCAGTCAAGCGCTTTGGTCGAGGAGGCTCTCTTGGTGTCATCTGAGCTGATCAGGGTCGCAATATTGTGGTTGGAGCTGTGGCATGAAGGTCTCGAAGATGCGAGCCGCTTATATTATGGAGAGGGTAACGTAAGCGGGATGCTTGATGTGCTTGTACCACTTCATGCTCAGTTAGAGAAGGGTGCGAGCACTAGAAGAGAGCAAGATTTTTTGAAGAGCTTCGGACGAGATCTCCACGAGGCTCACAACCACATAAAAGATTATGTACGATGGATAACAGAGAGTGGTCAAACAATACCGACACAAGGAGGCTTCATGTCTCCTAATCAATCTGGGAGGTCAGGTTCGCCCGCAAATGCTGAGGCTGAGGCCGCTCTAAACCAGGCTTGGGACCTTTATTATACTGTGTTCCGGAGAATCAACAAACAGCTCCCTGGACTTACTACATTGGAACTCAATCACTGCAGCCCCGCCCTTTTCAACGCTAGGAATCTAGAGCTAGGAGTTCCCGGATCTTATCGAGTTGATGGAAGTTACATTAAGATTCAGCGCTTTATTACAGACGTGCACGTTATAACGAGTAAACAGCGACCACGGAAAATAACCATTCGAGGAAATGATGGCAAAGATTACGTATTTTTGTTGAAGGGGCACGAGGATTTGCGCCAGGATGAGCGTGTGATGCAATTGTTTGGTCTGGTTAATGCTCTCTTAGCAAAAGACCGACGGACAAACACGCATGATTTGAGCATTCAACGATATGCAATTGCTCCTCTATCGCACAACGCTGGGGTGGTTGGGTGGGTGCCTCACTGCGACACATTGCACTGCTTGATAAGAGACTATCGAGAGACCAATCAAATTCCTCTTAATGCGGAAAACCGGGAAATGATGGCCTTGGCTCCCAACTACGACAGTCTCACTGTAATGCAGAAGGTGGAAATATTCACTGAGTCACTAGAACGCACTGTCGGTAAAGGGAATGATCTCTATGAAGTGTTGTGGATCAAAAGCACAAACAGGTAAGGGTAACTGTCATCTGTAATATGGTTATCTGCACGTATCATTCTATTAACATCATCATATGTGCTCAGTGAGGAGTGGCTGGAGCGGCGGACTAATTTCACCCGATCACTTGCCGTGATGTCCATGGTGGGCTACATTTTAGGCCTTGGTGACAGGCATCCATCAAATTTGATGCTCGATCAAATCAGTGGTCGCGTACTTCACATTGATTTTGGAGACTGTTTCGAGGTCGCTATGCACAGAGAAAAATTTCCGGAGAAAGTACCTTTCCGTCTTACCAGGTATCCAATTGTTTGTTCTGTCTTTTCTCTCTTATTCGTCTTACTGCCATATCTGACTCTCACTCCCTGTCTTTTTACTTTTATCAACTTCTCTCTCTCATTTCAGGATGCTCACGAGGGCAATGGAGGTATCGGGCATAGAAGGAAGTTACGGAAGCACTTGTAATCGTACCATGGCTGTCCTTAGAGACAACCGCGATTCGTTGGTTGCAATGCTTGAAGCATTTGTCTACGATCCTCTCATTAGTTGGAGATTACTCGAGCAGTCAACGAACGAAGAAACAAAAGAGATAAAGCTAGTTTCTTCGAATTCCAGAGAGAGCTTAGTGCAATCATCGGCTCAACTTATGCCTGAACCCATTCAAGAAGAGCAAGAAGAGGATGGTACAGAGGACGATGATGACGCGGAAAAAGACGGCGATGACGAGGAAGGTGACGACAACAATGTTAACGACGATGTATACGAGCAAGAATCAATATGCGTGGAAGCTGATTTCTCTAAAAGTGAAGGCGCGGTTCCTATTCGACAAACGGACCGATTCAGTCTAAACGCTATCGCTCCGGTCACGAGAACAGCATCAACCCCTCAACTTCATTCAACGTCACACGCAAAATCACTCCACATGTACTCCGAAATTAAAGCCCTAGCTGCGAATCTTAGTATGTCCTCTCGCATCGCAAGTATCACAGGAGAGGGTGCATCCGATGTTGTCATTGAGAAGGGCTCCCTGGCACTTTCACGAATAGACAAGAGCATACGACAACAGAAATTGTTGAGTGTGTTGGACGGATGTGATTCGGGTGTGGAGATTGAGGGAGTCCTCAATGAGCGAGCACTGAAGGTTATTCGACGTGTACAGGATAAACTTACTGGGACCGATTTTAATAATTCCTTGTTAGAGGATGTGGGAAAGCCCCTTGATGTACAGGATCAGGTGCATCGTTTGATTTTACAGGCCACAAGCAGTGAGAACTTGTCACAGTTGTTTGTCGGATGGTGTGCATTTTGGTAATCAATAAGCACTTCCCCACTTAGAAGTTTAAGTTCATATATTCTTGATGCATTCATGTATTACTTTGTTCTATGGTAGAGAGTTCAATCTATGTTAGTTCAGTAGTTGCCTACGTCGTCTGTGAAAACCCTCTCACTCCTCTCTTCTGCTGATTTTACCTCTCTCAGAGTGCAGATATCAGTGTGGAGTTGCAACTGGTAGAATGTGCTAAAACACAATATATGTATGAATTCAATCTGATCTGGTATGTGTATGAAGAGGTTGGTGCATCTCAATCATATCCTAACTTGTGCTCAAGTCATAAACCATCAGAATCGCCTTCTTCCAAGGATATATTCGTCTATCAGGTTGGGGTCTCATCCTTATGACCACTGGCCACAGTGGGAGGTGCTGAAACAGATTATCTATGCATGAAGAAGATCTGCTATGCGTATGAAGTGGGTGGGGTGCCCCAATCATAACATGCAGCATCATGCAAGTCAAAAACCGAGTGAATCTCCTACTGCCGCCACTGTGTGTGAGACCACACATTATCAGGTTGGGGTTGCATCCTCACGACCACTGGCCACAGTAGTAGGTGCCAAAAACACTTAACAATGTATGAAGTAGATCTAACATGAGTGTGAAGTTGATGGGGTGCCTCAATCATAACCGGCATCACACTAAAGGTCAAACTCCGATTGAATCGTCTCCTAGTAGTACTGCCGCCACTATGTCTGAGACCAAACACATATCAGGTTTAGGTTGCATCCTTATGACCTCCAACCACATTTGCAGGTGCTGAAACACTTTATAATGTCACAAGTAGATGGAGTCTGAAGTTGATGGGGATCTCAATCACTTATGTAAAAAAGAGGAAACACTGCAAAAAGTAGCAATTTACGTACTTGCAGCGTTAGTTGCACTGTGTACGAGAACAGGAGACGATTACGTCATGATGATCACAATCACAGGTGGCGTCGCGTCTACTCGATGTCATCATCATACAGTTCTTTTTGTTCGTGGATTTTCAACAAGATTGTCGTTCAATAATTCGCCTCCTCGACTGCTGCTACCCGATATTGCTACGACCAACTTTCGACGAAGCTTTGGCACGAAAGATCTGGCATACAATATCATTGACCTGTCAAAGACTCGTTTAGCAGGAAAATCGAACGATGTCGACAACAACAACAATGACGATGTCATGACAGTAGTAGAAACTGATAAAAGTCACGAAGCAGATTCCCACAAACTACAGCTCACTGACGAGGAAGTTGAATCACACAGTCTCAAATGGATACGTCAAGTTGTCATCGGATACA
>Ga0247832_1007361_pt1 | contig 11524 bp, 10 predicted proteins | sample LaCruzMarch2015__10_FD_192407 | JGI IMG/M metagenome (GOLD analysis project Ga0247832, IMG submission 192407) | Freshwater microbial communities from meromictic Lake La Cruz, Castile-La Mancha, Spain - LaCruzMarch2015_4m | ecosystem: Environmental > Aquatic > Freshwater > Lake | place: Spain...
CCGACTCATGAACCAACGAAGAAGCCGAAGCCTCCCAAAACGAGGAAACCTAAAGCCCCTCCCAAGGCCAAGAGTGAGAAGTCCAGTAAGGGCAGTAAGTCCAGTAAGGGCAGTAAGGCCATGTTCCACAAGTCGAACAAGGATGGTTGGTGGAATGCTGCTAGCGAGGATGGTCGGTACCTCACTGCCAAGACAGAAGTTTCTACTTCTGCTACTGGGGTGTTAGAAGTTAGTGTTGGTTGGAATGTGATATTGGTAGTGATGACTATATTTTCTATTGGTACTTTCTTATAGTAAATTTTCCAAAAAAGAAATGAGAATCACCATGTCAATGTATTGCCTTTTGTTCAGTTAAGAAAGTCGTGTGTGTATAGAGATAGCCCTGTTGGGCACATGCTTTTCATTTTGTTTTAATTGCATAGGATAATGTACAGTTAAGAATTGCAGATTTGACCCGACTTTCAACTGATTGGAGTATTGTGGATTATTGTACAATTACCTTAGAGAATTAAAATTGTCTAACTTCATGTTTTTACGATGTTTTTTTTTACTACTTTCCCTCATGTTAACATGTTATTAGGTAGATAGGCATAAGCATGCAAGGTGTTCACAAAAATGTAGGATTTGTATAACACACAGAGAGATAGACAAATCTCATTATTTTTTTTTCATACTCCTACTATGATATGCTTACTATGATACATTGCTTTACCGACGACGACGACGACGATGACAACCAAGAACGAGTTCCTCCATTTCTTTTGCTCTACCTAAGCCCATAATTGCAATTGCTGCCATTTGTTCCATGGTAATACACCCTCCACATCCATCACCCTTGTGATAACTCACAATTTCCTCATTCGTTAACTTACAATAAATACTGCAGTAACAATATTCCCACCTGATACATTTTCATCTAATAGTGTTGGATTTGCCAATAGTATTGATTGGTGTTGTTGTTGGTCAGTAGTAGTAGTAGTATTAGTAGGAGTAGTAGTAGTAGTATGTGATAAAGATTATCCTCTCTTCCTCCTTCTTCTCCTCCTCCTCTTACTTTTGTTTGTCCATATTGCTCTTGTCGATCTCCGCCATCATTTCATCATCATCATCAACATTAGTTTTGACAATACTAACAATCCCATCCTCATTCACAACAACTGTGGGCAACCTCAAGGCCAATACTGCACAAGCAGCCAATAGTACACAAACACTTATATTGTATATTGCCATTATCAATATATGGATACGTATACGAAATGCAGAAGTGCCCAAAGTATTCTACTATCCCTAATTCATTCGGATTAATGTAGGTTGAGGAACGTAAGGTACGACGGATATATGATTCAATTTCTTTTATATCCGTACATCTTGATAGTACTATTGTTTGCAATTTTCCCTCCTGCTAAAGAGATATCATTGCTGTTACTACTACTACCACCCCCACCTCCAACACTTGAACTTACATCATAATATCTATTTTTATCCCGTCCAGCAATATCAAATGTCGGTCCACTAATTGGACTAGCAGTAACTGTAATGTCAATATCGCCCTGTGTGGGTGTTGTGGGATTTGGTCGACCTACTAATAGTGTACATGCTGCTATTGCACGTGTTATTGTTCCTGCTGTTAGTGTCGTTGTTCCTGCTGTTACTCTTCCTGCGACGGCGATATTAAAATTATAATTATTTTCACTTCCATGGAATAAGGTAACCAATGCCGACCCCACAGTATTACACTTACTGAACAAAAAGGACTAAGGGTCGTACATTATATGTTGTATGAATTCATTTATATAATTATTTGGTTCTAACTTTTCATAGGCATGAATTAACCAATCATGATTATCATTGTTACCTCCGACCATGTCTAAGTAGTAAGGCTGGTGTCCACCATGGGGGAAATTGTGCAGTATCAGATGGAAGCCATCAAGATGCAGCACTTCCAAGATGGGATTACTGACCCATACTTTGACGTTACCAAAAGCATCGTTTCTGAGGCATGCTACAAGTACGACACTTTTGAGAAAGTGAAGAAGCACTGAACCAAGGGTGACCGCCGCCAGATCACTGAGACCAGGACCAGTTGTGGTGGCCACACCACACGAAGACTGGCCCTGATAAAAAAGACAAGACTGACGGCAGAACGACAAATATAATATCACCAACGATTCCAGCAAGGAGGCAGTTGCACCCCCTCCTCATATCCTCCTTCGTCACCAAACAAGATTGATGATGGAAGAATCGAGATAGACGATAGTTATGCCAAATTTTTATCTTTTTTAGGAATGTCATCATATGATAGTACAGCATAACTTGGGTATCAAATCGATTGTCCAGCATCCCATCTATTTACCTAATGATAGATATGAAGATTTTCTATCATTTATGAAATACAAGAGAGGAGTATTTTTCGATTTGCAATTACTATGTCTATAAGGCCTAGTGGTTACTGGCATCCTAGCATGCTGATTGGGGTGTTATAAGGAGGTTAGTGTGAAAGAATGAATAGTTTATATATATATTAGGGTATGCTTACCACATCACCAATCGGCCTCAATTTTCAAACAATTTAACATTATATAATGTGCAAATGAAAGTAAAACAAACAAACAACAAAACATTACTACTATCATCTACAAATACTCCAACATGGATAGTTGACTAGTATGTTGAACACGACCTTTGGTATACCCACCACCGATACCTGAAGAACTACTACGTTTCTTCGTCTTCGTCATCTTCTTCTCGGATGATATTAGCTGTTGTTGTTGTTTTTTACGTGTACTACTCACGGGGGGTTGTAACGATGGTGGGGATGCTTCATTCTTCATCCGACGTTGTCCTTTTACTACTTCATACGACGACGCATGTTGTCTGTCATTATTATTATTATCATCATCTTCATTTCCTCGACGACAACTATTAGAGCTTTGTGACGAATTTTCACTCTCATCATCATATCGATGATGATATTCCATATCATGGTATGTACGACGTTGCTTTTTGTTGGGAGGTTCTCTGCTACTACAACTACTACTACCATACCGACCAATGTCATTATGTGTCTTCTTGTGACTATGGTAGATTGCACTGTGTGGATCATTACTCTCTTTATGATGATTTGGTTGACCTGATCGTAGTAAGTGACGATGGTGTTGTGAATTCATATTCCTACCATACTGCTGCTGCCTAGTACTATTACCACCACCACCACCCGTTGTCGATGTGGATGCCGATCGTTCCTCTTCCGATTCTTCTTCATGAATAACACGTGTAATTGTTTCAACTACGCGCCTTTTACGTCGTTTAGTCATTTTCGTCTTGTTCTTCTTCCTCAACGACGACGATGTAGGAGGACGTTCGTATAAAGTAGACCTATCCCGATGATTGGTAGTAGTATAGTAGTCATCCTCAGGATGAATATACTCATCGTGAACAATATTGTCATGTTGTTTTTCATACCTATGATGATTACTCCTTTGTTCGTCATCACCTCTCGGTAGCACTCGACGTGTTTTACTGTATTCATTGTTTGCAATATTATAATCGTAATCATTCATACTTGATACGTCCATAATATTATGATTACTCCTACTTCTCTTCATCTTTTTGTTCAATTCTTCCATCCTCCGTTGATATGCCATCTTACCATATGCAACCTCCTCTGGAGTGGGAAGTATTTCGTTTTTATCATCACAATTATGACGACTACTACTCTTACTATTAGTGATATCATTGTCATGGTGTATTGCCAAGACATTTGTAGTATCATTACCAATATTATTTTTTAGTGTACTACCACTTTCTTGTAAACTTGGGAGTAATAATGGATTAGTGATCAAACTTGACTTTTGTGCATGTAACTTACGTTCTAATTCACGTTTGAAGAATGTTAATCGACCATATTCAAGTTCTAAACTCTCTCGTATTACATCCCCCCCTCCCGTTGTTCTTTCTGTTGTTGTTGTTGTTGGGTCAGTTGTCGTAGTAGTAGTATCATTATTGGTATTATGACTATTATCATACATTTGCTGCTGCATCTTGTGTTCCAATTCCCGTTTTAGGAATTCAAGTTTTCCATATTCAACATTAAGATCATCATCATTCTTATAATTAGATGGACCCTCCTTCTTCGCTGGCGCTGGCGTATCCTTCTCCTCCCATGATCGTAATAAGATGGTATTCGCGGCACAGTCCAGATTATCATCATCGTCGTCGTCATCGTCATCATTATTACCATTGTCGATTACATTACTCGAATTCGACAATGAATCACATCGTTTCGACGATGCGGGTGGTGCGATCGTCCTCCCACGTCGATGTTGCGCCGTTTTCGTCTCCTTCTTCCGTTTTCGCCGACTCGCGATTCTCGGACGATCATCGACAATAGCATACTCCTCCGCGCCGCCGTCCTCGTCGTCGTTTAAATATTCCAACGACGAGCGATTGGTCGCCCGAGTCGATGATCGAGGAGTATTGTTAATGTCGTCCGCTTTTTCGTGATGTACCGGCAATTCCAACGATGACCGCCGTTGCTGCGGCTGCTCGGCTTTGCTCGTCATTAGTGGAGGGGAGGAGGCGGATCGCGCCGATAACGATGCGGCCGCGGGGTCATTCTTCGTCGCTGCTGTTCTTATTGGCGATGATGCCGATGGCTTTGTTTTTGTGGCATTCTTCTTTGGAGTCGCAAGCGCCGCCGCCGGTGTTGTTGTGTGTGGCGGTGCGGTTAGATTTGAGGAAGACCACGATGGATGCCAAATGGATGGCGGTGTCGCTGCTGCACGAGAGGACGAAGAAGCAGCAGCCTTGGCCCGTCGCGACGACGACGACGAAGAAGTTGAATTATTAGACGTTGCTGCCGTTGACCAAGAGGGGTGGAATATTGATGACGACATTGAAGATACTGCCCGCCCCGTCGGACGACTCCGGACTGTCATGGTGGCGCAGTTTGAGCTGGTTCCCGATCGCTTCGATTTCAATTTTAGAAGGAGTTGGGAGTCTATGGGCAAGGCGTCATCAGGTGGAGATACCAGCGCTAGTGTTATCATCATCATGCCTGCTCTCGTGAGTAGCTATACTTGGGGATTTTTGAAAGGGTGAAACGCGTTCATCTCACCCATTCTGTTCTTCCTGTGACACATAATCTCTATCTTCTCTCGTCATTGTCTTTTGTCGTATCTTCTCTCGACTCTGCTTTTTGCATGTATTATTCCTATATAGGTGATTTGGGAACGGTCCTGTATTGCCGGCGACGAATTGCGTTTCATATCCATGCTCTCCTTCCTCTACCGCATGGTCCAAACTGCTCTATTATCCTACTACCTACACATGCTCCTGAGCGCCGAACATGACCCAGCATCCCTCCTGCGTGCCTCGTGTTTAATTTCGGACACGCAGTACTATATCAAACATTCATTCGTTATTACCGGAGCGAGCGTACTGCTCCTTTGCAGCATCAGTACCGCGGCCCTTGATGTAGTAACATTTGTTATTTCTGGACGTGGCACGCCGACACAACCGCGTGTGCGTAAATTATTATCGCCATTGTGTAAGGTGTATATGATCCCACTACTACTACTGCGTATCATTGGATTCATTTTTCTCATCCTGGCATTGGAAAAGATGGATAATGTCTGTCAATGTATATACCAACAAACAACGACAGATGTGATCTTGGCAGTGGCAGTAGTATTACCCTACTGTCCGGGAACGGCGGTGCGGGAAAATTTTATTCGATATTTAATACTATGTTTCGTGGCATTCGATGTATTAGTTCCATCCGTTACATTACTCATCATCACACGACATGCTATATATTATAAACTCTATCGTCGTTATGTACGACCCGACCAACGTGAACGGTCATTGGAGGAATTACAACAATCGTGGCAGGCGACATGTCGACGTAGTTGCGAATGTTGTGCGGTCATGACGTGTTTCATATTCGGCGGATGCAAGGCGACGTCGGGTAGCTATGCCGATGTGGCCATTGCATTGACGGACTTTTTGGACGGCGATGGTACATTAGATATCGTCGCGTCGGACATTGCCGCGGCATTGATATGCTTGGTCAATGAACAGAAGAAGAAACAGATAGAGGTGAAGAATCGATTATTGCAAGATGGTGGGATATTCGCGAAGGATAGGACATTGATTGGCACTATATGGAAACAATTCATTAATTCGGATGCTATTATCCTCCCTACATTTTTGCATCATGGTCACAATAATAATGCAGCGGCATCAAATACTATCGAGGCGGACATTGAAAATGGAGTAGTAGTACAGCAACAACAACAACAACAACAAAATGATGGTGAAGATGAGGGTAAGTTGCAATCTTTCATTTTGTCAAATACATTCAAATGCTTGCTTATTTTTAAATCACCATCTAGTAAAGGATGAACATACCTTTGCATCCAACATCTTGAATCTCGAGTCGGATAATATTGAGGGACTTCGAAAAATAATAATGGCAAGAAGTCAATTGAATCAGGATATATCACTACGACTTATCGAGAAGGATCATCATATGTCATTCGAACCTACTGTTAATAGAATCGTTTCGTCCCAGAATCCATTTGACTGCTTACTATTGGCAGAGGGCAGTCGTTATTCTCAGGTAGCAGTAGCATCGTATACTTGGATGATGTATATATGGAGAAAGAAATGTACAGGTTGTTGTCAATTGACTGCCAATTCTATACATCAATGCTGTACATGTCATTTACGATATTGTCGGTCTAGCAATCAAAATCAGAACATTATTGGTGGAACCGTCTTTGGTTGGGATGAGGTCGCCGTGTTACAATCGTTGGGTATACAGGAATCGAATCTATTGTATGCAAATTTTAGTAATGATGTCGGTGTGAGTCCGTATCTAATCATACGTGATGACAAGTGGAAGACGATTGTTATTGCAATTCGAGGTACATTGACTCTTGAGGATATGATAACTGACGTTACTCTGACTCCGGTATCGTTGGACGAGACGGGTCAGAAGTTTGGTTTTGAAGGTAGAGACGAGTACTGTCACGGTGGCATTCTTGCATGTGCTCTCTCAATTCATGATGATTTAATGCGACACGACATACTTGGTACAACATTCGAGGCACATCCAGACTTTGGTCTACGCATTATTGGTCATTCTCTTGGTGGAGGGGTTGCGGCAATGCTCGGACGTATATTGAAACAGCAATATTCAAAATTATATTGTCTCTGCTTCAGTCCACCTGGATGTGTCTTTACTGAACGTACTGCCAAAGAAAGCATGGCCTATTGCTGCTCGTATGTCCTGCACAATGACATTGTTCCAAGATTATCCTACGAATCACTGGTGAACCTTCGCAATGATTTAGTAGAAATGATATCAAGGATAAAATGTCCGAAGCATCAAATATTCGATGATATGTTCATCTTTAAGAGAGAGTCGGATGTTTTGAGTTATGAAGATAAACACTTACACCCCAAGAATGAAATACCACCAAGCTCATTCCATTCTTCGTTCGAGCAATTCAAATCGAAGCAACGACATAGACAAGGGATGCGTATGACTATCCCAGGTCGTATTATGCGTATGATTAGAGTCTCAACGAAGTTGGACAATGTCCCCTGTTGGCCATTACCTCGTATCGCTGCATGTATCGTCTCGTGTGGAATACGTCACGAAACATTCAAATATAAGATGGTGTGGACCGATCCAAAAGACCTTGCCGAAATATTCAGTAAGTCAAACGAGTGTTTTATCGTAGTGATCCCCCCCGCCCTGAAAATTATGTTACTTAACAAAATGTATTATGTTTGTTTTTTGTACAGTATCGCCTACCATGATTACAGATCATTTCCCTTACAATGTTGCACATGCATTAATGGTTGCTGCTGAATCATATGGTGTTGCTGATCGCGAAACTAATCTACAAAGCCAAGATCAGCTTGACAATCTACTCCATAAAGCGGAGATTGAGAAAGTCGAATAGTAGTATTAAGATTGTATCACTATTTTACCATCCAATTATTTGGGGGTGGGTAACATACACTCTAAATAATTACAATGATGATAGATATATACCACAGCTTTTGTACGCGTTGTTATCATGGTCCAAAGTCTTGTCGGAAGGAACTAACAACAATCGAATTCCTCTCCAGAGCGCTGACCTATCTATTATTTACGACTTTTCTGTTGCTACGCACTTTCCATCAAATAAGTCCTCGCCATTTACTACGAATTTAGGATTCGGGTGACATACTTTCATCGTACCAATTACAACCTCTGGTAATTCATCATCACACCTGCCTTCGATTACAAAACCCAATGTCCATACCGTACGTTCGAAGTAATCCTTTAAATATGCAACACCCTGCTTAAACAAGTATGGGAATGGATGCAAACTGATATCAAATTCCATACAATTCAGTGTTGGGTAATCATAGAAGAAACCGGTGACTTGATTACGCTTAATAAGGACTGGCTTTCCACTATACTTGGATATGTAACTAGGACATCCTAATTCCTCAAGGTTGCCCATGGGGATGAGTTTGAATCGTGCCTGAAATGTTGGGTCTAATGGAGCTACTTGGCAATACTTCTCCCATAATCGTACACCATTGGTAATACGTTTTTGAACATCCCCTTCATCGACACCGTCAGATGTATCAGTGATTGGATCGTAACCAACAGCCGTAATCCGACGAAGGATTGCTCTTGTCTCCTCCTTCATTTTGTAATAGCCAATAAATGTGGCACCTGGTCCATCATCTGAACTTTTACCAAATGTGGGTGCCTCGGTGGGTATTGATAGTGATACGACAAATATGTCAGGACTAACCCATGTCTTCTTACTGTCCTTCCAGTTGGTATTGAATTCTTTACTAAATCTAACTCGTGGTGCAATTTCTAGTACACGTGAATTCGAAACAAAGCAATCCACGGCTATACACTCATACAGTTCTCCAGGACATGGTATCTTTTTCTTCGTTGTCAAATATCCATGACTACGTACTTCAAAGCATGATGATGAGACTGACAACCAGGTTGGTAACTTGTGACCAGTAATCTCAGGATCTTCAACCTTGGTAACTTTCACTGTGGTCGTACCAGCTATTGGCTTGTATGATCCTTTCTTTGCTAACAGCATGAGGGTATTATTATTCTCCATTGTCTGTGTTGTATTATTGGTGTCATTAATTTCATCGTATCTTTTACGTAAACACAGTTGCCAAATACCAACATTTGTAAACACAACAAGGCTCCAGTATTGATTGGCCGTTGTCAAGGAACATCGAGCAAGTATCAATGCAATGTTGGCGGAAGCCCATGCAACATACATATGTATACCCGAAATGGTCAACTGATTGGTAGTACCCAATTGTTGCGATGATCCAACGGTAGTCTTTTCGACAATAGACGATGTCGACGACACAACTAATGCATCAACACTTATTCTTGGTGTAGCCGCCGCCGATGTCTCACGATCAATTATTGCCTTGTTGTTTGACTCATCTACTCGACGAACATGTTGTATACAGTCGTAGTCTTCTATCAACCATCCATCATTCTTCGTTGCATCGACACTTGCTCGAATAATGACATTTGTTAATGCCATTAGCCATTCCATCATACAGCTTTGGCTAGTAAATGAAAATTCCCATTTAATATCTAACTTGGTTGTTACTGTTAAACAATATGGAGTAGGTGGTGGTGCAGCACCAGTGGCAGCATATAAATGTCCTGTAGAAACAACTGACACATTGGCATATTCTTTTATTAGATCAATGACACCCCTCGGAGTTTCGGAGGATGACATAGGTTGTTGTTTTAAACTATCAAGTCCATTCGATGCCATCTGTATCAATCCCTCGTACAATCGTTTTGAGGATGATATCGCTGTAGTTGTAGTCGAATCATTAGTATTTGATTTTAATATTTGGTATCCTCCTTCGTCAGTGGTGATATTGATATCTTCATCGTTTTCAATAATAGTAGGATGACGTGACATAGAATTAGGTATGCTATCACTACTACTACTACTACTACTACTACTACTACTATACGATTCCATAGGAGTAGTTGGTCTACTAGATTCTAATACTAATCGATCATCATGTGATGCCTCGTCAATATCCTCATCGGGAGTGCTGTAGTAAATTAATTTAGTTCCACACAACTCCACACGTCGTTTTTCCCATGCCTTACTTGTAGTACTGATAAGTTTACCTATTCCCGATCTACGTTTCCATAATATTGCCGATGTAATTGTTGTTGAAGTAGTAGTAGTAGCAGTATCGTTGATGGTTGCGGTAGTATTAGTTGAATTGACGGGGAAAATAATATTTGCTATACTTTCATTCAAATTTGGTAATGTGGGTAATTTCATATTTGATAGTATATTACCCTTGGAAAGTGATGATGATGCTGTTGTAGTTGTTGTAGATTGAGTTGTTCCTAGAGGAGTAGTATCAATTGTGGGTGGTGGTTCACTGCCAAAACCTTCCATCTTCTTTTTTATCGTCTTCTTTTGTGGTGACGACGATGCTGAAGAATCATCTCCTCCTCCTCCCTCTCCTCCTTCTGTCGTCATCTTACTTTCGATAAACTTCCCAATATCCTTACCCCACTCTAAAACCGGTTTTTCTCTCGTCTCCGTTTGTATAAATTTACCAAACTCCACACCAATCTGTTGTACTTCTACCCATTTTTGTTGTGCCGATTGTATCTCCTTGGCTTTTTGTGCACGCTTGGCTTCCATAATTAGCTTTTGTTGCTGTACATCTGGTGTGGCTATTAGTTGTAATTGTTGCGGTGTTAATAACTTCTTTTGACCTCCCTGTTGTGATGCGGCTAATGCCATGGCCGTGGCACGTAGTATGATAGGATCTGTTTCATCAACATCACCATTATAATTATCAATATTATCTTCAACATCATCACGTCGTTTCTTCTTAGCAATATCCTTAATGTGTTTTGGTGATATATGATCGTGAGAATCGACCGATGGATCGAGTGCCATATCAATAGAGTGTTGTGTCGGACCTGATGAGAAATTCTCCTCTAAATTGATATTATTCGTTATCTGATGATGCAGAGCAGACGAATCAGTGATTTCTGGAGGTGGTACACTAGCATCATCATCGTCGTCATTGTCATTAACACCGCGCGTTTCAATGTCATTATTAGTCATCATCTGATGATCAACCACAAGAGCAGAAGACGCATCAGTAATTTGTGGGGGAGGTGCACTATCAACCTCATCGTCGGCAAGCAAAGTACGAAACCTTGGATGTCCCTCATTGGCTAATATTGTCCATGCCTCCCTCGCAAGAACAATCTTACCAGTGTACACATCATAATATGGCTCTTGACTATCATCATCCGAGTCTATTGAACGTAGTGTACGATGTAATTCAGCAGAGGTGGGGATCATGTGATGCGGTGCACCCTCGTCGATGTCACTCCAACTCGTCTCTTTATCAACTGACGCCATGTTCTGTTCGCTTGCCCTTTCGGTTCCTCCACTCAAATTTTGGC
>Ga0247832_1007362_pt1 | contig 11523 bp, 10 predicted proteins | sample LaCruzMarch2015__10_FD_192407 | JGI IMG/M metagenome (GOLD analysis project Ga0247832, IMG submission 192407) | Freshwater microbial communities from meromictic Lake La Cruz, Castile-La Mancha, Spain - LaCruzMarch2015_4m | ecosystem: Environmental > Aquatic > Freshwater > Lake | place: Spain...
GAGGGCAGTCTCATTGCATCAAACTGCTCAACTTTTTTGACCAAGAAAGTAATCTAATCTCTACCATGTATATAGATTGATCAAATAGTTGTTTATTTATACTCATAATGATGCAGATTTGTTGCTATCTTATGAGAAAATGATTCTTTAGCAAATAGCCATAGCCTCCCCCATCGTTATCGACATCCTTCATTTTACAACTTATATTTGTTCCGCTCCCATCGCCGTCATTCAAAAGTGTATACAAATTCCTTGATGCCATCGCTGCGGATGTCACGATGTCACCCAACATTGCCAACGGCAGGGAGCCCCCTCCTCCTCCACCACATCCACTATCCTCCTCGTCTGATAATGCCGCACCACCCTCACCAAGTGTGTGAACACCACACACAATGCCTTTAGGATCGACCGAGACACATACACGTGTTGTGGCACATACCTCCTCCTCTGTTCTGGCGTCAATTATCGGAATGGAACGATACTGCTGCACCATCGAACTACCATTATTATTCATAGGAAGTGGCGCTCTCAATACTGACACGGTCACAACTAGTGGACAACTTTCAGCACCAGGTGGTGGTCGAGCTCTACTTATATCACCATCCACCAAAAGATCATTCTTCCCACCCATCCCACCACCGGCACCGCCAAACTCACCACCCATCATTTCATTCTTACCCCCACGTCCATCATCCTTGTTACCATCAATAATTGCCTTTACTCTTGGTAACCGGGAATCAATCAGTGCTGCACGGATAGCCATGGAACATGCATCAAGGACACACCCATCGGTACGTAATATCACAATATCGATGGATAATCGCCAGACATACCGTCCTGCCCAAACAACAAGTTGACTATAATCTACGGCATGTGGTAATATCAAACGTGTTAATAGCGATGATAGTTCCGATTCATCCTGTCGTCTTCGTCGTCTCGCGGCACCACCTGCACCTCCACCTCCTCCGCCGGAACCCAACAAGACATCACCGCACAATGACAAGTCGACACTCAATTCACATACACCTGCATCAGGTCGTGATGGCGATGGATGCACTAGGTCGGCCTTTACGCTGCATAGTACGTCGGTTGTTGAACCAGGGAGGTGTATGCGACTGGATCCATTCGACAATACTAGGTCTGGAGTTGTGTTAGTGGATATAATCTTAATATTGCCATTACTGATACTGTTCGACGATGATGATGATGACGACGATCGACGATTAGAGATGGCATACGGACGATGATCTGTACGTGATCGTCCATCAATACGAAAGTCATCGAGGCATGAATCGATTATGTAACGTGACTCGGCGGAGGAGACCATCGCCCAAATGCATGAGACAAGCTTTCTTGGGTGAGCATTCCCGCTCAAAAAGTGCCATGGTGGCCGAATCCGCGGCACGAGAAGCGATGGAACAGTCACGCCTTGACGTGGCCGAATGCGAGGAGGAAATAAAGACAATCAAGAATGCATTGCGGACTCTGGTGGGTGGTGATGGTGGTGCTTCTGGTGGCCCTCCGTCGAATAATCGTCTCGAGGTGTCAGTTATGAAAGTTGTTCCATCGTCGGGTGGTGGTGTGGGTGGTGACGGAACAACAACGAATGGAGATCCCACAACGTTTAAGATCCACCTTTCATCACCCATCGAGGAACGTATAGTGACAAAAGTGCATGATCCATTAAACCCCACTGCCATGGAAAGTCTTGCCATCTTTTCATCACTGGAGACGTCGAACGCGTTACTTACCGTCGAGGCATATGCACTCGATGGGGCGGAGGCATCGGGGAGGAAATTATTAGGTGCATCCGCACCACATGACCTTCAACCCTTATGCTATGATGCTGAATTATGGCGTAAGGGTGGAGAGAAGAAGGTATCATCATTGGATGTTGCCATCATCGCCGGGGACAAAATTAATAATTCTGTACATCAGGCCGTGGAAGAACGAGATTCCTCGGAGGAATGGACTGATGCAGTTTCCGATGAGACTAAAACTCTCGATAGTGATGATGCACATATAGGGGATGTTGTTGCCGATGGGGTGAATGGTGTAGTAAAGGGGGGGAACACGACGAAGGTCATTCTCCTGCCACTATGCACCCTCACTCTCCAACTTACTTATTATCCCTCGTCCGATGAGAAGCGTGATGCCTTGTATGACAAACTCAATGAGGTTAGCAAACGCAAGGTCGCGGCTATTGAATCTCTACGCAAAAGTGCTGGGATTGTCAGTCGTGCCAGAGCGGCCGAGGAGGAAGCTGAAGGGATCATTGTCAAGAAGGGCGGACCGGCAGTAAAATCGGGTTTCCTAAATCGGTCCAAGGCCGGAGAGGACAGCAAGTCATTGTTGTCTTCTCCGACCTTTATGAAACGATGGTATGATAAAACGGTGGGACCACAATCAATGCTGTGGGTGATTGGCCCAATTGCTACAAATTATGTGTTGTTTGTGGGGGTGACATTGTTTTTGCATTACAAGGGAGATTTATTAGCTCTTCCACCTCCAGTGTAACGATAAACAGAGGGGAAACGAATGGTCGTGAAAAGCTCGGTTGAATGTTTTTTGTTTTATTGCGCCATCACAAGAGTAGATTAAATAAGACTAACATTCAAAGAAATGATTGCATCTACCAAGCTGAGTCTGCTGATTTGAATGCAGTTCTATAATATTCTGCATTAAACGTCGCACTAACCGACGAGCCACATCAATAGATACCTATACCAACAGGATATATATTCTATCTCATAAGGGACCATCATTCTTCTACCACTGAAGTGATTAGAAAGGGCAACACAAGTCTGATAATAATATCCGCTCCACAAATCACTCTGCATTGCCGTCTTATGTCTGATACATCAGTTTTGAATTTCTTCGGGCTATGAGTTGTTTCCCTTTTGTGACCATTCTCATTCATCTTCATATTCCATAGAGCAAGCTCAAGTATTGTTGTTACCTCTTCAAGCTTAGGGAGCTCATCTTCAAAATGGGCAAGCTTCTCTCGAATTGCACGCAAAATAATCGAGTTGTCCCTATTGTATTGGAAGTTGGCAGTCTGGATCATGGTTGTGATATGATCACGCCAAAGTTTGAAGGGAAGGGCTTCCACACGTGACAGCATGCCGCACATGAAGAGAAATCGCATACGTTCTTGAAAAGGTGCTCCATCAAAAGAGATCCTTGAAGGACTTGCAAACTCGTCAAGCAAATATTCCCAATCGATTGGTTGCTCAGGGAAGTGCATTTGTTTCGCACAAAGTAGATTCTCAATACTTTCCTTCGGCGTATCAGTCCTCCCCATTGTCTCCACCATCATCGTCCAGTTGAATATGTGATCAGAGTAAAGCAATTGATAGCTCTCAAGTAGGAACTGGATGATCTCAGTTGGTGCAGCCCCCCAAAATGCATACAACAGTGGCAGTGCTCCCCACCTATCTTCTGTGGTTAGATTTGCCGGGTACTTCTCAACAATGACACGGTACAGTTCTAGATCATGGACAGAAGAGCATGCCAAAATATGAAGGGGGGTCATTCCAAGACAATCTTGTTGATTACCTGTTGGATCTAGCTTACTGCGCAATGTCCGACGCTGGCCTGATCTCATGTCTACCGCAGTCAAGAGAATCTGTAGTACTCCATGATTATACGACTGATAGTAGACTATACTGTGTATTGGTAGTCCATCAAATCGATGCTGCAACGCAAATATAATTCTTGCATTTGAATTACCAAACAGCCGTTGAAGATCCGTGTGTATGTCCATCTCGTCTTCATCAAAAAAGATACCATCGCCAAAGACAGCATTTGGAGGAATGGCCACATTTCGTAGACAGAAACAATATGCGAGTGCCCACCCTTTAATCTCTGTTACGTTCTCTGAAAGCTCGAGAGAGAATATGGCTCTACACCCGATTAACATAAAATTAGGGATCACTGTGATGAGGGATGGAACTCTAAAGTTCGTGAATATACAGTAAGCGAAAGCGCCTCTTCCTATGCTTTCGATGCCATCGTGAAGACGAATAGGAGTTCGAAGAGAGGACATGAAGGCATAATCGTTAATCCTCCTGAGTGAGTTAGGGATGTTGATTTTCGTAATCGATCGGTCGCAACTTCTAAAAGAATCTTCCCCAATTTCCACGAGGCCTTCACACAGCTCCACCTCGGTCAACTTCTTGCGTTCGTAAAATGCTTCATATGGGATCGATGTGACGGAGGGATCGACACGAATACGGACCACATCGTTCGGAGGACTCTCGCCATCAGGCCCCGTGTAGACGAAGACCTCGGCAACGTCTGCATTGCTTGCCTCAAACATTAACGAGCAACCAACTCCTCGACCCTCGACACAGGAGCCCGCAAAAAATCCGAAAGACGCCGAAGCAGTTCGTTTGTGGGGAGGCGCACTCCTTTCCCAACAATGGCACCCAGCATGGACATTGATCCCACCTCCACGACGACGGCGAAGGCACCGCCACCAAAGAAGGCCAAGGTCGTTACACCCTCAGCCTCGTCCGAAACAGCCTCACGGCATCCAGATATGTCACTTGCCATGTCGATTCATCGTTTGACAATGGTCCAGGGTGGCAAGTTATCGCTTGAGGATGCAACGTCGATTATTGGTACAAGTCCAACGGAATTATTAGAACAGGTAATGAAAAGAGTGGGTACGGGTGGTCAAAGTTTGGCAGAGGCAATGACAGCCAATACTGCTAAGTATATCAAGGTCGAAAAGGGTGAGGTGGATACCGTCACCCCTGCCACTGCTGCTGTCGCGGTGACAGTTGTTCAAGAGAAGAATGACGACAAAGATCATGATAAAGAAGCAGAGGACAACGAGGCACTACTAAATCCACACCTCTATCGTCATCTCCAAACAATACTATCCTACCAGGGTGGGCTGTCCGAATCGGACCTTGATACACTTACCGCCCATCACGCCACTGTCCTAACCCATCTCCAGTCACTCGTAACCAAGGCCGTCGATGAGGCGGGGGATATGGAAGTCCTCACTGCCAATATGGACATTGCACGTTATCAAGCCAAGGTCTCGACGAAGGATGTGGCATTGGCAGCATACGGCACAGTATTGGCATTGCCTAAATTATCGTCGGGTAAGAAATTAGACGCACATTTGGAAATGGCACGCGTATGTTCCTTCTGGGGTGATTATCGTAAAATGGCCGACATGTTAAGTGATGCATCCAAGGCTATTGCCAAGGGTGGGGATTGGGATAGACGTAATCGTCTTAAAATATACCGTGCATTATCTTTTCTAACGGTCAGGGATGTCAAGAGTGCGAGTGATTTATTAATTGAGGGGATGGCAACATTTAGTTGTCCGGAATTGTGCTCGTATGAGGAGTATATTGAATATGCCATCTTGGCTGGATTGCTAAGTTTGAAACGTACCGAATTGAAGAAGAAGATTATTGATGGGAGTGAGGTATTACAGGTTGCGAAGGATATTCCGGTACTGATACGGTTGGCAAATACCTTGTATGATTGTGATTACAAGTCCTATCTTCACGCCTTGGTCGAGTTGCAGCCACATTTGATCGCGAATCGATATTTGCAGCCACATGCTGGATACATGTTGCGTGAATTGCATGTGCTGGCATATCAACAATTCCTTGACTCATACCAATCGGTAACACTATTGAGTATGGCCACAAGCTTTGGTGTAGGGACTGACTTTCTGGATGTACAGTTGTCACGCTTTATTGCCGCGGGACGATTAACGGCCAAGATTGACAAGTATGGTGGCATAGTGGAAACGAATCGTCCTGATTATAAGAATGCCCGGTATCAGGAAATGATCCAGAAGGGGGATTTGTTGTTGAATCGTATTCAAAAGCTTGGTCGCGTTGTTGATCTATAATGAAGTGCATACGGTGGTCGCTGAAGTAAAAGGATGGAAGTGGAGAACAGAATGGTGGTGGACTGAGTATATAAATAAATTTGACCTAAATATATTTATGTTTACAACATGACGACTTTGAATGACGACTTGAGGACGGGCTGTATTGTAAATTTTCCTTCACAACTGTTTGCTGATAACGCTTTTACTCACTCGACGTAAAATGTGACCTTTTCTTCTTGCTGTGGCTTGCTTTCATCCTCCAATCCATCGGCTTTCGACCTTGTTGACACCTTCGATGCCTTACCTGTCTTGCTACTTCTACTCCTGATGGTCTTTCCTGATTTGGCGCTCTGCCTGGATGTCGCCTCTATGAAATTCCACGCCATGCTCATCGCTGATAGATGATTAATAGAGTCGGGATCCGGTGTCATTGCTGCTGATGCTGCTACGTGCTGATGATTGAGTATAGTGGCGACCGCAATTACTGCGTTGATTGAAGATTTCATTTCCAATCCTGTCTGAAATTGTAGAATAAGTATGTTGTTATCGATCGGTCGCTTTAGCGTCTGTTGAGAGATTTTCATTTTTAAACGCTCCCGACCGAGAAGGGAGACAAAATCCGAGTCTCATCACTTTGGGGCAAAATTGGAAACATGGAGGCTCAATTGCGGATACGTCAGGAAGCTGAGGAACGCAGCTCAGCCCATCAGGATTTGGCGTCATGGATTGACTGCGTTGCTGCGAAAGGGTGCAAAGGAGAAGAGCAGAAAATAACAAACAAAGCAAGTACGGTTGTGACGTTTGATAACAGCCTGTGTGACAACGAACGAGTGCGTGGGAACAATTTCTTTACAAAGGGAATGTATCAAGAGGCGATAGAGTGCTACTCCCGTTGCCTCGCTAATAAAGATGCTTTAGCATCGCCAGTTATTTACTCCAACCGAGGTAAGATACGTCTCTTTCAGTGCCACCAGGCATCCATCTGCATGCAACCAACCACCCTTCACTTCTATTCCCTCTCTCAGCCATGACTTACTTGAAACTAAAGAGTTGGATCCTAGCTGAGGCAGATGCAACGTCAGCACTGCAAATCGATCCTCTCCACTACAAATCCTACCAACGCAGATGTGTCGCTCGTCTTTCATTGGGCAAAGTGCGAGCGGCAATGATGGACGTATGTTCTGCATTGGACGCCGCCACTGTTGATGATTCGGCGGGGGAATCAACGTTGATGGAGATTCGAGAGCTTCGCACCAGGGTCGAAAAGAGACTGATTGAGCTGCCAACGAAATGCGCTGTAAGGAGGATCATACCAATTGTGGACAAAGAAGGGTGCTAACAAATGCCGTTCATATTGTCCAATTGATGCGCCACTTCAATATAGATACCATACAGCTAAGTATTTGCTCTCGTAGGTAGTCAAGGGTAAAGGGTGTGTGTTAACTATAACAATCGTAGGGTAACTTACATAGTACAATCTTAGCTCTATCCCAACCATCACTCTTCATCCACTGCAGTGATTAGAAAGGGCAACACAAGTCTGATAATTATATCGGCTCCACAGGTTACTCGGCATTGCCCTCTTACTTCTGATACATCAGGTTTGACTTTCTTCAGGCGATGAGTTGTTTCACTTTTGTGAACGCTCTCATTCAACCTTGTCTTCCACAATGCAAGCTCCAAGATTGTTGTTACCTCTTCAAGCTTAGGGAGCTCATCTTCAAAATGGGCAAGCTTATCTTGAATTCCACGTAGAATAGTAGAGTTGTCCAACCTCCATTTGTAATCAGCAGTCTGGATCATGTTTGTGATGTGATCACGCCAAAGTTTGAAGGCAAGAGCTTCCACACGCAACAACATGCCGCACATAACCAGAAATTGCATACGTTCTTGAAAAGGAGCTCCATGGAAGTTACAATTGGATGGCTCTGCAAAAAAGTCTAGCAAATATTCCCAATCTATTGGTTGCTCAGGGAAGAACACTTGTTTCACACGTAAAAGGTTCTCAATGCATTCTTTCGGTGTGTCACACCTCCCCATTGTCTCCACCATCATCGTCCAGTTGAATACATGGTTGGGGTAAAGCGATTGATAGCTTTTGACCAAGTAGTGGATGATCTCATTTGGTGCAGCACCCCAAAATGCATAAAGCAATGGCAGCGCCCCCCATCTATCTTGGGTAATTAGATTTGTGGGATACTTCTCAACTATTAGGCGGTACATCTCCAGATCATGGACAGACGAGCACGCAAGAATGTGAAGAGGGGTCATACCCAGACAATCTTGTAAATTGCCGGTTGGATCTAGCTTACTGCGCAATGTCCGACGCTGGCCTGATCTCATGTTTGTTGCATGTGTGAGGTTCTGTAGCACCCCAGGATTATACGATTGGTAGTAGACAATACTGTGTATTGGTAGTCCATCAAATCTATGCTGCAGCTCCCATATAATTCTTGCGCTCGAACCAAACAGCCGCTGAAGATCTGTCATTTCATTGTAATCTTCGTCAATAAAAATATCATCTCCAAAGACAGCATTGGGAGGAAAGGCCACGTTTCGTAAACAGATACAAATTGCAAATGCATAATATCCAATCTCCATTAAATTTTCGGGTAGCTCCAGAGAAAGCAATGATCTACACCCACGCAACATGTACACAGGTACCACTGTGATGAGGGATGGAACTCTAAAGTTGGTGAAGATGCAGCTAGCGAATGCGCCTCCTCCAATGCTTTCAATGCCATCGTGAAGACGAATAGGAGTTCGAAGAGAGCCTGCAAAGGCATAATCTTTAATCCTCCTGAGTGAGTTGGGAATGTTGATATTCGTTATTGAGTGGTCGCAAATACAGAAGGTGCGTTCCCCAATTTCCACGAGGCCTTCACACAGCTCCACCTCGGTTAATTTCTTGCATTGCTGAAATGCAAAACCAGGGATCGACGCGACAGAGGGATCGACACGAGCACGGACCACATTTTGCGGAGGACTCTCTCCACCAGGCCCCGAGTAGACGAAGACCTCGGTATCGACGATAGCATTGCCTCAAACAACATATCGGTAGAATCTGGTGGAGCCCGCCGGCGCCAACGGTCGTTGTGTACTGCCTTGTATTAGCGCTATGAGAACCGTCGTTTATATGCTCAAAGTCGCGTCGCTGCTCCAATCAACAACACTCGCCTTCACTTCCTCTCCTTCGTCTCCAATTCATCATTCGATCCGCCTACCATCATTAGTATTATCTTCATTGTCACTGAGCATGTCGACAACTACTAAACTTGTTTCCCTCGAGGACCATTCTCCATCGTACAAACTACTGCTCGACAAATTGCGGACCATTAGTGATCTAAATAACGCAGCGTCATGTCTTAACTACGACCGGCAAGTCTACATGTCCCCTACGTCAGACGGTGCCTCTGCGTCACGGGGGAGGCAACTCGCGACATTGGCTTCCATGTCACATGAATTGTCGATCAGTCCTGAAATTGGGGATCTAATTCAAAAAGCGACACGGGATTTAAACAGCCTCAGCATCCAGAATGCAAACTTAGGAGACGCGAAGCGTATTCTCGAATTAGAGGGGGCCGAGTATACAAAACGTGTATGTATCCCAAAAGAATTAGCAGCACGCAAGGCTGAATTAGAAGCCAAGGCAAATTCTGCATGGGTTAAGGCACGCCAGAATAATGACTTTGCATCCTTCGCTCCTCTATTAAAGGAATGTTTTGATACGGCCACTGAAATCGCAAGTCTCCAACTTCATGGTAGTGAAATCTCCCTGTACTCACAAATGCTTGATGAATTTGAAATGGGTATGCCAGCAGAACGTATTGATACACTATTTGAATTCTATAAGCTTATGTATAACAAGTACTCCACTCATGCCATCCCTGGGTCTAATGGAAGTGGAAGCACTGCCAAGTCCACTGTTGAAGATGACTCCCTCTCCACCATCGGTAAAATGCACGTCAAGCAGCTACAAAGGCGTATAAGGAAGAGATGGCGACAGAGTACAAAGCGAAAGTATTGGATGGTCTCGAAGAGGCTGTTGGGTTGGTCAACTATTACATTAAGCACTTACCGCAATCTTAGTTAGAATCAGACTCGTCGTCGTCGGAATCAGACTCGTCGTCGTCGGAATCAGACTCGTCGTCGTCGGAATCAGACTCGTCGTCGTCGGAATCAGACTTGTCATCGTCGGAATCATCGGGTGTTGCAACTATTGGTTTCTTAAGCGACAGCTTGATCCGAACAGGTGCCTTCTTCACTGGTGATGCGCTCCTCGGTGTCGTAATAGTACTAAGATCATTGACACTAAAACTAAGATCATTGTTAGGAGCCAAACGTATCCGTTTACGCCATGCCGTCATCTCTTCAGCTGCAGCTCTCCTTTTCTTGGCCTTCTCGGCTGCATTCTTCGCATGCCTTGCACGATTACTCGGAGTAACGTAGCAAACATTGTTCCGCTCGTCGTCATTGATCGAAAGTTCGGCACCAGTGACGAGCTTGAGTACTTTCAATGATTGATCTATCCAGGCGTCTGCCGAAACAACTCTGCATTTGCCGCCATATATCAAGCAAGGGTGACAAACTCGTTCATTCAAACGTTTGATTGAAAGACCTTCAATCAACGCCGGACAAGCCTCAAACGCTGCCTTACCAACGGGGAATACCCCTAGTGCGTTGGGACACTCTCCCACTAGCCGGTCAAAGATTGCCTTAACAAGCGTTCGCGAAGCCTTGAAAATCTTGTTGTAGATTTCAGAATGTGGATTCTTACCATCCTTGCCACCGAATTTGCTGTTTCCGCTGATCGGTAATACGTCGAACACAAGGATGGAGGAGTAGATCATACACTTTGCCGAATCTGGGTGTACTCCATTCCGCGCAAGGACTGCAATCCAAACATCGGCAATAGCTCTTAACGATGGCTCGATGAAATCGCCACTACTGTTTACCTCCATTGGTCTGCGTCTGTCGCTATGTAGTGGATAATGAGCAAGAATGATAATCAGAACGTCCTTTAGGGATCGAGCATAGGTGTCAGGATAATGAACTTGTGGTCGAACAAGGTCGTAAGGGATCTCGTCTCGTAACTTCCTTAGATCGGCGTACATCTCGTAGGTTTCGAAATGCTTCTGCGAGTAGAAACGAGGACCGTAGTTGGCATATGGATCAGGGCGAAATGTAGGTCCACGGCCCCGAATAATGCCGAAGTGATTTAGAACAAGGTTTTCATGGGCTTGATTGGTGGGATCAAGGTTGCAGGAGTACGTTGGCGAACTGGACATTGTTGCGGAGAATTGCTGAAAAAATGAGGTTGTACTAGTTTCAAAATTGGAGAAGAGAGAGAAGAGACAATGATAGGAATAATGGAGACTGAAATGTTATTTGCTAGTAGACTATGTATACCTCGCTGCAACATCTAGAACTCATCCCATTCAACATCAGAGGAAAACTCAGTCCATTCCAATAACGATTCAGGTAGATAGAAGTCCGATGGAGTGGGATGGAACCTCTCCTCGAAGATGACATCCCTATCGAAGATGACATCGTCGGCATCAACAAGAGTGGACAGAGCGTCAATGAGGATGTCGTCTTTGAGGACGGCATCCTTATCGAAGACGGCATCCTCCATGATAGCCTCACAGCTCAACAGA
>Ga0247832_1007376_pt1 | contig 11509 bp, 6 predicted proteins | sample LaCruzMarch2015__10_FD_192407 | JGI IMG/M metagenome (GOLD analysis project Ga0247832, IMG submission 192407) | Freshwater microbial communities from meromictic Lake La Cruz, Castile-La Mancha, Spain - LaCruzMarch2015_4m | ecosystem: Environmental > Aquatic > Freshwater > Lake | place: Spain...
AACCATGATGTCGCTGCTGACCCTCGATGTCGCCGAGCTGGTGGCGGTGGACATCGAGGGGTGGCTGCGGACCCGCGGCGCCGAGAACGTCTCGGCCAAGCACCTCGAGGTCCTCGAGAAGACCGTGGTGCGCTCCATGCGCGAGGTCTATTCCAACGGCAAAGACGTCCTCGGCAAGGAATTCAGCAACGCCAAAGCCAGGGGCAGCGTCGAGTTGGGGGCCATGTCCGAGCTGGCCGGCACCATGATCGACGTCGTGCTGCGCTCCGATCTGCCGGTGACCACCATGTTGGCCCTGCGGGGTCGCGAAGACTTCGCCTGGGTCCACTCGATGAACGTGAGCTTGCTCGCAAGCTCCCAGGCCGCCTCCCTCGGCCTCGACGAAGCCGTCGTGCGCTCCATCGGCACCGCCGCCCTGGTGCACGACATCGGCAAGACCACGGTGCCGGACACCCTGCTGACCAAGCGCACCCCCTTGAGCCCGGCCGAACAAAAGCTCGTCGACGCCCACGCCATGGAGGGTGCCCGGGTCTTGCTGCGCACCCAGGGCGGCGCCGGCCTCGAAGCCATCGTCGCCGCCGAGCACCACACCCCGTGGGGCGACAATCCCCACATCGCCAGCCAGCTCGTGGCCATCGCCGACGTCTTTGACACCCTGCGCAGTCTGCGGCCGTTTTCGGACCGCCTCTCGTTGCGGGCCTCGTTGCGCTTCATGCTCAAGCACTACCGCAAGCGGCTGAACCCGTTCCTGCTCCAGCGCTTCTGCCTGATGTGCGGCATGTACCGCCCCGACGACGTCGTGCAGATCACGTCGGGAGAGATGGCCCGCGTCCTGCGCAACTCCGACGAGATGGGCTCACGCCCCATCGTGCAGGTGACAGACACCGGTCCCGGCAAGGCCCCCGCGGGCACGGTGGCGGACTTGTCAGCCCCCCACCTCAAAAACGTCCACCTGGTGCGCGAGCCCGTCTACCTCTTCGACGACCTCACGGTGGCCGCCGTCGACGCCATGGCCTGAAGCGTTCTGTCGGGCGTGGTGGTTACTCGACCTCGAAGGGGCAGGCCGCCGGCAAGGGGCCCTCGACGCTGCGAAAACGCACGGGCGGATCATCACCGTTCTTGATCGTCGCCGTCATGCTGCGAGGCGCACGGTTTTCGGCGTCGATGATGAACTCGAGCTGGAGCACTTCCCTGCCATCGCGACTGGAGACCACGGCGCGCGTCGAGGTCAGCGTGTCGACGACGAGGGTCCCGGCGGCGGTCGACACCACCCAGGCCACTGGCCACTGTGCCTTGCCTCCCTCACGGGACGTGCAGCGGTTCACGTTCACCGTGGTGAGTTCGCACGCTGCTGCCTTGCAGCTGAGCGAGAAGAGATGGGCGCCGTCCTTCTCTTTGCCGTTGTCAGCGAGAATGCCGATGCCCTTGCTTCGAAAATAGGGTGGCGGTGCCTCAGCGACAGCAGCGGCGGCCACTGGTGATGGCGGAGCTGCCGGCGGTGTCTGGGACAACAGCAACGCGGCGAGAAGCTTGAGCATGGGGACCCCCTGGTACCCGTTGTTACCGTGCCTCCCGATCTCCGCCAAGGGCTCCGTCAGCAGACTTTGGCGGACTCAGTCGTCGCCGAGTTCGGCGACGAATTCCTCGCGGGTGACGTGGCCCCGGCGGTGGAGCACGCGCATCAAGCCCCAGTACTTGCGTTCGAGCTCGTCGAGGACCTGCTGGTCGTTGGCCATCGGCGCGCTGCTGGCAGCGTTCGTCGTCGGTGTCGGCGGCGCCAGCGGTGCCACAGGTGGCGGTGCGGGCGTCGCCGGTGCCGGCATCAAGAAGACGCCCGTGGGCATCCCCGAGAAGCCGTCGAGGATGGCGAAGGGATCGGTGGCCTGGTCCATCAACGATGTCGCTGACGTCGCCAAGGGCGACGAGGACGGCGACGCGAACGTCGCTGACGGGGCCCGCGTCGATGGCGGCGATGCCGGCGGGGACAACGTCGCTGAGGGGGCTCGCGTCGGTGCTGGCGGGGACAACGTCGCTGACGGGGCCCGGGCAGGGACCCGCGCCGCTGGCAGTGGTGCCGCCGGGATGGCCGCCCAGGGGTCTTCGGCGGTGATGGGCGCCGGCACCGGGGGCGCGAACGACGACGACGACGACGCCCGGGCTGACGGCATCGGTGCGGCGGGCACCGCGGTCCAGGGGTCCCTGGTGGCGAAGGCCTGGCTGGGGGTCCGGGGCATCGCCGGTGGTGCCGGGGCCACCGCCGGGGCCGGCATGTCCTGGGAGCGGAAGCGTTGGCTGGGGGATGTGGTCGTCGACGGCAACGACGGGGCCGGTGGCGCCGACGGGGGCGGCGCCGGGCGACCGGGGTCGCTGAGTTCGTCGATGAAGTCGTGGTCGGGGAGTTCGCGGTGCTGGCCGTGATGGGGGGCGGCGACGGCGGCGACCGCGCGCTTCTCGAAGCTGATGGGGGCAATCTCCACGCGACGGCCGCGCAGGTGACGCTGGATGGCCTGCTCGATGCTCGAGGTGGGGGCGATGGCGGTCTTGACGATGCAGTCCGACAGGAAGGCGACCTCGTCGATGGCGGCGGTGTTTTGGGGATCTGCCATGGCCAACAACAACGTCGACCGACCGCCTGTCAGCTCACGCACGGCGATGGGGAAGACCTCGCTCGCTTCACAGACCCGATCGGGCACGAGGGCCAGGGCCTTCTTGTCGACGACGACCTTGGAGAGGTCCACCAGCGGCAGGCCCAGTCCGTCGGCGAGGGCCTGCACCAGGGTGCCCTCGGCGATGAAGCCCATGGCCACCAGGGACACCCCGAGCCTCACGCCCCATTGCCGCTGATGGGCCAGGGCTGCCGACAATTGGTCGACATCGATGAGGCGCTTTTCCAACAACAGTTCGCCCAGGCGCTTCTTCACGGTGTGCTCCGTGGCCGAGCATCGCACCGGTTCGCCCGGTGGTGTTCAGGAGTTTTTCTGCAGGCTCAACCACTTGGCGGGGAGGTTTCCCCGCCCGCCCCTCAAGAGACTCGCCTCGGCGACAAACCCCAGAGCGGGTTTCTCTTCGAGGCTCAGGGTGTTGTCGGTGCCGGTGCCGGCGTCGTCTTCGTTGGCGGCGGCGACGGCTTCTTCCCCGTGACCTTCGCCAGGGGCTTGAGGCGGTCCAGGCGCTCCTGCTCCCGCTTGGGGAGGGGGCCGCCGGCGCTGCCCGTGTTCTCGACAAACAGGGTGCGCTGCAGGCGCTCAAAGCAGGCGGCGGCGATGGCCGTGTGGGGGGCCGCCTCGATGCAGGCCTCGTTGTAGACGAGGTAGAGGGACCACACGTCGACCTCGCGCAACGCCTCGTAGGCGACGGCGAGATGGCTCAAGGCCCGGGCCTTGCGGTCGGCGTCGACGGGGCGGGACAACAGCCGGTGCAGCATGGCGGTGGCCCGCAGATAGACGACGTCGCTGCTGCTGTCGGCGGGGGCCAGGGCCACGGCCTGGGCCTGCTGCATCAGGGCATCGGCCTTCGCGAAGAGGGCGTTCTGGCTGGTGACGACGGCAGCGGCGTCGGCGGTGGCGCCAGGGACGACGTCGGTATCGGGTGGCTCGGCGAGCCAGCTGGCGATGTCCCGCTGCCAGACCACGGCGTCACGGGCCACGGATTCGCTGCCCGGCATGTTGATGATCTGGTCCACCAGGGCCTTGGCCCCCTTGGGGTCCGAGGCCGTGCGCACCTCGAGGACGAGGGCTCGCTTGACCGCCCGCTCCCACAGGTAGCGGTTCTCTTCGGCGAAGACCTCGTCGGCGACGACGGCCTGGTAGGCCGTGCGGGCCTCGGTGAAACGGCGGGTGGCGAGGAGCACGTCTGCCTTCAGCCAGGGCTCTTTGACCTGCACCGGTGGCAACGTCACCGTCGGCCCCCTGGAGCCCAGCAGGTCGGCGCGGGTATGGCAGCCGATGCAGGTGGCCACCGCCAGGCGGGCGTCGCCCTTGAGCTGCCCCCCCGTGGAGCGCTGGGTGTCGTCGAGGGCCCGGGTGAGCTCCCGCGCCAACAGGGGCAGGGTCGGGTCTTGATCGGGAAAGCCCTTGGGCCCCCCCGCTGACAGACTGTGGGCCACGCCCCGCAACGTCGCCATGCTGGCCCGGACTTCCGCTTCCTGGGCCGGCGTCCACGGGCCCCGCTCCACCAGCAGGGGAGACACCTTCGCCAACGTCACCGCCATGGCGTCCATCCGGCCCACCCAGGCTGCATCCGCCTGGGCCAGCACCGCCGTGGCCAGCAACAAGGACGACAACACCACGGGACGCCACGTCTTCTGCATCGGACACCTCACGGGAACACCGACCACCGCCGACCAGGAACCAGTCGCCACTCGCGACCACTCGCGACCACTCGCGACCACTCGCGACCACTCGCGACCACTCGCGACCACCTTGCCATACAGCAGCGACAGTGTGGGCAGGATGTCGGCACGCTGCCTGTGAGGCGATGTGGGCGCGATGTGGGCCAGCAGGCACGAAAAGAAGCATGTCGACCCGCCGGTCGACGTGACCCCCGTACGACATGTGTCGTTGAGGTGCCGGGCCCGGTCTTCTACCACGACCACCATGCGCCATCTTTTTCCGAGCCTCGTGCTGGTCCTGTGTGCCGTCTCTGCCGGTGTTGGTCCCTGCGACGCACCGGCCGTCGATGAGCCGCCCACCCGTCGCCCGGACCGCGACGACAACGACCCCGGCGACGACACCTGCACCGACAGCAGCGACTGCGACGGCGGCTTCGTCTGCGACGTCGACCGCTGCGTGGCCATCTGCGCCGACGACGGTGACTGCCCCGCAAGCACCCCGGTGTGCGACGAGCGCAGCCGCTGCGTGGCTTGCGTCGTCGACGGCGACTGCGGCGGCGACGACACCTGCGTGGCGGGCACCTGCACAGCCCCTGACTGCGTCGAGAACATCGACTGCCCCGGCGGATTCTTGTGCCGCGACTTCAGCTGCGTCGGCATCGACAGCTGCGTCCACGGCGACGACAGCTGCCTCGACGACACCCGCGCCAGCGTCTGCGACGGCGGCGTCACTCGCCTGGTGACCTGCAGCGGGGCCACCCCCCTGTGCAGCGCGGGCGCCTGCGTGGCCCGTGGTGGCGAAGGTGAGGGAGAAGGCGAAGGTGAGGGCGAAGGCGAAGGTGAGGGAGAAGGCGAAGGTGAAGGTGAGGCTTGCGTCGACGGCGCCCGCCGCTGCGTCGACGGCAACACCGAGAGCGTGTGCTTGTTGGGGGTCGAGTTCGAGACCGACTGCGACGTCGGCGACACCTGCAGCGGCACCCGCTGTGTGACCCCCGCCTGCGTCCCCGACTGCGGCTTTCGCGAATGCGGCCAAGACCCCGTGTGTGGCACCGAAGACTGCGGCGTCTGCGGCGGCAGCGACGTCTGCGCCGCCAACGGCAGCTGCGTGCCAGGACAGAGCGGCAACTTCGCCCGCATGGAGGTCTCCATCACGTCGACGGACGGCCTGTTCGACCTCATCGTCAGCCGTCGCACCTCGGGCGCCTTCTGTGATCCCGACGACGCCACCTTCCACACCACGGGGCAGAGCGATGGCCCCAACTGGGGGGGCAGCACCCTGGACCCGACCCTCACCAACACCAACGGCAACGAGGTCATCGCCTTTGATACCCCCGTGCAGGCCCGCACCTGGCGCGTCGCCGTGGCCCATCGCGAAGGCGCCGCCGCCAGCGCCGTCACCCTCAACATCGCCATCGACGGCGTGAACCGCTTCGGCGCCTCCAAGACGTTGTCGGCGTTGCAGCTGTGGCGCGGCGTCAACATCGTGTGGAATGGCAGCACCGCCACCGTCACGCGCACCGACGTCGTCGATAACGGCTTTGCCTGCGTGGGGCAGGGCTGCGAGGCCGGGGCCACCTGTGGCGGCCTGGAATGCCTGCCCCAGGGTGGGGGCCTGATTTTTCCGGGCCTCGCCAACGACATCTGCGCCGAATGCGGCGTCGGCGCCTCGTGCAGTGCTTCCTCGCGGGAATGCCGCGAGGGCTTCTGCGTCACCGACACCTTCGACCGCAACCGGGGCGGCGCCTGCACCGTCGACGTCGACTGCAATGAAGGCCTCGTCTGTGGCGGTGGCCGCTGCGGCGAAAGCTGCTCCCAGCTTTTGTGTTTCCTCAGTCCCGAGTCCTGCTGTCCCGGCGGCACCACCTGCACCAACGACGTCTGCCTGCCAGGTGGGCCCTGACGCCCTGATGGGTGTTGCCATGGGCCACCTCGCCCAGGCCCGTCGGCATTTCGCCCAGGCCCCGTCACCGTCGGCGCCCCGGGGAGCCTGACGGCGGCGTCGCAGTCATCGTCGAGGCTGGCACGGCCCCTGCGTTGCCCACCATGGTGCTCTGTCTGCAACGTGTGCTTCTGCTGCTGCTCTGCTGCGCCCCGGTGGCCCATGCCGCCAATTGGCCGCGCCTGCCCACCGACGCCGAGATGCAAGACGCCGCCAACGAGGCCTCGGCGCGAATGGGCGGCCGTCGCACCATCTACAGCAGCGGTCCCGTGCCCCACCACGACCCCGTCCGCTTTGCCGCCGGCGTCTCCGCCGTCGAGGTCAGCGGTGCCTTCCTCGCCGAAGCCTGGGAAGCCGGTGGCGGGACCATCTCGGTCAACGGTCAGGCCGTCGGCACCGAACCCGTCAAGGTCTACGGCAGCGCCCTGCGCCTGTTCTGGGCCGACGGCGGCTTCGTCTTCGCCCCCACGACGCCCAGGAAGCCCGGCGAATTCACCCCCGCCCTCGAGATGATCGAGGCCTCGGCCCTCGCGGCCTCCCTGCGCAGCGAGGCCGCCGTGCGCGCCCACGTCGACCGCCACTTCGCCCCCCGCCCCGACGGCTACGGCTACGTGCGCGGCTTCCCCGTCGACGTCAGCCCCGAGCTGCCCATCGAGGTGGTCATCGGCGGTGGCGTGGCCGCCGTGGTCGTCGCCGGCGCAGCCTTGATCCGTCGTCGCCGTCGGACGTCCCCGTCTCCGTCGAACACGACCGACAACGACGACAACAACGGCGACGACAACGACAGCGACAACGACAGCGACAACGATGACCAGGAAGACGAGACCGACGACGACGAAGTCGTTGGCCACGTGTTGCAGCTCGGTGTCGACCGGCTGCAGCTCGCCGCCGGCGAGACCGGGGTGGTGCCCGTGTCGGTGTGGCGGGTGAAGCAGGGGGGTGCTGTCGAGCCCGAACCAGACGCCACCATCACCGTCCGCACCAGCGAGGCCCGGCTGACGGTGACGCCGACGTCGTCGAAGGGAGCCCAGACCTCGCTGTCGCTGACGGCGGATGCCGCCCTGCAGGGCACCGTGACGGTGACGGTCACCGCCCACGTCAGCACGAAGGCCGGAGCCGTCACGCGCGATGCCACCATCACCGTCGACGTCGAAACCGCCTTTGCCATGGTGTTCTCATGACGTGTTGTGCCCTCGCGGGCGGCCGATTCCCGCTGCGTGACGCTCGCGATGACGTCAGCACACGCCTCCAGGGTGACGGATGAAACCCGGCAAGGCGTCGCCTGTGAAACCCGGCCAGCCCGCCAAGCCGACGGCGGGGCCACCGCTGCCCGCCATCGTGGCGCCGTCGTCGGTGCCCAAGACGTATCGCCTGACCTTCGACACCGTCGGCGGGCGCTATCGTGGCTGCCCGATCCACGTCGAGCTCATCGCGCGGGGCACGCCGGGACTGGCGGTGGCCATCGATCCGAAGATCCCCGTGGTCGTCGAGGTCGTCGACGCTGCCCGCGTCGGCGTGCTGAAGATTGGGCCGCCCATCATTTCACCGGACCTGCGCGGCGTCAGCTTCGCCGTCGACGCCGGGCCCGGGCTCATCGGGGGTGCCTGGCCGCCGCCGTCCGTGGCCCTGCGCGTGAAGGCCTGGCCGTTGCTGCCGCCCCTGCCCGGGGTGCCCATCGACCTGGGCCGGGTCATGCCCCCCGTCGAGGGGGGCTGCACGGTCGAGATTGAGGTGCCGCCCGACCGCATCCATGTGCTGCCGGCGGTGGAGCGCATCGTCCTCGACAGCGTCACGGGCCTGCCCCAACCCCTGAAGCTGGCCCTGCAGCGCTTCGACGACGCCCGGGGCGCCTACCTCAGCGACTTCACGGTGGGTCCCATCGTGACGCCGACGTTTGAACGGGGTGACGACGTCGTTTCTGATCTGCAGACCACGGTGCCGACGGCCGGTGGCGTCACGACGTTTGCCCCCCGCCTGAAGCGCGTGCTGCTGGGCACGGGCCAGCCCGTGACCCTGTTCTCAGCGAGCTGCGCCCCACCGCCGAGTGAGGCCGCCCGCTTTGCCCAAACCGGCGGCCAACCCCGCCTGGTGCAATACGCGGCGACGACGACGACACCGATGGCCCGGCTGACGGTCTGGTCGCCGCGCGGTGAGCGGCTGCGGGCGGTCCTCGGGGTGCGGGTGGTGCCCATCCCCGCCGAGCGTGTGACGGTGCAGGTGCGACGCAAGGCAGCAGGACCTGCGCCACAGCAGGCGCTCTTCGTCGACGTCGAGATCATCAGCGGCCCGGCCCGTCTCGAGGAGAGCCACTTCCGGAGCGTGGGCGGCGTCGCCGTCGAGGCTGGCTTGAAGGCGGGGCCCATCGACCTGCGGCGGCAGGCCGACAGCGTCTGCAGCGACGTCGATGTCACCGTCGACATCGACGACGGTCCCACGGGCCCCTTCCTGTTTTCGGCCACCAAACTTGGCTGCACGACGCTGGAGCCTGTGCATCTGGGAGAGCACGGCTTGTCGGACGAGGTTCGGGCCCGGCTGCGCAGCCAGGGCGGGGTGCTGCGCATTGCCCTGGAGCTGGCCATCGAGCTCGACGGCTGGCCCATCCGCGAACCGGTGGTGGAGCCCACCGGCAGTCTCTTCGTCGACGGTGAGAGCAACATCGCGGGGGTCTGGGACGCCGACAGCCGGGCCCTCGTCTTCACCATGGGGGATGGCACAACCGTGAACCAGTCCCTGGGCCCCTTCACCCTCGGGGTCCAGCCCGACCTCGCCGCCAAGCTGGTGGCCGTCGTCGAGGACGCTGCCGCCATTGACGGTCGCCTCACGGGCGATGCCCGCGACTTCGGGGCGGCGGTGGTGGAGGTCATTGCCAAAACCCCGGCCAAGCCCCTGGAGACGAGCCTTGGCGACCTGGAGCGGCGGGTGGTGTTGACGTCGTCGGCCTTGCGGGGGGCTCGTGACCTGACGGGTCTGGCGGACCACGCCTTGACGGTGCGCGAGGCCGCCATCGCCCGCCAACAGGCGAACCTGGTGCAGGGCTTCATCGAGTTGGCGTCGTTCTCCATCCAGCGCACCTCGTTCTGGAACGGCGGTGCCGACGGCGCCAAGAAGGCCATCGCCGAGGGGGCCGAGCAGGGCCTGAAGCAGGTGGTGTCGACGTCGAAGGACAGCATTGCGGCGGAGCTGACCCGCACGAGGCCTTTGCTGGCCGACCTGCAGACAAAGGTTGCCGCCCTGTCGCCCGGCTACGAGGCCCAGCGAGACGCGGCCACGAGAGCCCTGACCGAGCACCTCGCGTCGCCGCTGGAGACGCGCACGACGGGCCGTCGGGTGGCATTGCTGGCGGTGCTGCGGGAGAACACCGAGCAAGGGGGCAAGCTCGCCGCCCTCGAGGCCGAGCTGGTCGCCATCCGGGCCCACGTGACGCTGGTGGCGGACCTCGAACAACGGGTGGTCCGCTTCAGCGGCGTGAGCGGCGCCGTGTTCGACAAGGAGTTCGCGCAGATCGTCGACCAACTGAACGTCATCGCCAAACCGACCACCGAACGGCTCCAGGCCTTGCAGTTGATGGTGGGCGAAAGCCTGAACCCGACCCTGTTCGTCGCCAGCCGCGACCTGCAGACAAGCCTCGGCGTCATCAACGCCCGCATCGCCGAGGTGACCCTGGCCCGCGTCAACGCCACACGTGCCGGCGCTGGTGTCAGTGAAAGCATCAAAGACGCCCTCATCGCCGAGTCCACCGACCTGAACCAGCTGCGCGACGTCGTCAGCGCCCAGCTCGGCCACATTGACACTGCCATCACTGCCGCCAAGGTCCACGTCAAGGATTCCCTGATGGCCGAGGCCAGGGAGTTGCCCCTGGCCAGCGTCATCGCCGACGCCATCAAGGATGCGAAGGACGTGCACGCGGCGGCCACCCCACCGGCGCGGGCCCATGTGGGTGGCGAGCACTTCGAGAGCCAGGCCTGGGCCATGTTGCACACGGTGCTGCAGGGCATCGGTGACGCCGTCGCTGGCATCGTCGACGCCGTCTGCAGTGTCCGACCGTTTACCTTTCTGCGCGAGGTCGCATCCAAAGCCGGCGCCGGCCTCCTTGGCTTTGCCAACACGATCACCCGCTGGTTGATCACGTTCTTCGAGAACCAGAACCCGGCCCTGAGCGCCCTCGACAGTGACCGGCTGGTTCGGGGGCAGGCCGCCGCGGCCCGCGACGCCACCCTGCCGGACTTCGTGACCTCGATGCGGGAGCAACAGCAGGCCCTGGCGAAGCTGGTGCAGAACGTCGACCCCGCCCTGCACTGCGCCACCTTTGACCGTGACGGCCGCGCCGTCGTCATCGACCGCCTCACCTCCCCCGCCCGCGCCGACCTCGCCGAGCGCTGCACCGAACAGCGGAGCCTGTTGCAGGCCTTCGCCGTGACGACGGCCCACCGGATCCTCGACGTGAAGCATGTGCCCCGCCCCCTCGACGCCGCCGCCGCCAAAAGCGTGGCCGATGATCTGGCAGCCGCCCGCCAGGTGGCCACCGAGCTCGCCCGACTGGAGCGGGGGCTCTCGGGAAGCAACGACGACCTCATCTCCTTTGGCCGCACCATCACCAGCGACGATGCCACCTTCGCCGACGTCGACACCGCCATCGATTGGCTCACCTACTTGATGTCGCTGCTGCTGCGGTCGGCAGCGGCCCTCGGCGCCCTCACGGGGGTCGGCCTGCTGGGCAGCGGCGCCGCCCTCATCGTGGCCGAGATGGTCGACCTCGTGGGCGCCAGCCTCCGCGTCGTCGTCACCAGCTGCCTCACCATCCGCCGCATCAACGGCATCCCCGCCGACCTCTGCATGCTGACGGCCCTGGTCGCCGACGGCCTGGTGGGGCCATCGCCATGAGCAGCACCGTCGACGAGGTCATGGTTCGTCTCCGACAGAACCGCGAGGCCCTCACCCGGGACCTCACGGGTCTCGAACTCAATCCGCCCGCCCGTCGCGCGGCCCGTGCCGCCCACGACCTCGAGACCCGGCTGCGCCACGCCGGTGCTGCGTCCACCACCACACCGACGTCATCCGACCCACTGCCCCCGCTGACGCCCATCGCACCCTCCGTCGTCGTCGGTGGTGGTGCCGATGACGACGAACCGTTTCCCGCCGCATCGCCGGTGACCGCCGTGTCTGCAGTGTCTGCAGTGTCGGCGCCCGACCTGGCGGGCTCGAGCAGCCCATCGACGAGCGCCCCGGGCAGCCCCTCGTTG
>Ga0247832_1007380_pt1 | contig 11496 bp, 7 predicted proteins | sample LaCruzMarch2015__10_FD_192407 | JGI IMG/M metagenome (GOLD analysis project Ga0247832, IMG submission 192407) | Freshwater microbial communities from meromictic Lake La Cruz, Castile-La Mancha, Spain - LaCruzMarch2015_4m | ecosystem: Environmental > Aquatic > Freshwater > Lake | place: Spain...
CGTCGGCAGGACGATTGCCCCCCCCGTGGGACTTCCTCGGGGGCGTGCACAGGTCGAGCAGCTTGTCGGCAAAGGCCTGCTGATAGACATGATAATCCTCGGAGCCGACATCACCGATAGCCGGGTCGGTACTGAACAGGTACGTTCGGCCAAGATCGCGCACGACGATAGCCGACAACGGCAACAGACAGAGATCAATCAGAAGATGGCGCGGGACAATGTCAAATTGACGTGGATCGCGTTGCAGCATCTCTGACGCACCCAAGGCATCGAGCAGGCGTCGGTAGATCGCGAGCCGGAGCGTATTGGAGAAGTCTGCGGGCCCCCGCGATACGAAGGCCTCGCTGAACGTGCGCGCTACGGCCGGAGGCAGACCGACATGACGTGCATGAAAGACCCGCAGAAGTGCATCCACTTCGGCGGCTATCTCCGCGTTGCCGGCGTTCGTAGCCTCACGGGTGAGCCGTCCTGCTTGGCCTGCTCCAACGAGATGAACGTTCAACTCCGACCGTTCCTGACAAGCAGGGAGTTGAAGCGGCTCATCTGTTCTGGATCGGGTACCTTGTCGAGCCCAAAGCGGACAAGCAGCATCAAGTCCTCGCTAACCGAGATTTCGGGATCGTCCCGTCTCTGCTCAGCCGCGCGCAAAAGGGCATTGACCAGGAAGATCTTGGAGAAGCGCACGAGTCGGCGATTAGACATAAGTGACAGCCGCTGCCGGCGTGCGTTCTCGACGACGTCGGCCAGCCGTGTCATCTGCAGCGACACGATCTCCTCCGCTGGGTTGATGGAAAGCCTGTCGGCGACGCTCAGATCATGCACAGCGGTACGGAATGCGCTCGCCTGTGGAAGCAGATTTGGAAACGTCTTGTCAGGGCTTGCCGCATTGGTCTCCTTCCAACCGGCCTTGAGCAGGTCGCCGACAGCAACGGCTTCGGCCGAAGTGTTCTCGACCCAGCAACGGAGCAGGAAGCGATCATAGATGGCGACCAGTTCGTTGCGTTTGGGTGGGAAATTGGTCGCTCCGAAAAGGCAGGAGAGGTTGACCTCATAAGACTGGCCACGGTCGTGGAACTTACGCTCGTTCACGAAGGTCAGCAGGGAATTGAGGATGGCGCTCGAGGCGTTGAACACCTCGTCAAGAAACACGACTTCGGCATATTGCATCATGCCCTCATCGAGGCGCTCCAGTGTGGCGCCCTCCTTGGCGCCTGACATCAGCTTGCCAATGTCGAAAAAACCAAACAGTTCGCTGGGCTCGGTAAACGGCGTGAGGAGATACTCAAAGTATCGCTGGTTGCGCCTAACCGGGCGCAGTTTGCCCGCCTCGACGTGCTTTTCCTCAAGGACCAGTTCGTTCTTGTCGATCAAATTGCACAGATTGGCAAAAGCACGGATAAGACGCGACTTGGCCGTTCCAGGCGGACCGATCAGCAGCATGGACTCGCCTGAGGCCACTGCTAGAAGCAGGCAGCGGACCTCCTCGGAGAGCCCGACAAAACGTTGGTTCAGCGAGTTGTTCAGCTCAACGAGGTCGTTGAAGAACGGCCGATGCGCCTTGAGAAGCTCGGCCAGTACCGGTTTTGAAAACATCGATCCTCAACGTTCATGCAACCAAGATTACAGCACACGCCGACTCACCCGGTCGACGACCGGCGTAATCTGCGGCGTGCCGGCCCCGGCCGCTGCCTTTTCCTGTTTGTGCGGAATATCCGCCCCCAATAACTCTTTGTAAACATCTAGCGTCGCGATAGGAAGCAATTGAAGGTGCATCCATATTCTTGACTGTACTTCTTTCGAAGCGTGCCGCAAAGACTCCACGGCAATCAGTTGCTCGATTGCCGAACGCTGTTCGAGAGTCGGCCCGACATCAAGCAGACTCGCCTCCAAAGCGACCGCAATGGCGCATCGCCGTCGAACGAGGCTGCTCGAGAAAAAGCCGACTGCCGGCCGTTCGATCGCGGCAGCGATCACGAGGCGGAGAAGGGCAGGTGAGAACTGACTCGGCCACTCCGGCTCGTCGGGATGGAATGCGGTAAACGCCCGCCAAGCCTTTCGGATGTGTCCGACCAAGCGAAGTGTCAGTCGCGGATCGGACCAGGCCACTTCCTCAAAGACGCTGAGCAGCGCCCCGGCGCCAAGAAGCGGCGACCCGCGCGCAGCCCAGCGCGCACGCAACCTGCCGAACAGACCGGTTCGACGTGTCGAGACCGCGACGAACATGGCCAACTCGTTGGTTTCCAGTGAGCTGTCGGGATCGCTCAATTGCATAGCGTCAAGAAGTCCACGCAGGACACGACGACGGTGGCCGAGGGACCACATCGTGCCACCGAGCAGAGGACGTAGCAGCCGAATATCACGTGGTGAGAGCTTGGGCGGTGGGTCGGGCGATTTCGGGTTGGACGGAAAAAGATGCTTGACCGCGTCTTCCGCGAGGCGCCGCAGCAGCGCGACGACATCATGGTGTTTGAGCCGTTCGCCGTCGACAAGCGACCGCCAAGGTGAGTCGGCAATACCCGGCTGCTGGGTCGCACTCATAGCTTCACTTCCCGGCCCAACATGCCCAGCCCGAAGGTCAGCGCGGCGAAAGCAATAAAGAATAGGTGCAAGGGTTGAGGCGGCACATTGGAGACGACGAACTCTCCGATATCGGGGAGCCGGTCGATTGCACCACCGGTCGCCTCGGCCAGGGCGCGCAGGCCGAAAATATTGATGCCTGCAGTGATCGCCTCCCGCCCGCCGGCGGCTGCCGGAGCGGCCGCCGGTAGAGTTACGGGTATGGCCTGAACCGACGATTGGGCCCCTGCGCCTTCTTCGACCAGGTGCAGCAGACCGCGCCACCGACCCTCGCCTGAGGGTAGGTCCAGCCGGCCAACGTAGACCCCGGGTTCACCAGGCACAGCAGCCAACTTGCTGCCGCCACTGGCACCTTCGCCGACCAGCTTGACAAGAATACCGTCGGGCAGCCCCTTCTGATCCGCCGTTTCGATCACGGTCGCGCGCACCAGCAGGGCACCCCCTAAGTCGGCAAAGCGCAAATCGTAGCGCTCGCGCTTGGACCAGGCTGAAAGCTCCTCCACGATCCTAGAAATCGCCACGCGCCCAGGTTTGGTATCCGTCCAACTTGGACCGAACTGCGACATGAAAACCGCCGTGCGCCCTCCGCCCAAACCATCGGCAGCGCGGAAGGCAAGCAACGGGTCGCCGGTGTTGGTCGTACTGAGCAGAACCCTGCGCGCGTCGACACGCGCGAAGCTGAGCGCGACGCCGGGGGTAGATAGACCGGCAGGCACGCCGTCCATCGGCTCGACCATGAGCGGGTCAAAAGTGTCCGGGCTGAAGAACTCGGTGCGTTCTTCGGGTTCGAAGAACTCGCGTGCGATCTGAAGCGAGCCGCCCGATGGCGACAGCATCTGCGAATCCCGCGCCGACGCAGCAATATCGGCATTAGCCGGTGAGGAGCCAAAGCCCACCTCGACGTAGTAAAAGGACATGCCGTCCTTCCGGTAGTTGTAGGGCACGAGGTCGCCATCGGTGATCAGAAACACGGCCGTGTAGTTGCCGGCCTCGCGGGACGCCGCAGCAAAGGCCGGCGAGGCATCGGAGGCGCCCATGATCGCCATGTTGGAGACGAAACTCTCCAGGGTCGCCACCCCTGCCGGCGTTCCCCATTGCCACTGCGAGTCGACTTCGGCAAAGGTGATCACCCGCATCCGGTCGACTGGACGGATTTGGCGCATGAGGCCACGAATGGCTTCCTTGGCGGCACCGAGCTTGAAGCCGTCTCCCATGGAGCCGGATGTATCGACCATCACGATGATGTCACGTGGCGGCGGCTCCTCCACGAGGAAACGGGGATTGGCAGAGACCGGCAGGAGAGGATCGAGGGGCGTCTCGGCGTAACCCAAAATCACTGTCGCGTCCTCCGGCGTGCCCTGCATTGGCCCGTTGACGAGCAACAGCCCCAGTCCACCGGTCGAGATGCCGCGCGCAAGCGCATCCTGCTGGTCGGCGGACAGGGTGCTCGCCTCAACAGCGTCGAGCACGACGACGTCATAGTCCAGGAAATCGTCAGGTGACGAAGAGTTGGCGCGCACCACCTCGAACCTATCGGTGGGCAATGCCGAAAGAAAGTTGCCGTCTCCCAACGCCAGGACCCGCACCGGCCCCTTGACCAAAGTGAACAGTCGACGAGCAAATGTCTCGTTGTCCGCTTCGAGGGCGAGATCGGCGTACTGGACACCGCGGCCGTCGAAACGCACCGGCAGACGCAACTGTTGGACGGTGCCGTCGAAATCTACGCTCTCGGCTTCAAGAGCGATCGGCTCTCCGTTGCGCCTGACCGCCACCGACCAGCTTAGTACTGCGGTATCTCCAGGATCAAAGACCGCGCGGAGCTTTGGATCGGCACCAGACTCGACAGCGGTCGGCAAGTAGGCAGACACGATTCCTTCGGCGGGGGCGCCTGCATCGATAGCAACGACATACACAGGTACATGTTGTGGCATCTCGTCGGCCAGCCTTGCTAACCCTTCTCCGGTATCGTTGCCGTCGCTGAGTAGAACAATCGTGTCGGCATCCCCGTCACGACCAGCGATCCGCTGGGCCTCGCGCAACGCGACGCCGATCTCGCTTCTGCCGATATCGAGTGCACCGGGCGTCGTATCGGCCCGCAGCAATTGCGAGGCCGCACTGCCAGAGCCGCGATCCAGGACAGTTCGGGCCCCGCTGGCAAACTCGACGAGCGACACGCGGATCTGTCGTTCCGGCGACGAGCGCAATTGGTCCAGATAGTCGGCCAATTGCTGCGTCGCGGCGTCACGAAGCTCCGGCTGGCGACGCGCACTCTCGGACTGGTCGACGACCACCACGATATGCTCAGCCGAGCTGCCCGAGACATGCGCCAGTTCGGGCGCACCGGCGGCTACCGCGACCAGAAAGGCGGCCAGTGGGACGAGGACGAATGTCGCAAGCCATGAGCCTGCCGTCAGCCCGCCGGTCGCACGGATATCGGCCATCCCCTTTCGCAAGAGCCAAACGACGGCAAACGCACAAACCAACAGAGCCAGACCGGTGGCCAGGAGGGCTGACAGAAACTCGCCCCGACAGGCGAACTGCCAATCCCCGCCCGACAGCCAGAGGCCTCTTATCCAGTCGCAGGCGGTCATGACTGCCATCTCGTTCGCTTACCCAGAAGTCGCTCCGCGCACATCAGCAGCAAGGCGGCGACCGCCAGCCAGGGCCAGAGTGACCTGGCGTGGTCAACCACAACGCCGATCGGCTGAATGTCCTCAATGCGACTGCTGTTGCCGATGGGCTGCGCGGTATTGCTCTCGTAGGTGACGTTGGCGAGCACGCTGCCATCGGATGTGACATAGGTGACCGCCGCGGCGGTCAATTTGCTTTCGGCAACCATCGAGAATGCATTGAGGAACAGGACCAGCCAGGTCCGCTGCAACTCACCGGCCAGTTCGCCTGCGTCGCGCGGCGGCGCCGGCATGATGACCGCCGGTCGGTCGCCACCGCGGACGGCCAACCAAACGGCGGAATCGGCAATGGCCACACGCCGGAATCCTTCCGGTATCGCAGTGACCCCGAGCGGCTGCATGGTTTCCAGCAGGTCGATGTCGACAAGCGCGAGGAGCGGGCTCGTCTCGTCGAAAAAGTCGAGCGTTGTGGGAGTCGCGGCTTGCCCAGAAAAGAGATAGATGCCGCTTGCAGAAAACTCGGTGTCGAGCGCGATGCTCGCTATGCGCAAGTCGGCAGCGCTGCCCTCTGCGGGTGGGGACCCTAAGAGGTCAGCGAGCCGACGTACCATCGAATCGTCGACGGTGTTGGTTACGTCTATCTGCAGGGCCGTGAGCGAGCCGATGGTGATGCGCAGCCGATCGTCGAGCGGAAGTCCCTCCGGGTCGGTAAGGACGGCCAGATAGGTGCCTGGCTCGGTCAGGGTGTAGTCGGCGGACTTTCGCCCTGGCGCGGAGAGGACGACCGGCACGAGCGGCGCCAGCTCGCTGCCGTCGGCCGCTTGCAGGGCCAAGGTTCTTTCGGACTGCGGCAACCCCACTTCGTCGATCTCGACCGAAAGGACCGCCGGGCGCATCCGGGTCGCAGCCTGTGTGATTTTGGCGTTGCGGATCAGCGTATTGGCTTCTGGCTTGCCGACCTGGAACCACAGCACGGCGGGCCCTTCGGCGTCAGCGAACACCCCCCCGGGTCGGGGCAGATCGGAAATCACCGCGGCATGCGTCACACTACAGTCGTCGTCGACAGTGGCAGCGGCAGGCGCGATGGCGGCTCTCAATTCAGTAAGCGACACGCCGATTCCGGCAACGGGGTCAGCCCGGTCCGCAGCAGGTACCGAGACAACCTCGACACAACCACCCAATGCAGCAGCCCGGGCTGCGAGGGCAACGCCGACTTCGGTCGCCTGGGCGTCACGGCTCGGCTGGCCCATGCCCATACTCGGACTGCGGTCGACCACAATGCGCAAGCCCAGCCTGGCCGGGATGCCAGCGGTAAACGTTGTGCCGTCCAGCAGCACTGTCATCAACAGTAGCGCCAGAATCGCCGCACGCAACCAGAACAGCCCGCTCAGAAGCGGCGCGGAAACGCGCCAGCGGACCCGATCCCGCTTTGCGGGGGACAGTTGCGGGAGGAAGCGCAATGCCGAGACGGAAAGGTCGATCACGCGCGGCATCCGCATGTAGCGGACGACGAGAATGCCCCCTGCCAAGGCCAGCGCACCAATGGTCGCGAACAGCCACATCGTCAGGTACGCCTTGCGAAAAGTTCGCTGTCGCGGATGAAAATCCGAAACCACTGCCGAAAGGCGACGGCGGCTGTCTCCTGAGTCAGAATCTCCGGGCTGGTCCAGCGGGTGACGATACCGCGCATCCGCGCGATGTGCCGGCCGAAATCGGTTCGGCACTGGTCGATCCTCGCCGCCGCCTCGTCCAGCTGCGCGGCGTCGGGTTCGAATTCACCGATGGGTGCGGACGTTACACCAACATCGGCAAGCCGCACCATCTGACCCTCGAGCAGTCGGCGCTCGGCGGGCCAGGTGTCCAGCTCGCACAGGATGACCTGCCGGTACCCGCGGCAGGCATGGCCAGCCCATGAGATAAGCGATGGAGCGTCTTGAGCGTAAAGATCTGTGATCAGTATGGTTGCAGAAGCTTGGGGCAGCGCCTTGGCCGCAGCCGCAGCGTTCAGCGCCTCCCCCTGGTTTGGCGCTTCCGGACGCCAGAACTCGTCGAGCGCTCGTTCTACGGCGCCCCGGATGCCACCCCCTTGGGAAAAGCCGCGCCAACGGTCGGTGGAGGCATAAAGGGGCGTAAACGCGACCTTGATCTTTTGCTGCCGTGAAATGTGGGCGAGTGCCTCGAGCACCCACAGCGCGAACTGAAGTTTGGTAACCGGCGCCGGCAGGCGCATGGTGTCGCGCAGGTCGACCGCGATTAACAGATTGAACTGCTCCTCGGCCTCATAGGCTCGAACGAGGTAGTGGTTCGGCCGCCCGAGCCGGGCCGAGGCACGCCAATCGATATGACGCGGATCGTCACCCTGGACGTAGCGTCGATGCTCTCGATACTCGAGCGATTGCCCCATGCGACGCCGGATGATCGAGCCGGTGCCGGTTGTCTCCAGACGTCGCCGCGCCGAGAGCCGGATATCCTCCAGTTCGGATAGCGACAGCGGGAGTGGCAGACGATCGGCCATCAGGGCTACAACCAACTGCTGAACGCGCGTGCATAGTCGCCATCCTGCGGCGCGCACATCGCCACCAGGCGGGTGATGATACGGTCACGCAGAGCTTCGTCCGTCAGGTTCGCACCCTTGCTCACCGTGCGCCTGGCGATCTCTTCCCAGCCCATTTTCAGTTTCAGTCGATGGCGCAACACAGTCGGAGCGAGCCTGATGAGCTCTCTGGGCAGTTGGGCTGGCCATTGATCCGCCTTGGCACGGTCGGTGGCCATCAGCGCATGCACCTTGGCGACCAGGATGATGGCGATCGCGGTCCGAGGCCCTAGCGGAATATCGACAAAGGTTTCGACAAATTCCCTAAGTTCGTCGCCACGCGCGCGATGAATATTTAGGTCTGCTATGAATTCGGGCCCGTTGGTAGCCTGGACGATGTGCGCGGCATGGAGCAGCACCGACCTGGGGACTTCGGCGACCTCGATTTGTCGGCGGAGGCTGTCGAGGTAGAACAGGCATTGATCGCGGGTGAAGGTCTCCAGCTGTGTTCCAGCAGAAGCGTCGTCGCTGCCTTTCTGGCCCATCGCCTCGCGCTCGACAATGCGCATCAGATCCTCGGTGGGCGGCTGGACCATAAGCAACTTGGTCTGAAAGCGGTCGGCTTGCGCTTCCGGAAGATCATAGGTCCCGTCCTGGTCGATCGGGTTCTGTGTCGCGACCACCATGAAGGGCGTGCGGGCGATGAGATTGCGACCTGCAACGAAGACAGAAACGTCCCGCACGAGCCGATGGACCCTGCCCATGACCGTCACCTGACGTTCGGCCATAGCCTCCAACATTGCCGATTGGGTTTTTGGCGTCGCCCGGTTGATTTCGTCCGCGAGCAGCAGCTCCCGGAAAATCGGACCGGGCTGAAAGATAAGCTTGGTCGGATTTGCCGGATCAGGGATGCCGGCACCAGTAATGTCTGAAGGAAGCAGATCGGGCGTGAACTGGATGCGGCCGTAGCCCTCACCCTCGCCAGCGGCGCCGCCGCCCTGGGCCGTGCTGTCTCCAAGCTTCAGGCTCTGCGCGAACACCTTCGCCAGAGTCGTCTTGCCGAGACCAGGATTGCCTTCGAGCAGGACGTGACCACCTGTCATGAGCGCGGCAATCAGCCCGCTGATCGCCTCGTCCTGCCCGACGATCCTGCGCTGAACCAGCGTCCTGATCTCCTTGAAGAATACAATGGCGAGTTCGGCCTGTTGCTGGTTCATGGTGTCGATCCCGTCGTGTTTGCGTCATCGAGCAGGTCGCTCATCCACGTCGGGACGACCTGCCGCGGCTTATGTTCCTTGGGTGGTCGTGGCGAGGAGTCCTGCGGCGCTGGCCGCAGGTCCAGTGTCTCGCCGGCTCGGGCCCCGCGCTCTATGAAGGGCGGTAGATTGTCCCGCCGGATTTCAATGGTGTTCCCCTCACCCCTTGGCATGTCGGGGACCATGATCTGACCGGCAATGTCATCACCCGACTGCACGGTGCCCGAGGCGACCGTACCGATGCCGCCAGCCGGCAACCCCCCATCCGTTGCGCCTGGAGAGCTTGGGCCGGATTCATCGGTCTCCCCGCCGCCCGTCTCCGCGCCAGAACTCTTGCCGTCGCTGCCAGCGGTATCCGCACCAGGATCTTTTCCATCGCCACCACCAGTGTTCGTACCGGGACTCTTGCCATCGCTGTCCCCCACGTCCGTACCGGGGCTCTTGCCATCGTTGCCACCAACGTCCGTACCGGGGCCCGTGCCATCGCTGCCGCCCACGTCCGGACCGGGGCCCCTGCCCTCGCTGCCAACCGCGTCCGTACCGGGGCTCTTGGCATCATTGCCACCCGCGTCGGCGTCAGGACTCTTGCCGTCATTGCCGCCCGCGTCGGCGTCAGGACTCTTGCCGTCATTGCCGCCCGCGTTCGCACCAGAGCTCTTGCCGTCGCTATCACTAGCGCTCGCACCAGGACTCTTTCCGTCGCTACCAGCCGCATCCCCACCAAGACTCTTTCCGTCACTGCCGCCAGCGTCTGCGCCAGCACTCTTCCCATCATTGCCACCAGCGTTCGCACCAGGACTGTTGCCGTCGCTACCACCAGCGCTCGCACCAGGACTCTTTCCGTCGCTACCAGCCGCATCCGCACCAAGACTCTTTCCGTCACTGCCGCCAGCGTCTGCGCCAGGACTCTTCTCATCATTGCCACCAGCGTTCGCACCAGGACTGTTGCCGTTGCGACCAGCCATATCCGCACCGGAGCTCTTGCCATCATTACCGCCCGCGTTCGCACCGGGACTGTTGCTGTCGCTACCAGCTGTATCCGCACTAGGGGTCTTGCCATCACTGCTGCCCCCGCTACGGTCCTGATTATTGGCATCCGCCCCGGGATTGTCTTCGGCTTCTAGCGTCGCTGGCTTCTCGAGGCGGTCCCCGGCGACCCAGCTATCGAGCCACGCCCCAAACAGGCTGCCTGAGGGCAAAGGCGCGAGCGCAAGCACCAAGGAAAGAAGCCCCGCCAGCAGGCCAATGGCCGCGTAGCCCCTGGCCGCGCGGAGGCGCGTACCAAATTCGCCCAGAGGGTTGCGACCTTCCCATTTTCCGAAACCCGGAACACGCAATGGCAAGTTCTGGCTGGAACCGAGAATCGCCAGTGTCGAGGCGATGCCTTCGGCATCGCGTTCCAGGGCAACCGCCACGCGCTCTGCGGCAATCACGCCATAGCGGGCAGCGGGCCACAAGCCGGCCACTTTCGTCTGAGGCAAGACGGCAGCGATCAGCCAGTAGTGGCTACGCTCGATTCGGAATGTTCCGACGCCGTTGGCGGTCGCGACCGCTAGAAACAGGCCGGCGGCAACGAGCCCGGGCAAAGTACTGCCCAAGGCCAGTCGCAAGGTAATTGCAAGGCCCAAGGAGACACCTGCCCAGATCAGGGCGTTGGCAACGAACAGAGAAGTTTGCGAACGCGCTATCCCGCTCACAGCCGAGGCACGCGAGCGCAACCCATTGTCATAGGCTAGCTCTGCTTGCCGCCGCTGCAGACGAGACCCCACCGCGAAGCCGCCACCAGCGACGGCAAGCCCCACCGCAAAGGCCCAAAAGAGGTAGTGTACGTCGCTCCAAACCTGTGCCGACAGAAGGATGGCGACGGGGAGAAAAAAGGCAGCAAAACCCGGCCAGCCGGCCTGACGCAACCAGAGCAGTGCTTCCCGAAGTGAATTGCCAATGCGAGACGCCCAAGCATCCAGCTTATCGAGACGATGCACCAGACTTGATGCTGGGGTGCCAATTACACTCATCCGATGCAAACGGCCCTCGTCGACACCAGGACCGCACGAGTCGACAGACATGCCGCCCTTTGTCTCTTGGCCAGCAAAACCCGTTGCTCAAATCCTCGCATTACCAGTCTCTATTGCGCCCTGTCAGTGAACCTATTGAAGATAGAACCTGCTGGCAATGTCGGACTGCTTCATATCTGAATGTACGGCATGCATAAGACTTTTCGGACCTAAATTGATCCATAGACACACCACGACACAAATTGAGCAGCTTCTGCTCTCTTTGTAGGGAAGTGAGAGTCCAGCGCGATCGATGTCGGCGCGAGGACGGAGGATTTCGGGTCGAGTACGCCTGCCGGCGCACCGCGCGAGGATCCAGGGGCCAGAAGTCGGCCGGCCGAATGCCTGGATTCTCTGAGTTCTCAAACGAAGTGCAACACCTGTTTAAGGTGTTGTCATGGGACAGAGATATCGACAGTTCAGTGCTGAGGAGCGGTTCGAGATTG
>Ga0247832_1007381_pt1 | contig 11495 bp, 12 predicted proteins | sample LaCruzMarch2015__10_FD_192407 | JGI IMG/M metagenome (GOLD analysis project Ga0247832, IMG submission 192407) | Freshwater microbial communities from meromictic Lake La Cruz, Castile-La Mancha, Spain - LaCruzMarch2015_4m | ecosystem: Environmental > Aquatic > Freshwater > Lake | place: Spain...
CTTATTTTGCTATAAAAGAAAAAAATAATATATTAGATTATATATTTTTTATTTATTCGGGGGAAATGGGCCAAACAATCTGTTCAATCGGCAAATTCACGTTCACAGTGTTGGGAAAGTCGCGAAGCTGTTGGCGGTAATCTTTCCATGCTTGGGATTCTGAAGTTACTGTTTCTGAAGCACGTATGGCTACCCAATCCGTTTGTTGCAACAAATAATTCCTTTGCAAACGAATGCTTTCTAGTTTTTGATCATTACCCCATACTGTCCAGGGATTCACCATTTCATCTTTGTAAAATTGCATTCGGGGATCCACTAAAATTTTTTTAAATATTGGTGCGAAAGTTATTGGCGCAAATATATAGCATGTGCCAGGGCCATATTGATTCAATAAGCTATCAGGAACATGTGACACAGTATTGTTTTGAATAATATACATAAAATTATTAAAAACCTCCAGGCAGGTTAGTAGGAGGTGAATATTGGTTTCCTGTGGCAGTATCAATAAAAAGAACAGGTGCTTGAAAATCCCTAGTTACGCAATTTGAAAAAGTACACCCGGCTGCAAAAATAGAACAGAACGAACTTGTGAAAGAAAATAATCCGATACAATTTGCAAAACTTGCAACTGTTCTAAAATCAATGCTATTATTTTGTGTGTCCCAATACACAACTGTATCACAAAAATAAAAATTACTCCAAATCTCCAAAGGACTCGTATTTTTCTTTATAATAGCATTTCCATAATTGCCTTGGATTTGGATAAAAGAAAAATTACAATTTCCAAATTTTTCATCTACACGTTGGCTGCCAACGAGAATTGAATCGCAAACAATATTAGAATAAGTAGCGCTGCCTGGGGCTTCCATGTTATTACCCTGTCCTACAAAATTACCCCAAAATACAACCCCGTTCCATGATAAACTTCTGTGTGTGCCTCTGCCATTATTAGAAAACATGGAACATTTATTAAGACTTCCTCCACCATCAGGAAGAGACATACTCATGACTGTTTCACTAAAACCTGATACGCGTCTGTGCAATAAAATATGAGCATTGTTTGATAATGCACTAAAAAAGATTCCATTGTTTATTCCAGCACTTATGGCTGTATAATGAACCACATTTCCCACACCTGCAGTTGTTCTTATATTAGAACCAATTGCTACAAGATAAGTTATATTTCCAACTGCTCCTTGTACGTAATTAATGTCTGTGGTTTGCCCTGGAAGACCATGTACTAATCCTACGTGTGGAATCTGATCATAATTTGGAACATATACTTGTGCTCCCACATTAACAATATCTGCAATACTATTATTGTTTACACGTATATGATTCACGAACTTACCAACAATACCCAAACCATTTTTTCCTATTGATATATTTGAAGAAGCATTCAATTCTCCTACGCCAAAACCAATATCTATTCCTCTAGCTTTGGTTATGCCTTCATTAACTACAACTAGATTATCAATATTATAAATTTTACCTCCATTCAAATACAAGCAAGGAAACCCTGCACTTAAAACAGGATATAAAGCGGTGCTGTTAATATTGCTGAAATTTAACTTGGTTTTTAAAATTTTTGATTGAGGACTAGTGATGCTATCGTTGTTAATTTGATTAACATAAGTAATTGGATTGCCTATGGATTCAACTCCATATCTAGGAAGCGGAAACCCGCTAATTATTTCTAAATAACTGCCTGATCCAGCCATTCCTGATTTAAAAAATGCATAATCAGGAATTTCTATAGTCACACTGGTGGTACCGTTTACAGCTGCTACTCGGTGACATCCGCGATATCTTTCATAAAATGTTTTAACAAGATAAGGAGTAGCTGTAGTAATGCTATAACCATCCAGAATGTTATAGCCACTCAAACCTTTTCTTCCTGTTTTGAATGCAAAATCTAAAAAGCATTTGTTGTTGCTGCTGACTGCTTCAACGAAACGAGTTTGGCCCAACGCCAAAATCTGATCGCCTGGATTCAGATAATTTTGTGTGGGTGTAGCATCACTGAATGTTAATATATAGTTTGCACTAAGAACAGGATTGGTAACATGTGGTCCTGCCGCACTTAGTTGTGTGAATGTGTTGCCAATATGTGATTGCGGATTTCCAGATTGTATAACAATATTTCGATTATAATTTCCATTAAAAGAAGGAAATATAGATGCTTGTGTTGCAAAATTGTATTGATTACGATAATAACCCTCCGCAGTATAGTTACCGTTCATGGAAGAAATTGTATATACCTGACTCATTGTGGTGGTTGTAGCATTGCCACCAGTAAGAATTGTAACCAACACTTTATCTCCGACGTTAATAAAATTGTTGCTTTCACCAGATCTAAATGGGCTAACCAGGTTAGATGCGTTACCAATCTCCTGAGTAACAAGAAAACTTGTATTGAAAATTCTTAGTGAATTGATATAAGAAGCATCTCGTCCAGAAACTGAATAAATATTAACATAATCACCTACGGCTGGAACATGTGATGATGCATTTAATAATATGGTGGCACTCAATGTGCTGGTGTTTACTCCGCTAACACTGAAAACAGGACTACCAATAGTGCTTTTAAAATTCAGGTCGCTAACGCCCTTAATTTCGATTCTGTCTCCATAATCAAGGCTTAGATCGATAGTGTCAGTTTCATTGAATGTTTCATCATCCAGTAGAATTTGCACATTTGCAGTGTCTTCGAAAATATAACTGGTCAGACTATTGAGGGCAGTTTGCAGTTTTGTAAAATTGCGACCGCTACCCACAGGAATGTTGATATTTCCTCCCGTCAGTTGCAAAAGATCTGTTAAAAGTTTGCCGCTGCCTTGAAATGTTACAGCTTTGATGTTGCCGCCTGCAGAAAGACCCACTGATTGGGATTGCTGCAACCGAGCTCCAACATTTCCTAGATTACGTGCGTTGCTCATATGTTATTATTATTTATGGTTTGCTGGGCCAGATTATTTGTTCAATGGGCAGGTTCAAATCAACAATGTCAGGAAAATCCCGAAGTTGTTGCCGATAATTTTCATAAGCCGTTTTCTCTTCAGGAGAAAGAGGCACATCGTTCAATGCTGTCCAATCAGTTTGACCCAATAGATAATTCCTTTGCAAACGAATGCTAGCTAGTTTTTGATCATTACCCCATACTGTCCAAGGATTAATATTTTTAATAATAGGATTTGGATAATTGGCATCTCCTATTTTGGTTTCTGTTCTTTGAAAAATATCTGTAAAATTATCCTGTATGAAAAGCAAAACGTTGTTTGCATATAAAGAATCAATTTCAGAAGAAACAATTCTTCGAAGAATATCATTATTTTTAATAATATATGCGTTCATAATATAGTTGCAGGTTCTCTGTAAAAATTTCCATTTGTGACATCAAAACCAGCTGCTGGCACAGTAGGTCCTACTTTTGTTGTGCAATTTAATAACAAGGCAGCAAATAAATTTACTGATGTGTTTTGATAACTGGCGTAAGCTGTGGTATCATACAATTTGTTGACATGAGCAACAATAGTGTTGCCATAAAAACCTGTATTTGCATTTTGCTCATTTCCAATTTGATTCATAAAAGTTTCACTAAATGCAACCCAATTGTTTCTGAATCCAAAACCGCCCGTACCTCCCCAAAACCAATTTGCTTGTCCTCCTGCTTGTCCTCCAAGGATTACACTGGAATCAATTTGAAGAATGCTTTGAGCAAACCTATAATTACTGAAATCTCCTTGAGCCATGCTAAAGTCTAAACGCATCATGGATTGAGCACAAAAAAAACCTTCTCCAGCCGTACCACCAATATCAACTCTGTTATTTCCCAAATATATATTCATGTTACCAAAATCAAAACCAAGATACAAGCCCACATAACTATTATTGTATTGTTTGTTGAAAAGTGTTCCATGCCGCATACCAGTATTAAAGTTAGTGCTAAAAAAACCTCCTGTTATTCCATTAACATATTGTGCAGCATTATATATTGTGCAACCATTAAAAGATACATTTTGAAAAATATGTGTTATACAATCTGTTATTGTAACATTATTATAATTAGTTTTATTGTTGGATGCTCGGCCAACAACATAAGGGGCAAATGCTCGCAACACTAGTGAATCTGAAGTCATTGATGATGAGCTGTCACAAGTCACAAAAAAATGAATTGCTTGACTAAAAATTGCATTTGTTGGACTGGCTAATGTCCAACTGTTATAATTTCTCAAAACTTGAGTTGCATAAAATCTTCCCAAATTGATTGTTGAAGAGTTTTGACATATTGCAGCATAAATATAATTTCCCCAAACGCCTATGCTTCCTAAATTTATTTCTGCTCCATCATTACTAAGAAAAAGAGATAATGCTGCTGTTGCATTTTCCCTAACAAATACCATATTATCTAATAATCTTAATGTTGCATTGGTTATGGCAAGTTGATGACTGCTAGTGTTGGTTGAAAAATCAATTTTGCTTTTGAAAATCTTGTTAGTAGCAAATTGTGTAAAACCACCAGCTGGAGCAACAGCGTCTATATTATAACCAAAATTGTTTATTCCGTAAATTGGCAGTTTTTGACCAGATACAGGATAAATGGTAACTCCTGTTGAATTAGGAGCCATGGTTGGTGTGATATGACCATAAGACATCATTTCAATAGTCACGTCATTTCCTGCAACAGCCACCACTTTATGACAGCCCTTGTAACGTTCAAAAGCTGTTTTTACAAGATAAGGTGTTGCTGTTGATATGGTGGCACTTCTGCCGCTGTTGCCTGCTCCGTTTGTATATAAAGGAGGAAACACAATGCATCGGTTTGTGCCACTAGTTTCATAAACATGTGTAAATTGACCCAATGCATGAATAAAGTCGCCTTCATTCAAATATGTGTTTGTGCTAACTGCAGTATTATCAAATGATAATATTGCCCGAGTTCCGTCTGGATGCAATGCTTGTGTAAATTTATTTCCAATGTTTGAATCTTTTGTTCCAACTTGCACCATGATGTAGCGAGCATCATTTCCTAATGAAAATGCTTGAGCACTGAGTGAAAGTGAATGCCATCCAATACCACCAAATGGTGTAGGTCCTATTGATGTTATTGGAATTACTGCACTGGTAACAGGTCCTGCAGCAAATGGGGATAATTTTGTTATTAATGCCCAATCATTTGTTCTTATATTATGATAAGCTCCTGATCTAACGGCAACTGGTGCTGCGCTTGGTTGCAAAGTAATTGTATAATTACTGACATCTTGCATTTGACTGCACCAACCAACATCTCTTCCAGAAACGCTTTCAATTGTGACATAATCACCAACTGCAGGAATGGTGCTGAATGTGCTATCAAGAGTTATGGTGGCGCTTAAAGTGGGAACATTTACACCACTGGTAGATACAATTGGATTGGTTCCGTTATTTGTGGATCTCCAACTATATGTATTGGCACCTTTAATTGTTATGCGATTACCATAAGGATGTGATACATCAATTTGATTTGGTGAGATAAAAGTTTCATCATCTAAAAGTATTTGTACATTTGCCGTGCTATCAAAAGCATAACTTGATAAACTATTCAATGCACCTGTAATATTTTTGTATGTGCGAGTGCTGCCCACAGGAATGTTGATATTTCCTCCAGTAAGTTCGAATGTGTTTCCTGTAATGGTCACTTCACCAAGACCGCTGCTGGGATTTAATATTATGCCAGGTCCTGCCACAATTCGGCTTACTCCTCCAAGACCGCCAATATCATAAGCGCTAAGAGTTGCCACATCCAACACGTCACCGCTGCTCAATCCTTCTGATAAAGTAATGGTGCTGCCATTTGATGCAGAGTAATCCAATCCATTGACCAAATGACTTCCGTTCAAATACACATCCAAAGTTGGTGAAGAATAAAGAAGAGTATTTCCCAAATCATCCGGTCCAGTTATGTTGATGGTACCTTGAGCAACTGTGGTTGGACAAGTGTAACGATAATTGGTTTGGAAAACAGTTCCACCTCCGCTAAGAAGATTTGTGATGGTGACACCTGTTGCACTGAGTGTGACCACATCCACAACGTCTCCCTCATTCATGGTGCTCAAGTTTAGGATTTGTGTGCTGTTGTTGGCTATGAAATCTTGATTGTCTACAAGATGCACACCATTGCGATACACATCCAATTGACCAGTTGTGTATGAAAGATAATTGCCGTAATCATCCATGCCACTGACAGCATTTAGATTTTCACCACCATCAATTGTGTAACGATAATTGATGCGTTTTACAGTTCCAACACTACCGCCTGGTGTGAAACCTTTTGCAATAAGCAATCCGCTGATGGCAACTGTAAGACTGTCCAAATCAGTGCGTATTTCGTCTACATTACGATAACCCACCACAAAGTCTGTGGCGCTGAGAACAGTTTGAGGAGTAAATTGTGTAAAATTCTTGAGTGCCATTCTTTTATTATTTACTCAAACATGGCACAAATTCTTTTAAACAAAGCCTATTCTTTTCTTTTCTTTATCCTTTTCTTTATCGTCCATACCACCTTCTTCATTATATATTTCGGCAAGTGTCATGCTTTTTTCAGCAACCCTTTTGCTGCCTATTTTTTTCAAAATTTTATTTGATTGTTCAGCATCCAATTCTTCAAAATGATGCTCTGCAATAAGACGACCCTTGCGTATCAATGCTTTATCTATTTTTTCACGAGGAGTGTTGAAAGTTGCTATAATAAACAAATTCAAACAATCCCCCAGAAAACCGTCAGTAAGATTCAATATGTTGCTAACACCTTCAGGGTTGCTGCCTTCACCTTCCCTGCTTCTTATGACTTTTTCAGCATCTTCAATCAAAAGAATGCTGTTTTTATGAGCCAGCATGAAATTCAAAAATCCAGGAGTAGTGATAATATCCACTGTACCAGGTGGAACAAATATTATTTTTTTATCAATATTCATGGCCAGATTTTTAACAACTGTGGTTTTGCCACTGCCCGGAACTCCAGAAAAAAGAACCAGTCCACTTTTCTTATCATCTTTTAATTTTTCCAAAATTTTATTATATTTAATTTCAAAATCTTTTCCATAATTCAGTTCAATATCAATATCACCGCTGGGCAATTTAATATCAAATTTTTTCAAATATGTTCCTTCAATGCCATCCTGACAAATCAGAAACACATTTCCTTTTTTCACATTTTCTTTGTATTCAAACATTCCTCGTATTTCTTCCAATGTTTCCATTTCAGTATAAAGAATCTGTACCCAGAAACTTTTGCTTTCCATTTTTTCCTCGAATGCTTCATTTTGAGAAAACACACCATAATCATTCTCATCATCTTTGGTGCGATCCAAACAAACCATTGCATCTTTATATGTGTAATAAAGCTGAGTAGTGAACACATCCCTCTTGTCATTTTTTTTGTTGCGATAATCTGTTTTACTATCAAAAACTTTCAAAGATCCTTTTTTTTCCAATTTGCTCAAAATGTTGTCGCTGATCAGCAGATTGTTCAATTTGAACACCAACGGCTGCTTTTTAAAATGATGTGTGTAATAAAAAAACACATTGAAAGGATTGTATCCTGAATTGCTTCGTGAATATGGTTGATAACTTTCACTCATAACGTTATTTACCTATTGTAAATAGATGTGTGAAAAAGTCAAAGAAAAGACGTAAAATACCGCCTTTTAAATATTTTGTAAAGAATAAGGGCATGGATGCCACCACCATGCCCAATACTGCTTTCTTGCCTGCAGCAGGTTCCGGCATGCAACCAAGTTTTTAGTTGACATGGTTGTTTTTTTATAAATAATAACAAACATGAGAAAAGATTTGCAAAACATACGAGAAAGCTATGAACGTAATGTTTTGAGGGAAAATGTGGATCGCCTGGATTTTCTAAAAAACAAGTATGTTCCATTATTTTACGCCAAGCTTTTGCACATCTGGCCCGATGAAAGCAACCTTCCCAGCAGTTACGAAGATTTTAAAAAAGGAACAGAAACCAATTCCAAATACAAAGCTTATTTGGAGTTTCTGAGTGAAACCATTGACAATCTGATAGGAGCAGATCCTTTCAGCAAAGTAGACATGGAAAAAGGAGCAGGATATGCTGGTCAATACAGTGATTGGATATTAAAAACATTTCTGAAAATATTTGATGAAAAAGGTGAAGGTGCTGGAAAAACATTAAATGACCTGAAACGATTCATGAACGAGGATCTTTATAAATTGAACAGTGATTTGAAAATTTACGATAAAAACAAAAGCAAGGTTTCCCTTAACAAAAAAAATGTGCGAGATATCAATCAAGTTCCTGATTTTAAGAACCTTTATTACATCATCAAACAATTTGTACCCAAATATGAGGAGGAACTGGTCAAGGACAAAACCAAAGTGCGAATTCTTTTGGACAACAGCCAGTATTTTGTGGGTGTTCCTCTTTCACTTTCTGCCAGTCAAAACCTGGGCAACAACACCAGATGGTGCACCGCTGCTCGAAGTGATAACAATACCTACTATGCATCATATACCAAGGACGGTCCTCTTTACATTGTATTCCTTAAAAATAAAGGAGAGTTGATCAAATATCAATTTCATTTTCCCAGCGGTCAATATATGGATTCAGATGATCACTCTATTGATGTTTTTGATTTTTTCAGCAATCATCCTATCATAGGAAAAGTCATATTAGATGATTATGAAAAAACAGATCCAGACGAAAACGATTTGAAAAAGGCAAAATTGTTAACAGGTGGTATTGAAATACTAGACAAAGAACCAGAAGAATTTTTTCAAAATCTTTCAGTTCAAAACATCATTACCATGATTTCTATTGGACAATTAGATTTGGAAAAAATAAACAAAGGATTAGACGTTCTTTCAAAATCTTTTGATAACAAAGCAACATTCACAGCTGACGGATTGCAATTAACAATAATCAAAAATGAAACAGATGAATTTCTGGAAGATTTTTACAATTATGGAATCAATCGGGTAATTCAGGGGTTTCTTTACAATCCTGTCAGCGTATTTTTTGATGGAAATGAAGATCAGGAAATGGTTCCATTTGTTCTAAACAATATTTTAAATGCAAAACAAAAACAAAGTATACAACGAGTATTTTCTGATATTGCTGAAAATCCAGAATCATCTGATGAATTTTATAACATTTGCAGAAATGTTTTGAATAGCCATATCAAAAAAACATCAACACAATATTTGAAAAATGTCGTACTTGATGTTTTTAAAACTCGAGGAATTATTTTTAATAAAAAAGGAAGAAAAAATGAATTACTCATTCCTTTCGATTCTCTTCTGGACATTTTCAAAGGAGAAAACTCAACGAACTTTCTGAGTTTATTGGAAAATCCTTCATATTACACAAAACTAGGAGAATTGATACCAGATGTTTCCAATGATCAAATTGAAGATGAAAAGAGTAATTTCATAGATTTTGTTTCACAAAATATTGATCGTAAACAAATTGCAGATGATATTATTAAAAAGACAGATAAACGTTAAATAATATATAATATGAAAATATTAAATGATCTGTTAAATGTGATTGAAGCGGTTCGTTGGACGGTAGTTTGGAAGATCGAAGATCTTAAAAACACAGTTCATAATTTGTTTCCTTCAAAGGATGTTGAAGATCCTTTTGTTGGAGAATCTTATATTGAAAATAAACCTTCTAAAAAAACCGTTAAAAAATCAACAAAAAAGAAAACCAAAAAAAGTAAGAAATAATGAAATTTCCGAGTTTTTCGGAAGTTGTTAAAATTGCAAAACGGCGAAGTGCCGGAGGAATTCTTTTTGATAAAAACAAAAACATAATTCTTGTGCAAGAACGGGATGGTTCTTGGAGTTTTCCTAAAGGAGGCATAGAAGATGGTGAATCTCCGTTGAGTGCAGCTGTGCGAGAGATAAGAGAGGAAACAGGCATACGTTCACTATATCCCATCCGATCTTTGGGACAATATTTTCGACCCACACGCAAAGGTAAAAAACGAATGGTGTTTATGTATTTGTTCAAGGTAGACAATCAAAAACTTCAACCTTTGGATCGAAACAATCCTCGGGCTGAATTTTTTGCTTTTAATAAAGCCATAAACAAATTGGATATTCCAAGTGACAGTGCTTTTTTGAAAACATGTGAAATTGTTATAGATAATTATTTAAAAAATAATTAAATCTTGATTTTATTTTTCTTTATATAAAATACTCTGATGAAAATATTAGAGAAAAATTTTGAGCGTAAAAAATTTGAATATGATCAAATTTACCGAAAAGTTAATTTAGCAATTTATAAACAAAAAAATATAGAATATGGAAGCTTGACATATGAGGTGATTACGATAAAATCACACAATGGTTATGAAATCATGGGAAACAAAATTCCACCTTCTGAAGTATATCCTTGCGACAGTCAATGGGGCGATTTAGCTTGGACATACCAAACATTAGAAGAAGCACAAAACAAAATAAAACAACTGGAGGAAACAAAATGAAAGTAGGAAAAATTAAAAAAATAACAATGTATAAGGTTGATCTTGAAAATATCACACCTGAAGAACAAAAAACCATTACTGATTATGGTCGCAGTGTGATAACAGAAAATCAATATTTTGAAATTGGTACAGTAAAAGCATTAGAAAATTTTGTTAATATTAATAAAACCACCTCTAAGAAAAAGAACCGTACTAAACGCATAAACTAGTATCTGTAATAGTTCATATATAAAAAAATACCCAGATGGTTTTTTGCCATCTGGGTATTTTCTTTTAGAATGATATTACTGTTTGAAATCGCCTAGATCTCGGTGAAATGTGTATTCACCTGGCTTGGCAACCAGAACATCATAACCAGCATCGATTTCATCAGCCATTGCCAGAAACGGTGATGCAACTGCAAAAAGACCAAAACCAGCAATGGTTCCGGCAGCGCCAATAGGACGCACAACCAAAATATCGGCTGTGGCCAAGAAAGCGCTTTCTGCTGTCACTTCATCCGAATCGGTGGTTGTGCCTGTGTCTGCATAAGACAAGGTGGCTGCTAGCATCAATACCGATACGAGGGTGATTAGTTTATTCATGTATATAATTACCAAACCAACCTCTTTATCAACTGTATTTTTTAATAACTTTACGAGCTTCTTTTTCGTTGATTCCGCTCATATGACTCATTATTTTATTAAAAGTTTTTACATTCTTTAAATAACGCTTGGCTTGACTAAGTTTATATTTTTCAAAACTATCCATTTTCCTATTTTGTTTTGACAATAAATCAGGAGCTTTTTCTGTTTTGGTTTCTTCTTCTTCATCTGCAAGCTTTCCATCACCACCAGTGGCTTTATCTATGGCTTTTCCTCGAGCTTTTTCGTAATCACTCAGTTTTCCGTCTTTGTTTAAATCAGATTTTTTTACATCAATAGCATCTTCGTCAGTGGCTTTAACCGTATTATATTTTTCTAAAATAAGATCAATTTCGTTATT